>JGI994J12354_10005412_pt1 | contig 11001 bp, 9 predicted proteins | sample IntmicLarv3ML3BL_FD_12354 | JGI IMG/M metagenome (IMG submission 12354)
GGCAACACCGCCGCCTGCCATAAGCTGCTTCATACCTTGTGATTTTGAGCCGGGATTGTCGTTGCCGTAGCCTTCGAGGAGATTGATAACTCCCCAGATACCAAGGCCGGCTCCGAGTGCGATTACGAGTGTCTGCAATACATCCACTGCGCTGTTAAAAAAGTCCATATATTACCTCCGGTATTTTTAGATTCTGCTTTGAAAACGAAAAAGGCCCCCACCGTTATGCGCGGGAATAATAACGGTGGGGGCTGGATTGAGTATTCAGTTTTTGCTGTGTAGGCGGTGCTCTTGGCTGCATAGTCAGACCTCCTTGCCTCTTAGTGAAATATGATATACAATGAAAAAACCACTATATGATTAATACATATAGCAGTTATTGAAGTAAATGTTAATCCACAAGATGAGATTATGGAAAACGAGTGTGATAAAGCAAGATTGAAGCGTTTGGGTTTGTGAGCGCCTAACAGTTTCCATAATGAGTTTGCTGAAATAATGCCCACCTTGCCGCAAATTCCTGATAGTATTCTAAATGCGGAGCGAAATAAGTAAGGCTAGCCGTTCTTTCCAGTAAGGGTCATTATGAAGGTTAATAAGATGGCGAAGATCAGTAGTGAATGCTAGTGACATCAGTCAGAAAGCAGAGCAATTTTGCTCTGCTTCTGATTTAGTGTCAAAAGTGTTAACATTTGACACCGGATTTTTTTGTTGTTATGGCCAAAGTGCATAAGTTGCTAAGGATTGACACTACCGTTATTTTGATATGTGATGCTGTATAAATCTTAGAGATCGTCCATGTCGTCCTAGGCATAGTCTCAAACGTGGCTATAGGATGCCTATCGTCACTTCGGAGATGTCACGCGAATCCTAACGCCGGATAATCTCAAGACGGGCGTAATTAAGAACACTCGAAATGAAACCATTCTGAAGAAGGCGTATCAGGAAATGGCGGAGCATTACGATACTGCTATCATTCCTGCCCGACCATATACGCCGAAGGACAAAGCGGCAGTAGAAGGCACCGTTGGTATTATCTCAACTTTCATACTGGCAGCTATGAGAAATCAACAATTTCTCTCCCTACACGAGCTAAATACCGCTATTTTGGACAGGCTGTATGAATTCAATCGCAAACATTTTCAGAAGAAGGATGGTAGCCGCGCCGCCTTGTTTGAGGAGGAAAGATCATTTCTTCTGCCACTGCCCGAGCATCCCTTTGAACTGGCTACGTGGAAGGTTGCGACGGTTCAATATAATTACCATGTCAACTGTGAACACCAGAATTACTCAGTTCCCTTCGAGTACATAAAGCAGAAGGTGGATCTGCGTCTGACAAAGAGCACTGTGGAGATTTTTTTTGAAAGCAATCGAATCGCCTCGCACTATCGTCTCCATGGCCGCCCCAACCAATACAGCACAATCCACGCTTGCCGATGCCATCTGTGACCGCATCGTCTACGACTCATACAAGATTACGATTCATGGCGATTCCATGCGTAAGCGCAAAGGCTTCTCGGAGTAGCAGAAACTTTATTTACCGGGCGTAGCGGCCTCGTGCTTAACCGCCGCGGCCGCCTTGCCCAACCAATGCGGTTTTCACGCTCATCCAGCGCGGTCACGCCGCACTCGCCAGACGGTATATTCAAAGGACGCAGAGCCACATTATTTTTGAGGATAATAGCTGGTTTGTGGCGAGAAAATAATCGATTACATATTGACAAATAATATTACATATTGTAACATTGGTATAATCATATAGGGAGGTGATTGTTTTGGAACAAATAAAACTCTCGTCGGATCAAAAAGATGCTCTAATGAAAATTATGTGTGAAAACCTTTCCGTATTCAGGGCGAAACTCAATATATCTCAAGAGGAAGTTGCTTGTAAAATTGGAGTCACTAGACAAACCATTTCGGCAGTCGAACGTGGACAACGCAAAATGACATGGAGTAATTTTTTGGCACTTGTCCTGGTTTTTTTCAGAAACCAATCTACGAAACGAATGCTTGTTGCATTGGAGATATATACACCTGAATTGGATGCTTTTCTTACAATTAAAACTGAGGGTTAAAAAATTATTGGGGGTAGGGTACATGGCGATTCTTGATATTATTAAATATGAGGGCGGAAACGATGTTTTGGTTTGGAAACATCCTAAAGAAGACTTCAACACGGCCACGCAACTCATTGTTCATGAGACACAAGAGGCAATTGTATACAAAGACGGCGAAGCCATGGATTTATACAAAGCTGGAAAATATACGATTGAAACTGAAAATATACCAGGGATACGCCAAGTAGTTTCTTTGGTAACAGGAGGACCTTCCCCGAACCACTACGAAGTATATTTTATTAACAAGGCACATTCAATGAATGTTTATTGGGGAACAACTACGCCAATTACCATTCAAGACCCTGTATGGCAGGTTCCGTTCAAAATGCGAGCACATGGTCAATTTTCGGTAATGGTTGACAACTCTAGAATGCTTCTCACTAAAGTCGTCGGAACAACAAATAAATTCTCTCACAAAACCTTAACTGACCATTTTAGAGGTTTGCTTATGAACAGAATCAAAGATTACATATCTAATATGATGGTTCAGCAAAAATTAAGTTTTCTTGAAATCAATTCGTATTTAACGGATATCTCAGACAATATAAAAACGAAAATCTCGGGTGTCTTTGGTAATTATGGCTTAGCTATTCAAGAGTTTTTCGTAGAATCAATTAATATTGAAGAAGACGAAGTGTATCAAGGCATTCGAGAATCAATGGCACGGAGAGCAACACGAAAAATGGAAGGCTACGACTACGGCGAGGAGAGGGCGTATACCATTGCAGAAGCACAAGCAAAAAATCAAGGCACAAGCGGTAATGTCGCTGGACTTGGCGTTGGCATGGGAGTGGGTTTGGGTGCCGGACAAGTTATGGGAGGAATGATGGGGCGTGCAATGCAACCATTAACAAACGCTTTTAATAATTCTCGGGAGACTTACCAAGGTCAAAAACCAGATGATAACTTTGGGGTACTTTCGCCGAAACCAAAAGATAATACTGCTTCTCATGTATGCCCAAATTGCGCTACCAAACTTCAAGACGATAGCACATTTTGCCATAAATGTGGCACCCTGTTAGATACACCCATCTTTTTGTGCAAGCATTGCGGGGCAGATTTGCCAAGTAATGCTGTGTTCTGCCATAAATGTGGGCACTCAACCAAGGAGGATGATAACCATGAAACGTATTAAATCATCGTGGCCCGTTTTGGGAGTATTATTTGTTCTATTTGCTGTCATTAATATTGTTGCGTTTGTTCTTGTTAATGATTTTACTGCAAATTTCTGGAGTGGGTATGTTTTTATAACGATTGCGTGGATATCGCTTTTGTTTACAACATTAATTACTATTAAAACACATAATCATGAAAGAGCCTTTTTCTTGGCAGCACCACAAATACTAATATGTCTGGTATATGCATTGCTGCAAATGATTGCCGGTATCGCCATAATAGCGATTCCCAAATTTAACCTACCAGCAAGCATTGCTATTCAAACAATACTGTTTGCTCTATTTTTGATTATCGAGTTAGGTTTGTCGGTTTATAAAAAAAGAGCCGTAGTAAAACCGGAGACGCGGCAAAACAGTGTGACTTTTAAGAAAACAATGCTGGTTGACCTCACGAATGCCATAAGCAGATGCAAGAGCCAGCCTCTGAAACAGAAATTGAATGAAATTGAGGAATTACTGACATACAGCGATCCAGTTAGTTCTGAAGAAACTATTGAATATGAGAACAGAATTAGCGAGTTATTTTCACAAGTGAAAAACAGTCTTTACCAGCAAGAAAGTTATCCAGCGACGTTACTCTGTAATGAGATAGCTATCCTTATAAAGCAACGCAATGAAATTTGTGCAGCTTCAAAGAAGCATTAAAGAGGAGGAAGAGGGAAAAGAAATGGCAGAATGCAAGTATTGTGGGACAACGTATGATGAAGCGGTAAGAGAGACCTGCCCAAACTGCGGCGGCTCATCAGTTATAACTGATGAGGAAAAAACCCAAGCTAAGGAGCAGGAGCAACACGAGAAAGAATCGTATAAGGACAATAGTAAACGCCTGCGATACCTGATATTCGGAGGTGCCGGTGCAATTGTTATTATTATCCTAGCTATCGTGATTGCAACAGCGGCGAGTAATAATAAAACCTATACATATACCAGCGCAACCGGAAATAATCAGGAGATTACAGTCAGAGAGATAAAAGATTCGATTGCACTTGGCGAAGACTATCTCAAACAAGGCGAATATTTGAAGGCTATAGGGGCTTTCAATAAAGTGCCAACTGATTATGGTAAATATGATGATGTGCAATTAAAGAGCGACGAGGCGATAGAGGGTTATTGCACCGAAATGCTTGATAAAGTTGAAGGTATGTTAAGCAGCGGAAACTACCCAGATGCGATATCTACGCTGGATGCTGCTTCAACTATTACTGGGAGCAACAAAAGTTTCGTTTTGAAGAGAGCCGAAATAAGCGGTAAGTACAAGGCCGACTTCCTTGACCGTGCATCATCTTACCTTGAAGCAACTCAGTATACAGAGGCACTAGCGACCCTTACCACCGCCCAAGGTATCTTTGGCAGTAACGACGAGGACATTTCTTCGAAAGTGGTTGAGGTTAATAAAGCTAGAGTATTAGAAAAGATCGTAGAATATGAAAAAACCGAAGATTATGCCGAAGCAATTACATATCTAGAATCCGAGCTTTCAAATATTAACAACGACATGCTATTGCTTGAGAAGCTAAATACCTACAAGGCGATGTACAAGGAACAGATTTTAAGCAGTGCGCGAGACACGTTTGATTACGAGGGGTATGAGGCGGCGATTAGAGTCATAAACACTGCACTCAATGTGTTGCCTGGAGATAGCGATTTTGTTGCCGTTCTCGAAAATTACAAAAGCTACATTCCAGCTCGCTTGGATTCCTTAGACGTGTTTTCCTATGAAGATGGAGATGCTTATTATACATTAAGATCTGTGATAGATTCTGAGGGTAATGAATATTGGGACATCATTCATCCGGCATCTACTGGAAAAGTTGGAACCACAGGGGGAATGGGCTCACATTCTGCTAGTGGAATTAACCGAATATATAAAATTGAAGGAAATTATAATAACTTTACAGGCACCATTATCCTAGACAAGAAATACGTATCATACAAAAACCATATACTCGAGCTTCTGTTTGAGGTTTATGGCGATGGAGTCCTACTATATCAAGCACCGTCATCATTATCCGGGCAAAGAATGGAGCCCATAAGTTTTGACGTAGATATTGCTGGAGTGAAAAAATTACGCGTTCATTTCGAGGCAAAGAACCAAACAAATATGTTTAGTTGGGAAGACATGGTTTTCGGTCTATCTGAAGCCGTGTTGATGAAATGAGGGAAAAAGATGAAAGAGTGTAAATATTGTGGTACAACGTATGATGAAGCGGTGAGAGAAGCCTGCCCAAACTGTGGCGGAACAGCGGTTGTTACTGAGAAAGAGAAGGTTCAGGCGGAAGAGCAGGAAATTTACGAGCAGATAATATACACTGATAGCAATAAGCGTCTAAGGAACCTAATTTTAGCAGGTGCGAGTGCAGTTGTTGTTATTATTTTGATTATCGTAATTACGACGATGACAAACAACAGTAAGACATATACATATCCAGGCGCTTTTGGAGTCAGCCAGGAGATTACTGTTAAAGAAATAAAAGAAACTATAGAGCTGGGGGATAGCTACATAAAACAAGGAGAATATTTAAAAGCTCTTGATACCTACAAAAAGGTGCCTAATGAATATGACAAATATGATAAAGTGCGGCTAAAAATAGACAGCGCAGTCGATGGATATAGTACTGAAATAATCAGTAGAGTAGAAGGTCTTTTAAAAGATGAAAATTACGCCGCGGCAATCTCAGTGTTAGATAAAGCGACTTCCATTGTGGGCAATAATAATGTGTTTACGCTAAAAAAAGAAGCGGTGTTAGGACATTACGAAACCGAATTCCTCGATAATGCGACTTCTTATGTGGATGCAGGAGAATATAAAAATGCATTGGATATATTGGATCTCGCGATTGAAATCATAGAAAATAGTGCCACATTACTACAAAAGAAGGAAGAGATACTAAGCTTATATAAATTCGAGTTTCTAGAGCGCGCATCCCACCATTCTGATGAAAGCCAGTACACTGAAGCGTTGGCAATATTAACGACGGCTCAGGGTATATTCGGTTTAAGCGATTCGGATGTAACTGCTAAGACGATAGAAGTGCATAAAGCAAAAGTTACCGAGAAAATATCTGAATATGAGCAGACGAATGATTATGCTACTGCGATTCAGTATATAGAGCAAGAATTGTCTAATGTAAATAACGATACACAGGTAGTCGAAAAGCTCAATGCATATAAGGTGATTTATAAAGAAAAAGTACTAGATGATGTAGCAGAGGCTTTTGAAAACAGTGGATATGAAGCAGCAATTTCTATTTTGAATAGAGCAAAAACGATATTAAATGATTCGTCGGTTGAGAAAACAATAACGGAATACAAGGAGTACGCACCTCAAAGCCCATTTGACATTGATTACTATACTGCAAATAATGAACACTATTTATCTGCGGTTGGAACAGTGTCAGATAACTATAATGTGGATCATAGCAATGCATATTCAGCATGGACAACGAAAGATATTCTGTTAAATGGGCAGTATGAACGCCTTACGGGCACGTTGTTCAAAGTCTATGAGATGAGAGGCGACTCATCCACTCCGTTAATCAAAATCTATTGTGATGATGTTCTAGTCGTTGATGAAAAAATTGAAATAGCCGAGCACCCAGTTTCCTTTAGCATAGACTTGACTGGTGTAAATGTTGTTAAGTTTACCATTGATACCACCATGTTTAGTATGGGATCTCACTTCAAACACCATACGGGCGCTATAAGCGATTTTAACATTTATAAAAAATGGGTTAATTGACTGCAAAAAAGCGCATAGCAAACAAAGCCGATACAGTACAAATTGTGCATCGACCATCCAAAACAAGGTAAAAGGCAACCGCAACAAAACAGATTGAAAGTGGGTGGGCATATGATGTTTAAGTTTGGAAACATCCAAAAGAAGATTTTAATACGTCTGCGCAACTGATTGTACATGAAACGCAAGAAACGATCATCTATAAAGATGGTGCAGTTGGCTATTATGAAACACCTAGTGTTTTTTTAAAGAGATGGCAAATGATTGGGAAGTATTCTCAAACGAGTACAATTATATTGGAGGAGGTGTTTTCTGCAAAAATGATATTATTTATTAAAATATTTTCGTAATAGAGAGAACATAATTAAAATCGGACCAGGAAATCAGACTATATTCTTATTAAAGCAGAATTTGCAGGAAGGACTTTTATTTGTGAAAGAGTGTAAATATTGTAGGACTACATATGAAAACAATTTAAAATCCTGCCCAAACTGTGGCGGAACAGCGGTTGTTACTGAGAAAGAGAAGGTTCAGGCGGAAGAGCAGGAAATATACGAGCAGACAATATACACCGATAGCAATAAGCGTCTAAGGAATTTAATTTTATCAGGCGTGGGTGCGATTGTTGTTATTATTGTAATTATTATTATTGCGACGATGACAAGCAACAGTAAGACATATACATATCCTGGCGCTTTTGGAGTCGGCCAGGAGATTACTGTTAAAGAAATAAAAGACGCTATAGATCTAGGAGATAACTACATAAAACAAGGAGAATATTTAAAAGCTCTTGATGCCTACAAAAAGGTGCCTGCTGAATATGACAAATATGATAAAGTGCAGATAAAAATAGACAGCGCGGTCGAAGAATATAGTACTGAAGTAATCAGTAGAGTAGAAGGCCTTTTAAAAGATGGAAATTACGCCACGGCAATCTCAGCGTTAGATGAAGCGGCTTCCTTTGTGGGCAATAACAATGTGTTTACGCTGAAAAAAGATGAAGTGTTAGGGCATTACGAAACCAAATTCCTCGATAATGCGGCTTCTTATATTGATGCAGGAGAATATAAAAATGCATTGGATATATTGGATCTCGCGATTGAAATCATAGGAAATAGTTCCACATTACTACAAAAGAAGGAAGATGTATTAAGCCTCTATAAAGCCGAGTTTCTAGCGCGCTCAACCAAGCATTCTGATGAAGGCCAGTACACTGAAGCGTTGGCAATATTAACGACGGCTCAGGGTATATTCGGGTTAAGTGATTCGGACGTAAATGCTAAGATGATTGAAGTGCATAAAACAAAAGTTGTTGAGAAAACATCTGAATATGAACAAGCGGAAGACTATGCAACTGCAATTCAGTATATAGAGCAAGAATTGTCTCATTTAAATAACGATACACAGGTAGTCGAAAAGCTCAATGCGTATAAGGCTATATATAAAGAACAGGTATTGAGTGAAGCAGCTAACGCTCTAGAGCGTGACGGATATGCCGCTGCGATAAATATTGTCAACACGGGATTATCAATATTATCTGATGATCACGATCTTGAAAGGGCGCGTGATGAATATAGCACTTATGCACCTATAAGAATATGGGAGCTGGGTAGTTTCTCAATTGATGAGAATAAAACAGTATTTACAAGCGAGTTGAAAGATAATTATGGTGGTATACAATCTAATGTGATTCGAACGACAGGGGGATTAATGCCAACTGAACGAGTGGCAATAAAAGACTTTCTGCTAGATGGTCAGTACAGCAGATTAGAAGGAACAATATTTAGGTCTTATGATGGGCGGACCGAATCTCGTAATGATCCATGGATTCGAATCATTTGTGATGGTTCAATCGTTTTCGAAAAAAGTATTGCAGTTGGGAAAGATCCCGAAAAGTTCTCTATTGACTTAACAGGTATACGCATCGTTAAGATCGCGATGTCTACTACGTATTCGTTTTTAAGTGAAACTGTTGATATTGGCGGGGTCGCCGATTTATTGTTATATAAAAAATGGTAAACGATTATATGAATGAGTATGGTTCATCGCTAGATGAGGATTGTGCTGGTGATACTTTAACAGGTATGGAGAATGATATGTTAGATGAAATATCTTCAGAATCTAATTTTATTGAGTTCGATGAAAGAATGGACTTATCCCAGGAAATACTAAGCGTAGTTGATCAAAATGTTCAACCACTCATATTGCCTAAAGCTAACGGCGAATGGTCGGGGGAACCCGGCAATTCGGAGTTTGTCATGGATGATGACTATGTGCCCTCTGGACGTGGTGTAAACCTTGAAAAATTGACTATGGCGGAAATAAAAGAGAAGTATGGTTTTGATGGCGTGAACTATGAAAACAAAGAGCCGGACTTCTCGCCGTTCGTAGATTTAGATATAGGGACAATTTCCCTTGAAGAGTTTTCAGAGGAGCGGACCGGCAAGGGAGGCACATATAACCTTGCCAATGAAAAAGCAGTTGAGGAGCTGGGCGTTAGCAAAAAAGAAATTAGGAAAATGATTAAGGAGCGCGGTTTGACGTGGCACGAATGTGACGATCGCAAAACTGTCATGCCAATTCCCACTGAAATCAACGCAGCTTTCAAGCATTCGGGAGGCATCTCCGTTGAAAAAGGGGTTAACGCATTGAGCCAGTATCTCCGTGATGAGTATGGTGAACTTAAGCTGGAGCCCTCTACCCCATTTAGCAGAAGCGTAGAGGTTGAATTAGATATTGACGCAGCACATAAGGAAATTCAAAACAGAGTTAAAAACAACCGCAACAAAACTGACTGAAAGTAGGTGGATATATGCTGATTAGGGTTATTGAAATAACCGCTATACCTGTTGGCAAGTTATTTTCGCAGGAAGCGAAGCAAGCGTTACAACATATCCTCCGCAGTTTTCAGGCTTTTCTAAATCAATTCCACGTTCTTTCAGGCGGACAGAGTACTTCTATAGAATTTATGTTTCTTTCTGGTGAATCATCAGATCATATTCAACAAAACCCTATCCGGCTATTGTCCATTATCCGCGGCGATGTAAACAGCCTTATCATGAACAACCTAGTTTCTGCTATAACAAGCCAGCTAAAAGCAAATCATTATTTGACTAAAGAGTTTACACAGAGTGAAGCTGATGCACTTGCTGCAATTATTACGGATATTTCATCTCATAGCCTTCTTGCTGTGGTTAAGACTGAGAAGCTAGTCACAAGCAATCTTTCATATACAGGATATTATTACTATGCAGATATGTTGTTGCCATCAGATGATAAACCTGTGGATGATTTTTCAGCGCTACTAAATAACATGCAGCACTCACCTCGTTCATATTTATCTTTCCAATTGATGCCGGTTCACATGCAGCCACAAGAAGAATATGCATTGCGCGACTTGTCTAATGCTCTTGAACAGACCGTACGAGGTATATATTTTCAAGGTGAAATGATTAAGGAACCATATGCGTCTGCACCTTATGAGTGCTATTCATATTACACACATAGAATTGGGCAGCCGATATTCTTATATAATATTCTTATTGCTTCATCTGCCTCACCCCAGCCATTGGCAGCACAAATTTTATCATCAATAAAGTATTCTACAAAAACTCAAGTTAACGTGGAAGCTTTGGAGATTAACCCAGTACAACAGATTCAGTTTAATTTTGATCTATATCCTTGGCAATTAAGTAATCTGTTACAGCAATACTATAGAGACCCGTATATTTGGAACGGGAATATTGTAGCACCAACAAATTTGTCAAGACTACCATTTTTGGTAACTGCGGAAGAGGCAACGGTCTTTTTTAGGCTACCAATAGATGATGGAAACATAATTGGGATTGATAAAAATCCGATTATGGATTCCACAGAATTGTTGCGGGATTCAGTTGTTAACAATGATAATATCGTTTTTGGTAGTCAGAAGAGTAACCCCTCAATCTCAATAGATCGGAAGAGCGTCGTGTAGGGA
>JGI994J12354_10005413_pt1 | contig 10997 bp, 10 predicted proteins | sample IntmicLarv3ML3BL_FD_12354 | JGI IMG/M metagenome (IMG submission 12354)
GTGTTCATTCTACGATTACCCCGATTCGTCGTGAAAATCCACTTGTGGTTTTTCATGTCTAGTCGTAGTTATTGTAGCTTTTACTATGTCCTGCGGCCTATGTCCAGCTCGCTTTGACGCTTACGAAAGTCTAACAAATATCCTGAACTGAAAAGCAAATATCTCGCGCTGAAAAAGCGGCGCGGCGGTAAAAAGGCCGTTATCGCTATTGCGCGGAAGCTTATGACTGCTATTTGGCATATTCTTAGCAAAAACGAACCATACAATGCCGAACTCTACAGGCAGTCTGATATACCTCCTGTTGTGCGCGAGTTTATCACAGAGCAAGCCATTGCTTATATGCGCACGAAAGGGTTCCACATTATTGACGAAAAGACCGGCGAGGTAGTGTAGTTCCTCTCCACATTTGGGGGCTGTTTTCCGACAGTCTGCTTTGCTACACCTCTTTTTGCCTGTGTTCGGTGCGCTTTGTTTTCAAACTATGTCGACCTCCCCGGTTGATTTTGTTGCATTACTTTTTCAACCGCTTTGTCTCAATTGTACTATTACCTCGCTTTGCTGGCCATGTGCCCTTTCTCTTGACATTTACAGAAAAAGTGGACTGGCAGGCGGAAAGATTGGGGGATATCCACTCCCAGTTGGAGGTCTATTTCGGCGACAGGGCTGCTCTTGACACGCCCATACGTCCCCGCTATGATATGACTAAGGCGGCATGCCGCTTTGCTATTTACCGCCAGGTAAATATTTTGCTCTATTCTGCACCAATTTGGAGATTACACAGAATACGGGATTCACCCAAAACACTCAGACACTAGGCATTCGTCTCAAGTTCATCCGGCCCTACACGCCGCGTCACAACGGCAAGGTCGAGCGCAGTCATCGCGAGGATGTTCGTCGTTCCTATGCCGATCACCGTTTCTTCTCCCTAGCAGATTTCCAGGCCCAGGTCACCGCCTACAACCGCCGCTCCAATGCTATCCCTATGCGTCCCCTCCGCTATCTCTATCCGGCTCTCGCCCTTGCTTGCGCTGTCCAATTTGTTTGACAAGCCTACATGTATGAAAGAAGAGCAAAGCGCGACTGTATGGCTACAATAGAAAGATGTCATACCATCTTAAAACTGCTGGCATGGCTGAATGCATAGGGGTGGCTTGGGCAGAATATGGGGAAATATAGAAGCACACGCCTCTGGTTGCTTTACTCACCTTTGAATTAATTTCTCGTATCTTGAGGAGTGTTGAAAACATAACCCTGCGTGACAATCCAAATCCTTTACTGCGGATAATGGCTCTGTTAGCCTATAATATAGATGTTGGGGTAATATAAAGACGGGTCATATTTTCAAAAATCATAAGTATGGTCAGCGATACGAAACAGATCAGTATCATGAGATATTGCAATAATTATTTTTATGCTTTTCATAGTTTCTATGTATTCAATTAGTCTCATTTTCGCAGCAATATCAAGTGAATTGCTAGGCTCATCTAGCAACAATAAATCATAATCACTATTTAGGCTTCGCGCCAACTCCACTATTTGTGCTTCCCCCCCCGATATTGTACTTGCCGAAATGGTTTCTGAACTGCTTTTTGCTGCCAAAAAGTTAGGGGTATATTTAGCTGCACCATATTCAAGGGTCGTGTCTCGCCCCAGCAATAAATTAGCGTGTAAAGAATCATCCATTATAACAGGTTTTTGACTTGTTATCCGCATTAGGTTTTTGCGCATATGCTTTAGATTTACGGTGCGTAAATCAGAATTATCAAACATTATATTTCCACAATACTCTCTTACATATAGTCCAGACAATAAATCAAAAAATGTACTTTTGCCTACTCCGTTTAATCCACGAATGCAATAAAATCGGCCTTTTTCAAAAGTCATGGAAGGAAATTTAAGAGTATTATTCAGATCATATCAAGTTAATTATAACATATATGATAAGGAAAACAACCAGAGATAGGACAAAGCGTCCACAAATTCGGAGTAGGACAACAACCCTCGGCAATCAGCGTGGCTAAATCTGTTAAAAAAGGCCGCGTCATCTATCTCCCGTGTATTCGGCTACCATTACCTCGACTCATCGCGAAAACTGCTTGTGATTTCCCCTACCTGGTCGAGGTTATTGTCGCAGCTGCCGTTATCCGCGACCGAGAGCAATTTGATTGATGTACACAATAACTACATTAACACCGAGTATCAAAGGAGCCCAATTGCACATTTCACTTTGATATACGCGTTAAACACGTGGCCTGAAACATCATTTCGCTGTGTGAGCTTTCAGGCTTTCGGAAAATAGATTTTTTCGTCACATTCTGAAATCACATTGGCATCATGCGAAACAACGATAACTATCTTTTCAGATTTAATCTGCTGAAGATAATCTAGCATTATTTGGGCACTATGAGTATCTAGTGCAGACGTTGGCTCATCAAAAACAAGGATATCCGGGCTTTTTACTAACGCACGCAAGATGGCTATCTTTTGCCGTTCTCCTCCAGAAATGCTGTTGTTAATTCCTGCTGTGGAAGTGAATCCATCCTTTGCATTGTCATCAAAGAAGGCCTCCAGTCCCAGCATTGTCGACAATTCAACAAGCTGCGTTTCATTGGTTTCCTCGCATAAATCGTTACGCAAAAATATGTTTTCGATGAGTGGGACATTAAACAGCTTTCCCTCTTGCTCAACAAATCCGATTTTTTCTTCCCTGAACGACCTCATGTCAATTTCAGGCACTTGGTAGTTATTAAAATATATGTTTCCTGCGCTCGGACTGTATAACCCTATGAGCAGGCTTAAAAAGGTGGACTTGCCGGATCCGTTTTCACCTACAACAGCATAGATTTTCCCACGCTCAAGCTCGATTGAACCCATAAACAACTGGCCGCCTCTGTCCCCATAGGAAAATGTCAGATTATTCGTAGTTATTTTTGTAATCGGTTCATTCACCCTTGTCAACCCATCATTTTCTGCGGTCCATCCCAGTATTTCTTTGATCCGATTGTAGGCCGTCACCGCTGAACGATAACTGGCCCCAACTCCAAAGAAATACCGAGCCGCGCCCATCATGAGGGCGAAGTAGCTAGAGAATATTGTGAACAAGCCAACGCTCAATTCTCCTTGAATTACAGCCAAACCGCCAAAGAGGAATAAGGCTACTTGGATGAACATTGCTATACTATTATCAAGGGCATTTATTGCACCAATCGTTCTTTGATGGCGCAGCGTATCTTTCAACATGTGAGCGAAGCTCAGGGCCAACCTATTGAGAAAAAAAGGTTCGGCTCCATGTGTTCGGATTGATTTTGCACTCTCAATATGCTCGCTTTGAGCTGCAAAGAACAGATTCTGTGCATCATTCAAGCGCTGAACAACTGCGGATAAGCTCTTTCGTGTTGCGGCATAAAGACCTACATATACCATGAGGCTGACAAAGAGTAGTACTGCAATCCTTAGTGATAGCTGAAGCAAAATGATTCCCGGCAGAATCACCATAATACTCTGTGTCAGGAACCCGTGAATTACCGAAGATGTGAACTGGACGAGCTCATCTGAATCCCGACTAATTCGCTGATTTAGGTATGCAGAATCATAATTCCCAATGGTTGTTACTGTTGTCTTGTGTATATGTTCAATCATTTTTCTCTTCACTGTGTAACTGGCTTGAGTGGAGAAGCTTCTTTGGAGAAGCGCCCCAATATAGCCTAGCCCCAGCAGCGAAATGTTGATGGCAATAAATAGAAGGCAATATCTATACAAGTTATGCTCGTTTGTGCCAACGGCAAGAAAGTCTATAAGCTCGCCAGTGATATATGGCCTGAGTAAGCTTACCAGCGTTGCGATGGACGCGAGAAATAGATAAATGAAAAATCCCTTTTTGTATGGCCGAATGCCAAACCAGCCCTCTTTCATTAGCTCACGCATTTCGTCCCCCAATCTTTTGCGTCAATATCCATTCAAACTGGGGGTCTTTCGCCGCGAGATAGTCTGAAGGCAGATAAGGGATTGTGATGTCAGGAATAATACTACTCTTATGTTCTGCCATATTTTTTGCATCAAGCTCGCAATCAAATACTGCACACTGCGAAACTTTCAAGTAGCTATCTGTATATGGCAAATGGCACCAGTTTGTGCATCCAAAAAATTGAACTCGTCCTGCAGTCTGGGATCCCACAATTATAATATCATAGTCGGCCTTAAAGCGCTTTATTGCGGTAATACCCGCGGAATATGTTCCCTCATTGATCAGCATATATAGAGACCCGGCCCCAAACCCTCGCATATGTGGGATGAAGACGCCGCTTAGCATCTCGGGAACTCCGTTATAGCCGCCGAGATTATTGCGTACATCAATAACGACCTTGGTAGTGTATCCGCGCTTTTCACACTCACTCAGTGCTGTTTTCAATTCGGGATACATTCTTTGGTTGAACAATGTATCATCAATATGGAAGGAGTAAACCCTAATATGCAAAATATCGTAGCACTCTAGATAATCAATTGTATAGGGCTCCACCCAATGATTGTAGAGCGCATTGTTGGCACTGCGAGCAAGAATATATCCTGAAAATGATGGGGGATCAAGTGTGGCTATGTCGAGCCCATCCCCGGCTTGATCAAGACTTGATAACTGTATGGTGCTTTCGCCCCCATTACTGTTCACCAGTGTAAAGAAAGGCTTTTCGTCCAGGGATGATATTATGTCGAGCCCATATAGCCATAGTGGCTGGCGAATGCGGTCTGCGGTGTTTAGGCAATTGTGGATGCTATTGTCGTAATTTGTGAGCAGCTTCATTTTTTTCGCAAGAATCGGCAGCTCAATCCCATTTATTGCCTTCAACTGGCTTCCCAGGAGCTCTTTCAGTGCAGAGCTCTCAGGATATTCGCCATCACGGATTACATGCATGTAGTAGCCACTCTCAAACCACTTAAACTGAACCGGGAAGGATGCGCACATATGATGAGGGAAAATAATCGCAGTATGCCCATCACCTACAAGCTGGTTTCCACTGATAAGCGCAACAATTTCTGATAGCTTAACCAACAATTCCACATCGGATTTTCCGAGGATTTCCTCCTTAAGTGCGGACAATTGCTTGTCAATCTCGGCTTTCGTGGACCGTGCATAAATTCGAAAATCATTCAGCCTCGATGTTTTTTCATCAAGCGAAAACAGGGGATGCTGCGAGAATAGCGTATCTCGAACTAAGTCAATATCTGCTTTCCAGGCAGATTCACGGTGACGCATAATAGCCCCCCTTACTCATCTTTCAATGGTTGCGCTAAAATCCACTCAAGCACCGGGTCGATGTCAGCCATATACTCCTCAATAGTGCGCTCAATGAGCACATCGGGGTAGATGGCGTCGGCCTCCCTGTAAATCCGCTGGGGGTCGATGGGCGCGATGCCGGACACCCGGAAGAGGGAGTGATACTCGGACAGATAGACCGCTAGGCCGCTTTTGGGCAAGGTGAGGGGTGACGCTCCAGCAAAGAACCATACACCCTGCCCCGTGGGCTCGCCCACCAGGGTTGCGTTGCATTGAGTTTTGAGATAAAAGGTCATTTCCACCGCGGCCGACAGGCTGCCGCCATCGGTGATGACGTAGATGCGCCCGCTCTGGCACAGGTCGGGCCGCCCGTCGCGGATGGCCTCCAGCATCCCGTAGGAATAGCGGCCATACCCGCCGGGATTGCCCCGCATGTCTACGATGATGGTCTCGAGCTGGGGATTGATCCGCAGCGCGGCCTCCACATCGGGGGCCAGCTTGTCGATTTTCGGGCCCGAAAAGGCGCGGCAGCGGATGTGGAGCACGGTGTCCTTTTCCAGATAGAAAAGCTCGTACTCATCTGTGGGGTGATCGATCCGGGTGGTGGGGTCATCCTTGGCGTAGATTATGGCGGTCAGGTCCTGAAAAAACACCCCGTCGGGCAGAGATATCATCCCCGAGGGAGTCAGCGTGACAAGGCCGTCCGGTGCCTCGAAGGTATACTCAGGAGCACTTTCAGGGTCACTGTGGAGGCCTATGGCGTAGAGTATGGCCGGGTTCATCAGGGGATTATAGAGTCCGGCCCGAGTGCCATAGGGGTTCTCGCTGGCCAGGATTTGGGCTGCGCCCTCCAGCACGGCCGCGAGGTCGTGGCCGTTGACAGCCACCAATTTACTGCCCAGAAGAGCTACCTCCTGCTCCCGGGCGGAGAAGCCGCCATCATGGTAGGCGTAGAAGTAGTAGCCGTCTGTCATATAGGCGAAGAAAAAGGGTGTCACATCGTACTGCCAATAAGCATCGTCTAGGTTCGAGTGTAAATCCCCCAAGGCGGCCACCAGACGGGGCAGATTGAGTATGATATCCCGCTCGCGCATCCAGGGAATGCGCTTAATGAGCGCATCCGCTTCCGCGTTGACGCGTTGATGCACATCATCTCGCGAGGCCGCAATCTCCTCGGGCAGCTGCCACATATAAATCATCTTGTCATCGAAGAGCAGATGGGTGTCGAAAATGCTCTCCCGCAGGAAATTGACCTCATCCGCCCAAGCCCGGTTGCGGAGATGCCACAGCACACCGGCGGCTAGCAGGAGGACGGCGAGAGTCAGGGCGATGAGGCAAAAAATGATTCGAGGACGCCGGCGCGGCGGTTCAATGCGGATAGGTTCCATGATGAGACTCCTCTGGACAGAATAGGGAGTGCTAACTGCCAGAAGTCTTCTTCCGGCAGTTAGTATGGTCATTTAGCCGGGATTTCCGGGCACTTTTTGGCACGATTTATGCTTGGGACACGGATCGTGGGGTATGCAGCCGGTGGTGCAGCCCTTCGGGGAGATAAACTCCTTGCAGGGCCCGTCGTCGGTCAATCCCAGCAGATCCAAATTGATGATTTCCATTGCACTTTCTCCTTTCCAATTATTATACCAGCCACACAATACGGTGGCGATACACAAACCTACGGAGCTCTCATCTATCAATCAACAATTAGGGCTGTTTTTCGATTAAAATAGTCGATGGGTACAACTACAATACATGCCTTTGATATTATCCTATAGTGACAACCGGAAATGCTGTGAAAAAACGTATAATAGTACACCGAGTCAAAATCTGTTTTCCATTTGGGCTGTCTGCTCGAGGTTACTGCGCTAAAATCCAATCGAGCACTGGATCGATGTCGGCCATGTATTCCTCGATGGTGCGCTCAATGAGCACATCGGGGTAGATGGCGTCGGCACCATCGAAGAGGCCTTCAGGGTCAATGTACATGGTGTCAGGCATCTTGAACGTCGTATGGAATCCAGATAGGTAGACGGTCAAGCCGCTTTTGGGAAGCTCGATCTCGCGTGCGCCAAAAAAGAACCACAGGCCCTGCCCGGTAGGCTCGCCCACGATGGTTGCGCCGCACAGCGTTCTGAGCCAGTTTGCCATGTAGATAGAGGCTGAATAGCTGCCTCCATCGGTGGCCACATAGAACTCACCTTGCTGCCATAAGTCCGGTCGCCCATCACGGATGGCACAAAAGGCGGCCTCGGCAACATCGCCATATCCGCCTGAGTTGCCCCGAACATCGACAATGATGCGCTTGAGCTGAGGGTTGTCCGTCAGCGCAGCCTCCAAATCGGGAGTCATTTGGTGCACATTGGGCCCCGAAAAGTTATAACATCGGAAGTGGAGCACCGTGTCTCCATCAAGATAATTGACTTCATATCCGGTCTTGAAGACGTTGGCTCTGTTGTAGGGGTTATTTTTCGCTAAAATGACCCGCTCTTGATATCCGGGGCTCGCAGAATACGCCGCCGTGGGTACCGGGCCATAAGCCAAGCCCGAAGGGGTGATAGTAACCACCTGGCCGTCCATGGTTTCCAGGGTGTATTCGGGGGCTGTGTCGAAGGAATCATGCAGGCCCATCATGGTGAGCATAGCGGGACTCATGAGTGAGAGATAACCATTGGCGCGCGCCAAATAGGCGTTCTCGCAGCCGTTGAGCTGCATATACCCATCCTCAACCTTCTCGGGAGCGTGTCCGTTGACGGCCACCAGACGGCTGCCTATAAGGGCTATTTCGGTCTCGCGTTTGGGGAAACCATTGTCGTAATAGGCATAGAAATAGTACCCGTCGGTAAGATATCGGAAGAAGAAGGGCGTTACCGTGCGCTGCCATAACCTTGGATCAATTGCCGAGTGCCCATCCTTTAGAACGGCAATCAAACGCGGCAGACTGAAGGTGATCTCCCGTGCACTCATCCACGGAATGCGGGCAATCAGGGCATCTGCCTCGACATTAATGCATCGCCTCACATCATCGGCATGGGCCATGACCTCATTGGGAATCTGCCAATTGTAGAGCGTATAGCTGTCGAAAAGCAGATGGTTGTCAAAGATACTCTCCCGCAGGAAGTTGACCTCTTCCACCCAGGCTTGATTGCGCAGGTGCCACAGTATTCCTGCCGTCAGCAGGATGAGGAAAGCGAGCGCCAGGGCAATAAAGTAGCTGCGCCGGTATTTCGGCCCGATGCGGATAGATTCCAAGATGAGCCTCCTCTGAACGAAATGGGATTGCCTACTGCTGGAGTATTGTTTCCAGCAGTAGGCGTGGTCACTTAGCCGGGCTGGCCGGTTACGCCGCTACACGACTTATGTTTGACGCATGGACAAATCGGCACAAAGGACGGGCAGCCGGTGGTGCATCCCTTCGGGGAGATAAACTCCTTGCAGGGCCCGTCGTCGGTCAAACCCAGCAGATCCAAATTGATGATTTCCATTGCACTTTCTCCTTTCCAATTATTATATCAGCCACATAGTGCGGTGGCGATACACAACCATACAGACCTTCCGTCACTCAATCAGCGGTTTCGGTAGCTTTCGTCTGATTCATGTGATAGATAAAGGCTAATTTCAGCTTTTCAATATACGAAAAAGTCTGAAAGGTGCATTGTGCCGTATCATTGTGTATGCGCTCATATCCGCAACCGCCCTGACAACAGGGCAGAAATGAGCACTCCAAGCACGCATGAGGCAGTGGATTGCTTAGCCACTTAATATATGTCTCATTTTCAAACGCCGGGCCGTCCAGATGGCCGATGGCAAATTCCTTCGCCCCGACATTTTGCCAGCAGGTATATAGATACCCATCAGGATCAATGACATAACTCCCTCGCCCCTCAGCCTGGCAAAATAACGCGAGTCGCGAGGGGTAAAGGGTATGCCGTGCGCTTTCGGGGGTCTTTTCGAGAAAAAACTGAGTCAACTCGAGCTCAAGGCCACTGAACTGGTCGTCCTGTAAGCAAATGTTCTCATCGTAAAGACAAAACTCCATCGAACCTCTGACCGGGGCCAGATAGAACATGGGGTTGTTCCCCCAGCCTAGCTCGTTGGTAAAATAGGCAATCAAGCTTTCAACATCCTGAATGTTGTCCTTATCAACATTCACGCGAACTCGGATATTTATAATGTCCTTTACTGCTTGGATGTTGTTGACGATGGGCGTAAAGCTATCCTCTTTGCTTTTCAAGATTCTCCGTTTGTTGTGATAATCCCTTGTGCCATCAATTGTGATTTGAGCAGAGAACACCTTGCGCTCGACAAGACGTTTTGCCGTCTCGATGTCGAGCAGTACGCCGTTTGTGATTATGTCGGCATTGTATGCTACGTTCTTTTGTGCACACAAAGCGATAAGTTTGTCAGAGAGCAAATATATCGTATCCTTCTGCAATAAGGGTTCGCCACCATACCAGGTGACACTTACCTCTTTGACCACATTTTCGTTCATATAGTCTTCAGCAAAGCTAATGATCTTATTCATAATCTCTTCGCTCATATTGCCTGAGACTTTTTTCTCGAAACAATATGGGCATGCCATATTACAGTTCATTGTCGGTGCAAGAATCAGGGTTAGCACCTCAGAATGAAACCGAGCCGCCTCGCGTTGCAAGACCAGTAAACCGGTTTCGTCTCTCGATTCGGGCACAATAAAGCCGCCCTTTTTCATTGTGGCGACCCTTTCCACTACTGCTGGATTTTTGCTTGCGCTGTATGTGCCCAAATCGGCCATGATATCCCTTGCCAACGGATCAACAGTCGCGAATGCGCGAGTTACCGAATTGAACAGTAAGAATTGGTTTTCGACTACCCCGACCTCGATATTGTACTTTGACAGCTTATACATGGAAACCCTCCTACTTGCTACAATAATATTGGTTGAGAGCGCGGAATCCACCCACGCTTTTCCCCATCTCATTAATGCTGAGTTTGGCAAAAGCCAAAACCTCATGGGCTAACTTTATGGGGCGGTTGCTTGAGCATGACTTTCATCTTTATACTGATCAGCCTGAAGGGCAAACATTTCACAGTACCTCCCTTGTAAGGCCATTAGCTCTTCGTGCGAACCGAACTCGGTAATCTCACCATTTTCAATATAGTAGATTCTGTCAGCATCTCTGATATTTGCAAGTCTGTGTGATGTCAAAATAACCGTTTTATTCTCCATTAGCCGTAGCATAGTTTGGAAGAGTTCGAACTCCGCATAAGGATCTAGAGCGCTTGATGGTTCGTCAAGAATAATAATACTTGGCTTTTTCGCGTACACACGTGCCAGTGCGAGTTTTTGCAGTTCCCCTCCTGAAAAAATGGCCCCATCATTGGAAAACTCTCTTTGAACAATGGTATAGATTCCCTCGTGAAAGTTGCTCACTTTGTTATAAAGTCCAGAAAACTCCAATGCTTCAGTAATAAGCCGTTCGTCTGCTTCGCATATAATGGGTCTCATTAGTATATTCTCAGCAATTGTGGTAGCATAGATTTGATAGTCTTGAAGCAATATCCCCGTTGTGCTTCGCAATGACTCAATTTTATATTGTTTGTAATCAATACCATTAATCAAAATTGCCCCTTCTGATGGGTCATAGAGGCGAACGAGTAGCTTCGTCAATGTGCTTTTTCCTGCTCCATTCTGCCCTACAAAAGCGACTTTCTCTCCATGTCTTATTTCCATGCAAATGTTGTTTAGGGCTGC
>JGI994J12354_10005414_pt1 | contig 10997 bp, 7 predicted proteins | sample IntmicLarv3ML3BL_FD_12354 | JGI IMG/M metagenome (IMG submission 12354)
GCGCCAACGCGTGTGAGTTTTGTCTGCGCGGAAATACCGATACTGTCGGCAATTCGGATTCCTTGTGGCTTGAGCGTGAACCTACTCTTTCCGAAATCATCAAAGACATTGACAAACGGGAGCTTTCTGACTATCCGTCTGTTGTTTTTTGCGGATTTGGCGAACCTACAGAACGTCTTGATGAACTTATTGAAATCGCCAAACATATCAAAGAAAAATCACAAAATACAACTGTACGTCTTAACACAAACGGTCTTTCGGATATTATGCATGGACATCCGACCGCCGAAAAACTTCATGGTCTTATTGACATTGTTTCGATATCACTTAATGCTCCGACTGCCGAAGAATACGACCAAATATGCCACAGCAAATTCGGGCTTGACGCATTTCCCGCCGTTCTTGCCTTTGCCAGCAACTGCAAACAGTATGTACCGCAGGTCATTTTAAGCGTTGTCGATACAATCGGCGCAGAAAAAATCGCCGAATGCAAAGCTATAGCGCAAAGCATCGGTGTTAATCTTCGGGTAAGAGAATATATTTCTTGAAAAATAAAGGAGACCCCAATACATGCTTATCGAAAAACAAATTGAGCGACTTTTAGCTAAACTGGTTCGTTTTGAAACCACTCTGGAGAGAATGCTTTTCGAAAAGGCAGATGAAATACCGGATGTTCGCCAATACCAGACAAAAGAACGCCTTGACGCTCCTCCTGAGGACGAAAGTCTTTTTTCCCCATGTGTTCCGGGCACAGCATGGGGCGGCGAAGCAGGAACATACTGCTGGTTCAAAGGAACATATACCGTGCCAGCCAACTTATCCGGAAAGAATCTGTATTTATATCCGAAAACTGACGGATACGAAGGTTTTATGTGGGTGGACGGACGCCCCTACGGCAACTTCGCTTCCAAGATAGCAATAAATTCTCACGGCAACCATTACTGTAACTATCTGACTAATGCAAACGCCGGTCAAAATCTGGAAATTGCACTTGAATATTATACATATCATCATGTAATAGGCTGTTTTCCGTTTGATACTGACAACCTGAATTCTTATGAGTATCCGATAGGCTCTTTTGATATATGTGTAAAAACCCAACAGATTTCCGATTTTCTGTTTGATTTGCGCACTCTCAATGACTTTGTACGCGTAAGCAGTAAAAACAGCTTTCGACGGGCTGATATTATCAATACTCTGACAGAGGCACATAAAATTCTCTGCTATTCCCCCGATGATGCAGAAAAGGATGCATTTATGGCTGCTCTTGAAGAGGTACATCCGATGCTTCAGGAACAACTGGCAAAAACCAATGGCGGAACATCGGTTGGCTATTGCGGACTAATCGGGCATTCTCATATGGATACCGCATGGCTCTGGACAGTTCACGAAACAGTAAAAAAATGCGCCCGAACTTATTCTAATCAGATTAATCTAATGGAACAGTATCCGGAATATAAGTTTGTACAAAGCTCAGCCTATCATACAGATATGATAAGGGAGCATTACCCGCGTCTTTTTGAAGATATAAAAACTAAAATATCCGAGGGACGCTATGAGCCTAACGGAGGAGTCTGGGTCGAATGCGACTGCAATATTGTCGGCGGAGAATCTATGGCACGGCAATTTATATGGGGACAGCGCTATACAAGAAAACATTTTAATTATATGTCCGACTCTTTCTGGCTGCCTGATACCTTTGGCTACAGTGCCGCGATTCCTCAAATTATGAAGCTGTCCGGCATAAAATATTTTCTTACTACTAAGATGGCGTGGAACGATACAAACCGTTTTCCTTATGATACTTTTTACTGGAAGGGTCTTGACGGCACCAGGGTGCTGAGCCATTTGAACCGCACCCAGGCATCGCCCGTGCCCTCCCGGGTTATGGAGTTTGTTGTGGACGGTCCGGAAAACGATTCAATAAAAGAAAAAACCGTATCACAGATGCGCCTGCTTTCCTATGGAAACGGTGACGGCGGCGGCGGTCCCTCGTTTGAAGAGATTGAAATGAGCCGTCGTATTAAGGATTTTGAAGGTTTGCCATGCACAGGTCATACGACAGTAAGCAATTTCATGCAAAATCTCGAAAAAAGTCTTGTCAGTCCGACCACTTATACCGGCGAGCTGTATCTTGAGCTGCACAGGGGGACGCTTACCAACAAGCATGACATTAAGCGCAACATGCGAAAGGCTGAGGTTGCTCTTCACAATTTGGAGTATATTACAGTTCATAAAGCGGTAATTCAAGGGGCAGGAGCCTCCGACAAGGATATCCGGTCAATGACAAAGACCATGCTGGTCAATCAGTTTCATGATATTTTGCCCGGCACCTCAATCCCTGAGGTTCACGGACAATCTATTAGTGAGATGTCCGGGCTGTTAAGTGAAGCAAGTCAAAAAACCTCAGCTTTATTAGCGGACGGACAAAATCAATATATCACTATAGTTAACACCCTGTCAACCGACAGAAGTGACGTTGCCTATATCGATTTGCCTAATGGCTATTGTATAGATACAAACAAGTGGCGGCAGCAGAAGGTCATCATGACAGACGGCAGTGAGGTAACAGCAATTACCGGCGGCACAATTCCCGCCTTTGGTTCTGTCGTTCTGCCGCTTAAGAAGCAAGAAGCCGCCCCGGCCGCTTCATCATTTCGGTGGAACGGAAAAACACTTTATACAAACCATGCCTGTGTTACATTTGATGAAAGAGGCTTTATCTCTTCCTTTGTTGATACCAAAACCAATCGTGAGCTTTGCAATACTCAAGGGTATGCTCTTAATACATTTCTGATCGCAGAGGATGTTCCGCTTTTATGGGATAACTGGGATGTAGACGCGGATATAGAAATGAAGATGAGAGATACCGCAAAGCTGCTGAGCCGCGAGATTGTAAGCAACGGTGCGGTAGAGTTTAGGATACGAAGCAAATATCAGATTACCGAAAAATCCACGATTACTCAGGACATAATTTTCTACTCACATTCGGCAGAGGTTCGGTTTGAAACCGTGATGGACTGGCAGAACGACCACCGTCTGCTTAAGGTTGCTTTTGATACGAATATATTCGCCGATACGGCACGCAATGAGGTGCAGTTCGGTTTTGTTAAACGTCCTGCAACACGCAGTACAGATATTGAAAAAGCAAAATTCGAGGTTTGCAATCACAAATACACCGACCTTTCAGAGGCTCATTTCGGAGCGGCTCTGCTTAATGATTGCAAATACGGTATTTCGGTTGAAGAAGGGAACATGCGTCTTACTTTGCATAAAAGCGGCACCCGTCCGGATTATAACGGTGACAAGGGGCATCACCTTTGCACTTATTCCTTCCTGCCTCATGACGGAGGATTCAGGACGGATAATGTCATACTGCCTGCGTATGAACTGAATTATCCTGTCATATCTGTTTTGGGGTCAAAGCCCATGGAATCTCTGGTTCGCATGGAAAACGACAGCAGCGTTCTGATAGAGACCGTCAAGCCATGCGAAGAGACCGAAAACGGCGAAAAGGCGTTTATTCTTCGTCTGTATGAAGCTGAAGGCGGCTATGTAAACGCAAATCTGACAATTCCCTGTGCCCAAAAAGCGGAAATCACCAATCTTTTGGAGGATGTTTCAGAAGAAGTTCCTGTAACATCGGAGCATACCGTCAGCCTGACCTTCAAGCCCTTTGAAATCAAGACGGTAAAGATATCGTATTAGGGCTTGTTTGTAAAATCCCCGGCTTTATCTTATTCCCCACCGTTCTTGCCTTTGCAAGCAACTGCAAGCAGTATGTACCGCAGGTCGTTTTAAGCGTGTCATACCATCGGAGCAGAAAAAATCGCCGAATGCAAGGGCGCGTAGCGCAAAGCATCGGCGTTAATCTTAGGGTAAGAGAATATATTGCACAGAAAAAATTAAATTACTATGTGTTGCGGCTCATGTGTGGTTGGAACAAAGTTATGGGGATGTAACAAAACAGCATAACAGAAAAATATTGCACAAAATTCGTAGGGGACGCCATCCCCTACAAATCATTTATGAATTTTTGTGCAATATTTTTCAACAAGGAGCTTTTGTTACATCCCTTATAATGCGTTTTTTTAGTTTTGTTGCCTTAAATAAACGCATATAAGTTCCTTTCATACACTATAAACCGACTGTCAAAAGGTGTACCTTTTGACAATTGTCTTGTCCGGTTTATTGTTTTAATCCTTTATAACCCTTTGCCCATAGGTTTTTCCGGGACCGTTTTTCCGGTTAAAGTGCTTTTCCATCAGGGATTCAGCGATATCCTTCATCTCTTTTTCGGAAAAAAGCTTTTCGGTATGCCATGCGGTCATTGCAGCGTTTTCGAGCACAATGGCGTTTTCGACTGCGCTCATGGAGGTTTCGCCCCATACAACAGGTCCGTGGTGCTTTATAAACATCGCCGGCACCTTAAGCGGATTACGTCCGCCTACCTTTTCAATAATTGAAATTCCTGTTGATTTTTCGTAGCTGTTTTCAATCTGCCACGATGTGATATCACCGGTACAGGTAATCGTTCCGTTAAAATGATCAGCGTGGGTTACGCCATAGGCAGGCATATCCCTTCCGGACTGCGCCCAGACGGTAGCCCACTTTGAATGCGTATGCGCAATTCCGCTGACAGCCTTGAAGTTTTTATAAAGCTCAAGATGCATTGGCGTATCGCCCGACGGTAAAAGATTTCCCTCAACCGTTTTGCCGTTGATATCGACAACAACCATATCGTCGGGAGTCATGCTCCGATAATTAATTCCGGACGGCTTTATGACCATAAGATTTGATTCTCTGTCAAAACCCGAAACATTTCCGAAGGTCAGGATTACCAGCCCGTAGTCAAAAAGCAGCTTATTTGCCGCACAAACTTCCTTTTTAAGCTCTTCAAGCATATTTTAAGACTCCTAAGGAGTGCGGGATTCCAAGCCGCACCGGTTTTTTCGTGAAAATATGTGCCCATACTCCTAAAATTGATTCATCACAAGACCTGTTATCAGCTTGGGATAAAAATATGTTGATTTTTGAGGCATTTTTTCGCCCGCCGCAGCAACGTCTCTTATCTCGCTTACCCTTGTGGGATTGAGGATAAAGGCACACTGACCCTTGCCCTGCCGTACATTTTCCGTGACATCCTCGAATGCCTTTACATATGTAAGATTGATTTGGTTTGCCATGTTTTTTTTATCTATACCCATTATTCTTTCAAGGATAAGAGTGTGAAGTACCGTAACGTCAAGCTCCTGTGACGCAAGGCTCATTTCAGGCAGAAGCTTTTTAAGAATATCGGTGTTTTTAAGGGTAAGGCAGGTGTAATTGTTTCCGCCGGTATAAAAACCGAAAGCCTTTTTGTTTTGCGAATAAAGCGTTGAAAGCTGCTCTTCGGCATTGGACAAATCGTCAAATTCCTCAATATCAAAATAATCACGGCATTTTCCTATTATTTCGTTCCTGTCAAAGCCTTCAAGGTCGCGGACAAGTCTGTGTGTCGGGAAAACAACAAGTCCCTCGTGCGCCATGTCAACAAGCATCATCATGACGTAATCCCTGCTTCCGCCTTCCTTGCATATTCCTTTTTCACGGCAGTCATTGCGGTAGTTAAGCGCTGTTTCGTAGCGGTGATGTCCGTCTGCGATATAGAGCTTCTTGTCACCAAACAGCTCCGAAAGCTTTTGGGTGATATCCTTATCTGTTATTGACCAAAGACGGTGGATAAGACCTGCTTCGTCGGTCATCTCGATTTCGGGAGCCGTGCTTAAATATTTTTCGATGATTTTCGTACAGCTTTTTTCATCATCATTATAAAGCGAATAAATCTGACTGAAATTACAGGAGGTAGCCTTCATGAGATTGAAACGGTCGGTTTTTGCTTTGGAGAGCGTAAATTCATGAGGAAGAACAATGCCTTTTTCAAATTCCTCAAGATGTACGGCGGCGATTATTCCGCTTATCTTTTTTGTGACACCCTTGACGGTAAATTCCTCTTCGTAAATATAAATTGCTTCGTTATCATCTTTTTTAAGAATCCCGTCGGATATTTGTTTTTCAAGAATTTCGCCGGCGGTTTTGTACGGCTCGTTCCCCCCGGGAAGCTCAAGACGTATTATATTGTTTGGATTTTTCTCAAGATATGCCAAACGCTCCGTCTCGCTTATAATATCGTATGGAGGACATGTAAGAGTATCATAATCCCCCGCTTTTTTTGTAAATCTGAGTCCTTTGAATGCTTTGATTTCAGCCATAATGATGATTATCCTTCCTCTGCGCTAAGTGTAGTATTCACGAGCCTGTTTTCTCATTTTAAAGCTTTTACCTGAAATAGTCAACTTTTTTTTGACATTCAACCGCTGCTTTGGTATAATAACCTGAATTAAGCATAATCAAGGGTGGTAAATTTGGAGATAGTCGATTTTCATACGCATATTTATCCTGATAAAATCGCAGAGAAGGCAACAAAAAGCATTGGCGGATTTTATAATATAGAAATGGATTGTCAATGCGGTATGCTTGACGGATTGCTTGAAAGCGGCGGACGGGCAGGGGTAACACATTATGTTGCCTTGGGTGTAGCAACAGTTCCGCAGCAGGTTGAAGGGGTAAATAATTTTCTTGCCCAAGTCATTGCGAACCATCCCAATATTTATGCGTATGCAGCTCTTCATCCCGATATGGAGAATATTGAAGCCGAGGTTGACCGTGTAATTTCGCTGGGCTTTAAGGGTATAAAGCTTCACCCCGATTTTCAAAAATTTGCAATTGACGACAAAAAAACGATATCTATGCTTGAGCATGTAGAGGGGCGTCTGCCGCTTCTGATACATGCCGGAGACAACAGGTACGGATATTCAAATCCAAAGCAGATAATCGCTTTGCTTGACGCTTTGCCGAAGATTACCTTTATCGGCGCTCACTTTGGAGGCTATTCAGTCTGGGACGAGGCAGCACGCTTGCTGTGCGACCGTGGGATTTATGTTGATTGCTGCAGCAGTCTTGCTTTTATTTCAGAGGAAAAAGCACGGGAATATATCAAGGCATTTACTCCGGAAAGAGTTTTATTCGGTTCTGATTTTCCGATGTGGGATCATGAAAGAGAGCTTGAACGGCTTCAAAGAGTTGTCACGGATTCGGGAGATTATGAAAAAATCGTGTATAAAAATGCAAAAAGGCTGCTGAATATCACCTAATCTTCAAATATTGTTTACATTTCCGTCACGCTTAACTGATAAAATATTAACAATTGTTTATTAATTAATTTTTAGAAAAGGGGTTATTTTATGGTAGAAGTCCGGAATCTTACGAAAAAATACGGACCGCATAAGGCGGTATCCGATTTAAGCTTTTCGGTTTCAAAGGGCGAAATTCTGGGTTTTTTGGGGCCCAACGGCGCAGGAAAGACAACCACAATGAATATACTTACAGGTTATCTTTCAAGCACAAGCGGTATGGCAAAGGTTTGTGATATTGACGTGCTTGAGGATCCTCTCGGTGCAAAAAAGAAAATAGGGTATCTGCCCGAGCAGCCGCCGCTTTACCTTGACATGACAGTAAAGGAATATCTTTATTTTGTTTATGATCTCAAAAAGGCGAAGCTGCCCAAGTCGGCGCATGTTAAGGAAATCTGCGGACTTGTCCGAATCAATGAGGTTTATAACAGGCTTATAAAAAATCTTTCAAAGGGATACAGACAGCGTGTAGGTCTTGCCGGAGCGCTTGTCGGAAATCCTGATGTTATTATTCTTGACGAGCCTACCGTCGGACTTGACCCCAAGCAGATTATTGAAATCCGAAGCCTTATCCGTCAGCTGGGCAAGAACCATACTGTTATATTAAGCTCACATATTTTATCGGAAATTCAGGCGGTTTGTGACAGAGTTATCGTTATAAATCACGGAATTTTAGCGGCCGATGATACTCCCGAAAATCTTGCGAAAATCATGAGCGACGACCACCGTCTTACCGCAAGGATAGCGGGTCCGGATGCTGAGGTTTTCAAGCTTCTTAAAAAGCTTCCCTCAATCATAAAGGTTGAAAATTTGGGCTCGAAGGAGCAAGGTACCTGTGACTTTATAATAGAAACGGAAGAAGGACAAGACATAAGGAAAATACTTTTTGAACGTCTTGCAGACCGAAGCTGGCCGCTTTTGGGGCTTAAAAGCGCCGAAATGTCGCTTGAGGATGTATTCCTTAAGCTGACAGAGAAAAAACCGGTACAGGCAGTTAAGGCTGAAAAGAAAAAAGAGCGCGTGAAAATAGAGCTTATGGACGATGAGTCGGAGGATGAAGATGCTGAACCGGAGGATGCCGGGGTATCTGAACTGCCGGATGCACAGCCCGAAGTATCTGTAGACGATTTTGTTGAAGAAACCGCGGAACCGGAACCGGAAAACAACGAAGAGGAGGAAAATAAATAATGACTGCTATAATGAAACGTGAATTTAAAGCATATTTTGCTTCTCCCCTGGGATTTGTATTTCTTGCGATTTTCTACTTCTTTTTCGGATTCTTTTATGTTCTTTCGAGTCTTTCTATGAATTCGCCCGACCTTTCACCCGTTTTCGGAAGCATGTTTGTCATTTGTCTTTTGCTCATACCTATGCTTACAATGAGACTTATTGCCGATGACAAAAAACAGAAAACCGACCAACTGCTGCTTACATCTCCGACCGGTCTTGCAAGCATTGTTCTGGGCAAGTTTTTTGCGGCTTATATAATGTATCTTGTAGCGCTTGCGATTTCGGTTGTTTTTGCGCTTATAAACATGTTTGCGACAGCCGAATTTCCGTTTGTATCATTTATCGGAAATCTTGTTGCGCTTCTTGCTCTGGGCGCAGGGCTTATCGCTATCGGAACCTTTATTTCAAGCCTTACCGAAAGTACGGTTATCTCGGTTATAATAACCTATGCGGTTTTTGTATTTATTCTTTTATTTGAGGCCTTGACCACGATAATAAAATTTGAATGGTTTTATGATTATGTGATTATTCCTCTTTCTGTCAACGGACGTTTTTCGGAATTTACAAGCGGAATTTTTTCGCTTTCAAACATCATATTTTTTATAAGCATGGCTGCAATATTTTTATTCCTCACCGTTCGCTCACTTGAGAGCAAACGGTGGAGCTAAGGGGGACAGTAACAATGAGTATATTTGCTAAATTAAACAACAGAAAATTCAAATACGGTGCGGTTGCAACATCGGTAACCATTGTGGTTATCGCAGTTATAGTTGTTTTAAACATCATAATTTCCATACTTGCCGACCGTTTTGACCTGACCTATGATATGACTCCAAATAAGCTTTATGACATATCGGATGAGAGCATTGATTTTGTCAAGGAAATTAAGGATGATATTGTCATAACTGCCCTTTTGAAGGAACAGGAAATGCAAAACAGCGGCGAAATATTAAAGCAAACCAACAAAATGATTGAAAAAATCAAAAACGCAAATTCAAAAATCAAGGTTGAATATGTTGATGTAGAGGAAAAACCGGCTCTTGCACAAAAATATTCCGAGGACGGTCTTGCCGGCGGCGGAATCCTTATCGAAAACAAGACCAGGGAAAACAGATACAAATATATTCCCTACGCAAGTCTTTTTTCAACCTCTTATGACCAGTACACAGGACAGGAAAGCTTGCAAAGCATAAATTCCGAGCGTGAGATTACCTCAGCGCTTTTGGTTGTAACATCTGCAAAAACACCTAAGGTTGAGGTTGTTTCAGGACACGGTGAAAAGGCAAGCACCGCACTTCAGGATGTCCTGACCAAGAACAATTATACCTTCAGCGATATAAACCTTATTGAAAAGGATATTGCCGCAGATACCGACTTTTTGCTTATCTATGCACCGTCAAACGACTTTTCCGACGAGGAACTTAAAAAGCTGGACGCGTTTATGTCGAACGACGGAAAGCTTGGAAAAAATATATTCCTGTGTTATTCGATAACCGAAAAGCCGCTCACAAAGCTTGATACATTCTTGAAGGAATGGGGAATTTCTCCCGAAAATTTCGGATACTATGAAACCGATGAGAGCAACATGATGTCAACACAGATTTCACAGTATCCATTAAGCAGGTTTTTTGTACAGGGCGAGGATATGTCAACGGGCTTTAAAACCGATGTATATTCGCTCTATCTTCAGTCCAGATATATCAAACAGCTATGGGAAAACAGCGGAGACAAGAAAACAGAGATCATCGTCAATACAGGTGAGAAAAATATGCTGGTACCGCTTGACAATCCCGAATGGGAGCCGGCAGATGATACAGAGGTTGGACAGTATCCGATTATTGTAAGGTCGGCGCAGCAAAAGTATGACAGCGACAACAATCCTCTTGTTTCTACAATTTATGTAAGCGGAAGCTATGATGTTTTTGAAATAATCCCATTGCTTTCGGTCAACAATGGAAAGCTTTTGCTCAACATGTTCAATGCACAGACGGGCGCAGAAAGCCCTCTTATGATAGAGGATAAAACAACACAGGTTCCCTCAATGACCATTGACGCAGGAGTTGTAAATGTTTTAGGTATTGTATTTATGGCGATTGTTCCGATAGGTCTGGTTGTTGTCGGTATCGTTATATGGGTTCGGAGGAAACGTCTATGAGCAAAAGAATCAGAAACCTGATGATAGGAGTTGTCGTTCTGGTTCTGGTTACGGGGTCGCTTATTACCTTGCTTTTGCTAATGCCAAAGAATGCAGACGGTGATGACTCTCTTGATTCGACCGAATCAACCGCGCCCGAGTATACTGTTACCGAAATATCTGTCGAGGGTATTCAAAGTATAACGGTTAAAAACGGTGAGGGTACATTTACACTTACTCAGCCAAAGGAAAACGAATGGGAATGCGCAGAGCTTTCAAAGCTGCCGTTTGAAGCCGATAAATACAAATCCTTTGCAGAAGGCTTTGCGGCGCTCAATTCAAGCAAGCAGATAGAAAGTGACGAGCTTTCGGATTACGGTCTTGACAAGCCGACAGCGACC
>JGI994J12354_10005415_pt1 | contig 10996 bp, 2 predicted proteins | sample IntmicLarv3ML3BL_FD_12354 | JGI IMG/M metagenome (IMG submission 12354)
TTTTGTGTGAGAACTAAATTATAATGCGATTATTTATTTGTTTCAATTTTTTTTGAAAAAAATTTGGTGTTAGTCTACGACCAACACCAAATATTATACAACCACCTTTAATTGACAATTTTTGTTTTTGGACAGAAAAATAGTTCAAAAATGACGATTGTGACAAAAGTTGCAAAAACTCTTGTTTTGTAAATAGAAGTTTGTATAGATATAAGAAGAAATTGGATATTATGTTAAGGGAAGTTTTTAAATCTTGTCAAAATATAAAATACATAAATTCCAGATTTTATAGGAGGATTACATGAACCAAAAAAATCAAGCAGAAAGTTCTTTAAAGAGATTTTTAAAGAGAAAAGTCAGCTACACAGCGGCTTTGTTGGTATCATTTTTGATAACAGGTGCCATTGGAGTGGCTTCTAGTGATGCGTCAGTAGCATTAGAGTCCCAATATAGGACTTCACAAGATGTTTTACTAGAAAATATTCAAGATCAGAAGGCCTATGTACAAGGGTTACTGGATGAAAATGAGGCTAGATTGAGAGAATTAAAGCTAAATCATCAGTCTCTTATAAGGCAAGGGGATTGGTATAGTAAGCCATATTACCCTAGTCGTTTTGGCTCAATTATGGGATGGTATACTTATTCAGACAATGTAAGTAAAAATTGGCAAGGTAGCGTGAGAATTGATACTGGAATGGATGGACAGAGAGCTGCTTTTAATGTATTGTTAGCTGGTCTACCTGCGGGCGAGCCAGGAAGCATATTGGCTGCGGCACAGCAAACTAGTGCTGGATATGTTGATAGTGTGTATTATAGCAGATATGGAAGTGGATTTCTATCTGGTAGTTTTTTGTCTAGTGGTTGGATAAATGGGACAGAGGCTTATAATAATAATACCAATGTTTATGATTATGAGGATAAAATAATAATATTACCAGTGGTAAAGGTACCAGAGTTGTCTGAGCCAAGTGCACCTGTGGTAAGTGTGAGCACTCCAGCTGCACCAGCTAAGGTTGATCAGCCCAATGCTTCAGTGCCTAGTATAGCAGCGATTAATGTAAATATTAGTCAGCCAACGATAGTTCCTCCTACAGGGCCATTAATTCCTCCAGTTGCACCACCAACATTATCAGCAATATTGGTGAATGATCCAGGGATAACTCCCACAGCTCCTACAGTGAATGTTAATCCTACAGCACCAGTGTTTAATATAACGCCAAGTGCTCCGACACTTGTTATGACAACTCCTGATATAGAACCGATACCCCCAATAAATGTAATAGTTCCTAATATAACTCCAGTAATTCCTTCTCCAAATGCTAATCCTTTTAGTAATTTTGGATATAACTGGATTACCAATACAACAGGAGCCTTTTATGGAGGAAGTGGAGGAGAACCATTAGTTCAAAATTATGCAACTACAGCAAATGGCACTTTATGGTCTGGAGTGGATACAAGTGGGGTTGTTGGAATTGTCTCTGGAGCAACAGGTTTGGTTTTAAATGGAGGATCTCCAGTAAATGTTTCGCCAAGCGGTTCGAGAAGATTAGCAACAATGAATTTTTATTATGACAGACCTGCTGGAAACATAGCTCAAGTTAATAATGTAACCTCATACGTTGCAGGAAATGTCGTTCCTGTAAATGGGAATGGTGCTGGTGGGCCTTTTCAAGGAACATCAGCAATTCACTTGGTGGGATTAGCGAATGTAACTGGTTCAGAATTTAACTTGTATGGAAGAGCTGCTGTTGTGAATATGGAGTCATGGAGATCTCCAATTTTAACTATTACAAGTTCAGTTATAAATGTTAGAGAAGATAATAATACTCTTTTCAATATACAAGCGGGAAATTATGCAACTGAGGCTTCTTTTAATGATGGTTCTAGATACGCAGGAGCAATAAGAGGAAGCGTGGACATAAATGTTGGTACTACAGGAAATTCCATCTATGCCATAGCGGGTTATACAAGAGGGTTTACAATAGAAAATAGTGGCGCTATAACTCTTGATGGAGCTTCTAATATAGTAGTATCTGGTTTGGGATTTGTAGCTAATTCAAGTAAATACATTGGTACTGGTGGAGCACCAACTATGTCAGAAGGTAGTATAAATAATTATATTCCATCTATACTCATCAACAGCAATCCAATTGAACAATATGGGGACGAAAATATTACATTATTTTTTAATACAACTAGAAATATACCAAATGAGGGAAATATAGGTATTTATCAGGGAGAAATAGGTATTAAAGCAATAATAGGAGAATATTTGGATTCAGCTAGTAGTACAATAACACAGACTGCAAATGGGATATTGACTTCACATACTAGTTATACCCCAACTACTGTAGATGCCAATGTTGGAGTATATGCTATCTCTGGTCAAAGAACGGGTTTAATTCCATCCACACATTTAGGAGCAAGTTCTTTTAATAATTTAGATGCAATTCACAATCTTGAAGTAGGTAATTTTGAGATAATATTCGGTCCATTTTCCAAAAATGGTTTTATGTTTCTAGCTAAAAATGGGACAGTAATTGATGTAGGAGCTTCTTCTTCTGTAGTTGATATTGGAAGTGTAAGTACATTCTTTACAGATGGAATAGATGGAGTATCGACAACTGAGGCGAGGGCGTCTACAGGAACTATTATAGCCTATTCAGAGGGACTCTGGCGTGGCGCCACTCATCAAATAACTGGAGCTTCTGCACTTGAAGATGAACAATCAGAAGTAATTGTACATATTCCATTGACAATGTCTTCCAAAGATGGGATAGCATTTTTTGCTGATGCAGGTGGGAAAGTGACAGTAAAAGCCAATGCAAGTGCTTATAACTATGGAGCAATAATGGCTTATGCAGATGGTAGTGCTACCAAAAGTGATTCGACTCAGGCACTTTCAGCTGTGAATATAGATCCTGGAGTCACTATTACAGCAAATGATAATCTAGGAACTACAGTAACTGAAAGATATCAAAATATTGGGGCTCTGGCTAAAAATGGTGGACGAATAGAGTTTAATGGTATCGCCGAAATAAGAGGTATAGGTGCACTTGCAGATGGAACTGGATCTTTAGTACGAATGAATAATCTAGGTAATATAATAAATAGCGGAGTAAGTGGTAGTTTAGTTGCAGATAATGGTGGAATGGTGGAATTTGCTGGAACAATCAATCATGGTAATGGAACAATAGACGATCCAGACGATTATGATGAAAGCACACCATTTTATGCAAATAATGGTGGAGAAATAATCTTTACTGGAGGGGCTGGTTCAACACAAATTCACATGCATAAAGGAATACTGTTTACTGGGTTATCAGCTGACTATGATAGTGGAATATCAGTAGGAACAAAATATCAAGGAATGGGCAGTGTAGAAATTACGTTGGAAGATCATGGAGTAAAATTAGGGATTTTTGATGGAGTTTCATTGACTTACTTGAACGAAACTGGTTATCTTAATTCAATAGGAAGCTATGTTGGATTAGCTTCAGGCGCAATAGAACCCAATGGATACACCTATGATAGTTATCTAAGGAATGGAACACTGAATGTTACAGCTCCAACAATTAATTTGAACTCAGATCCATTTGCTAACATCACTATGGAAAATGAATTGGTGACTTTTAATGGTACAGCAGTTACTTCTACAAGTGGTGGGTTAGCGATGGGTTCTCGTCCTGGAGTCCCTAGTAACACCAGCAATGGATATATAAATAATGGAACTATAAACATATCAGGTGGATCTGATCCTGTGGCTGTTTATGTGAATTTTGGAACAATATCAAATAATGGTACTATCACAATAACTGATGGTATTGGAGTAGCTGGAGTAAATGGAAGTATAATTACAAATAGTCTTGGCTCAAAAATCATAGTGGATCCTTTATCGACCACTGGAGTAGGAATAGTAGGATTATCCACAAGTATAAATAGTGCTGGATTACCTGACCCTGTTACACCATTATATGGTTCAGATGAAACACCGACTATACCATCAATAAATATAATAAATGTTGGAGACGTCGAAGCGATTGGAATTGCTGATGCAATAGGGATTTATGCTGAAAATAATACTGATGTTGATAAGAACTTAGCAACTGTAGTTAACTCAGGAAAAATAATCGTGGGAGACAGAGGGACTGGAATAATGGCAACAAACACTAAGGGAAGCAGCACTGACAAAGGTGTGATGTTATCTCTATCTGGTACAGGGACCTCTGATATTGAAATTGGTGAGGACAGTGTTGGAATTTATGCAAAAAATTCAGAAGTTGATTTTACCTCTGATTATGGGATAGAAGTAAAGGATGGCAGTGTTGGAATTTATACAATAGGAAACTTTGTCAATGCTCCAAGTCCAACCACTGCTGATTCTTATTTAAACATGTCTTCATCTGACAGGTTAACTTTGACATACACAGGTGGTGTCTCTGGAAATGCAGCAGCTCTGTACTATGATAATGATTTGAACCAAGCTCTTACTACTCCAATGAACATTCATTTGGATGTAACTACTCCAGGTCATACAGGAGTAGTAGCTGGAATAGTAGCTAAAGATCATGACCACACGACTTTAGGAGGAACTCTAACAAATAGTGGTAACATTACTTCAGCTACTGGTGGAGTATATGGAATAGTATCAAGTGATGTGGATGTAACAAATACTGGTAGTATTCAAGTGGGGATATCTGGCGGAACTGGTGGAACTGGGATATTTGCCACTAGAGCAGCAGTAACTACTGATGGTAGTCTAATAGCAGTAGATGGAGACAAAGCCATAGGTGTTTATGCTGTAAACGAAGCTAGCACTACGCCACCTCTGCCCCCTCTGGCGACAGACAAAATAATTGCTATAACTGGTACTGGAACAATGAATGTAAATGATAGAGAGTCCATAGGAGTTTATGTAAAGGATAATAGTAGTGGTCTTTTAACTTTGAATAATAGCACTAATTTGGTTCTCAATAATGGAATTACCAATGCCGCAGATAGGGTAATAGGTCTTGCTTTGGAAAACTCTCAAGGTGGTATCAATAATAATATAAATACTGGTAACATAACAGTAAATAATCACAATATAGGAATATATCTTGAAGATTCCAATATAATAAATACAAGTACAATTAATGTAACTAATAGTATATCTGGAATAGGAATATTTGCGGAGACCAATCCTACAGGTACTAGCTTAGTGGAGTTGGATGGTAGTATAATTAATGTATCTACAGCTGGGACTTTGACCAGTGATATACCTATAGGGGTATTTGCAGATGGAAATGACATCACAATAGATGGAGGTACTGGCGTTGCATATACTGTAGGTCCTAATGGCATAGGAAACTTGCTAGATGGAGATAGCACAACTATAAATAATTTTAATTTCTCATTATCATCAAGTCTCACTAACATATCAATAGGTTCTTACTATTCTGGTGGAGCTTATGGCGATATTGGTACTGTGACATTGGTAAATACATCAGCAACAGGAGATAGACCAATAGGATTGTTCTATGGTTCTAACTCTACTCAAAACCGATCTGATGTTGTTATCACTGCTTCATCCGATGAAGTAATAGGTATCTATGGAGATGGGTTAACTTTCACAAATCATGGGAACATAACTCTAAATACTCAAAGTATAGGAGCATACTTTACAAATACAAACTTGATAAATAATGGAATAGTAACAATGGCTGGTGGAACTTCTAACAGATTTGGATTATATATTGCAGGTGGAATTTCTACCAATAATGCACAAATAAATGTAGATGGAACAAACTCCATAGGTATAATAGCTACCAATGATGGTACCAATGGAGCAACAGTTACCAATACAGCTACTATAAATATAGCTGCAGGAAGTACCACTAGTATAGGTGCATATTCTGAACTTGGTTCTACATTTATCAATAGTGGAACAATAAATGGGAATTCTCTTACTAGTATAGGTGAATTTGCAATAGGTACAGGTACTGTAACCAATACTGGAACTATCAGCACAAACAACCTTGGAATGTATGGTGAAGGAGATGGAACTAATGGTGCCACTGTAAATAATAGTGGAATAATAAATATAACTGCCAATGGAAAAATGGGTGTCTTGGTTGAAGCAGATGGTTCAACTGCCAACTTAACAGGCGGAAGCATTAGCAGCATTACCAATACAGATATATTGGGTGTAGTAGCTGATGATGCAGTGGTCAACTTAAGTGGTACTAATATTTCCCTACTAGGGCAAGATTCTGTTGGAATATCACTAGAAAATAACTCCACTGGAAATCTAACAAGTGGTAATGTCACAGTGGGAGCAAATGGAACGGCTGTGTACAGTGAAAGTAGTGCTGTGGATATCAGTGGCTACACTGGTACATTGACTATGGGTAATGAAGGAATAGGATTATATGTGGATAACTCTACTCTAACAACAACTCCTAACCAAAATCTAAATATAACTTATAACAACGCAGATAAAGGTGTAGGAATCTACTATACAAATATCGGTGGAACATTGACAAATGACATAACAGTAGATCACACTGCTGGCGGACAAGAATTGGTGCACATATTCATAGATAATATAAATCTAACTAACACTGCCAGTCAAGAAGTACTTGATGGTGGAATAGGAATCTATGCAGATAATGTTTCTACTGTAGATAATCAAGGTGTAATGACATTGACAGGAGATGACAGTGTTGGAATTTATCTAGATGGGAATTCAATATTGACTAATATAGGTACTATAACAGCTGCCAATCCACCTTCATCTGGTACTAGTAAAGTAGGAGTATATGTAAGAAGTGGAGATGTAATAGGAAGTAGTACATATAACTTTGGTATAGCAGGTGGAATAGGAATGTACCTTGCTAATAATACAGTTAACTACACAGGTACTATCAATGTAACAGGAGCATCACCTAATTCCAATGATAGAACAATCGGAATGTACGTGGCAGATACAGTGCCAGCTAGTAACCTTGCTACAGATATTAATGTAACAGGAGCAGATGCTATAGGTCTATATCTTGCATCAAATGGTGGATCTGCAGCGGATATAACGTATAATGGAAACTTATCAATCACTGGTACAAGTACAGGAAATAGGGGACTAGGAGCATATCTAGATGTAAACTCTACTTTCACATTGGGAGCAAGTGGTACAGTAACCATTGGTGGAACAGACAACATAGGATTCTATGTAAGTAGTGGTGCAAATCTAAATGTAACAGGTGGAACAGTAACTAATACAGTAGATGGAATATTTGCTTATTTGGATAATGGAAATCTACATTTTACAGGAGGATCTCCTCTAAATGTGAACTTTACCAATGTAATAGTAAATGGACCAGCGGCAACATTATTAAATGATACAACAATAACTGTAGGAAACGGAGGATTACAAGGAGCAGGAGGAGCAACTATTACTAATAGCTTGACAGGAGAAATAAACGGAACTACAGCCAATGCCAAAGGGATGATAGGTACAGGAAGTGGTACTACTCTTCACAATAATGGAGATATAGTCTTTACAGGGTTGAGATCAGTGGGAATGTATACAGAAAATGGAGCTCATGGAATATCCAATGGAGATATAACAGTGGGAGATCAATCTGTAGCTTACTATGCAGGTCTTAATGGCTCATCAAAGGGAACATTGGAAATCAATGGAACAGCAACAATAGGAGAAAACTCTTCAATAATGTATGCAAATGGTGGAGACATTGCGTATAAGGCAGGCAATATAACAGTTGGAGACAAAATGTCAGCTCTTACCATAGAAGATGGTGGATCTGTGGTTGACTTCTTTGGTAGTGATATAATAGTCAATGCTGGTGGAGTAGGAGTCTATGCTACAGGTACAGGAAGCGTTGATACTGGAGTAACAAATCTAAATAAACTACTAGTTAATGCCGATGGAGTGGGAATATACTTGGATAATACATTGATTGCCTTTAATGATAATCAAGCAATAGAATTGGCTGGTGATAGGGCAATAGGTGTACTTGGAGGACAACCTGGAGTACTAAACTATACAGGAAATATCATAGGTACAGCAGAGGAGACCAAAGGAATAGTGTCAATGGGTGCAGGAGCAGTGGCACAAAATAGTGGAGTAGTCACTATTACAGGAGAATCTGGAATAGGTCTCTATGGTGAGAATGGAAGTTTGGTTGAAAATACAGCAGCTGGAATTATCAATATAGCCAAAGGAACAAGTGCAGCTTCAGCAGTGGGAGTCTATGGAAAGAATACTACTACTACATCCAATGCAGGAAATATCTTGATAGTAGATGAATCAGTGGGAATCTATGGAGAAAACACTAGTATAGTAAACACAGGAAACATCAGTAATACAGTGGGATATGCAACTGGAATCTATGGTGAAAGTGCAACAGCAACCAATAATGGAATTATAACCATGGGGGATATGGCAAATGGAATATTTGTCCAAAATGGAACAATAATAAATAACAGTACAATAACAGTAGGAGAAGGAATAAAGACAGAAATACCAGGAAGTAATCCAAAGGAATATACAATAGAAGCAAGTGTAGGAATCTATGCAGGAGTGGGGACAACTGTCTATCACAATCCAGGAGCAATGATAGTTACAGGAGATTACGGAGTGGGAATAGCTGGAGGATTAGGTAGTGATATAAATATCTTAAATGGTGCCAACTTCAATCTAGGGGAAGAATCCATGTATGTCTATACAAATGGAGGAACTGGAATAAACGAAGCTACAATATCCCTAAGTGATTATAGTGTGTGAATGTATGCACATACAGGAAGTCTAGTAAATGATGGAGTAATAAATTTAGGAAAATCCAGTGTAGTAGTTGATGATATAAAAATATCAGTAGGAATGGCTACAGGAACCTTTACAACAGATCCAGTAACTGGAGATTTGATTCGTTTGGGTGGTGGAAGCATAACTAATAGTGGAACCATCAATGTGGGAGAGAAAAATGGGGCAGGAATGATAGCCAACAATCCTACAGGAAGTGCAAGAAATACAGGAACTATTACAGTATCAGGGGATCAAGCTTATGGAATGGTAGGAAGTGAAGAATCCACTATAATTAATGATGGTCATATCCTTGTGACAGGAAATAACTCAAGAGGAATGGCAGCTACCACAGAAGCAGGAGCTCCAGCAGGGACAATAGTAATAAATAATGGATTAATAGAAGTAAGAGGTACAAATTCTGAGGGAATTTATGTAGATAACAAATCAGAAGCTTGGAATTATGGGGAAATAATAGTAGATGGATTAACTAACACAGGAATTTATATAGGTCAAGGTGGAATACTAAAAAATGAAGGAAAGATTACATTGCTAAATGGTGCTACAGCATTAAGTGGAGGAAGTTCAACAATAATAAATGTGGGGAAAATCTCAATAGATAGTCATGGACCAACAGTATCAATGGATGGAATGACAATTAATAATGGTGGAATAATAACAGTAAACGGACCATTGGATCTAGGAACAATATCCATAGGAGGAGTAGAAGGATATATAGGTACAATCAATGCAGATACTTTTGAAAGTGGAGAATTGATAGTATTACCAACATTGACTCAAGGAAATAATGAAACAGTGAGAATAGTACAATACTTGAATGGAGCAATAAATGTCCCTAACAATGGAGCACTAACAGCAATATCTCACTCTGTGACTTGGTTAGCAGATCTACAAGCAAGTCCAGATGATCCTAATACCTACAGAATAGTAATGGTAAAAATCCCGTATTCTTATATGTTTGATGGAACAGGGGCATTTGAATTGGGAAATGGATTGGATGAAATCTATGAAGGAGCACGAGGAAGAGAGCTTGCAATGTTTGATGCAATAGACAATATAACTAATAAAGATGAACTTGGAGCAGTAATGGATATGGAAATCCGAGGAAATGTCTATGCAAATATTCAAGAAAGAATTCTAGAAATCAACGATACATTTGATAATGCCTTTGAAAACTTGAGACATGATAGATTGTATAGTAAAGAAAGCTTGAAGATAGGAGCAATAACAGCAGGCGGAAAATTAAAAGACAGAAATCCAGCAGTAGAGAATTATGAATATACAACAATAGGTCTAATGTCATTAAAAGAGTATGACCACAGAACAGTAGGAAGAAAATCCAATTGGAGTGTAGGTTTTGCACAGACAAAATTTGACTTTGATAATAATTCCAAAGAAACAGTATATTCAATCAACTTTGGGTTGGGTTATGAGGATTATATAGGAGAAAGTACAAATCTAAAATGGCATTCAAGAGCAGAGGTAAGTATAAATCACCATGAAACAGATAGAAAAATACATTTGAATAATGGAGTTTATACAAATACTGGAAAGTTCTGGTCAGGAAAGGGAATCTGGACCAATCAATTGAGATATGAGATACCAACAGAGAGCAATACAATGAGAATGGGAGTATATGGATCAATGAAATTAGGTTATGGAAAATACCAAGATTTCAAAGAAACAGGAGATGGAATGAGATTGGATGTTAAATCAAATGACATGTACTTTGTAAGACCAGGAGTAGGAGGAGACATTGCATTTACTAAGTACACCAATGGAGGAAAATTTGTACTGACAGGAAAAGCACTGTATGAATATGAATTGGGTAAACAATATGATGGGGCAAATCAGGCAAAGATAAGAGATACAGAATCAGGATACTATAGCTTGGAAAAACCAAAGGATATGGAAGGAGTGCTAAGAATCGGAGCAGAATTAAAGTATGAATCAAGATATGGCCATGGCATAGGAATAGAAGTAATGCGAAAAGAAGGAAATATAGACAACACAAGAGTAGGGTTAAACCTAATGTACAGATTTGAATAAGTTGAAGTCTATTTAGTGCTACTAATGGTGTTATACTATTATTATGGACAGAAGTTGCTTTCAAATATAATTAATTTTAGAGAGAACATCAATTATACAAGGAGTTGAATTCAAATAAGTAAAGTGAAA
>JGI994J12354_10005416_pt1 | contig 10996 bp, 4 predicted proteins | sample IntmicLarv3ML3BL_FD_12354 | JGI IMG/M metagenome (IMG submission 12354)
GAGGAGCAGTCCGCCAAGCTGTATTGTGGTGAAAACAGGATCGAAAACGAATATCTCAGCGCGGATTTCGGCGCGGACGGCAGCCTAATCGGTCTGCATGACAAAACGGCAGACCGTCAGGTCTTGACAGAAAAAGCCGGCGAGCTGCGGCTTTATAAAGAGACTGTCGGCTGTGATTGCTGGGACATAAGCATGACTTACAGGGATACGCCCTATGATGTAATGAAGCTTGAAAAGCAAAGCTTCGGCAAGGATAATACAAGCGTATGGGTTTGTCAGAAATATGCATATAAAAACAGCAGCGCGGTATTGACAGTATCACTGGAGTCAAAAAAGCCGCTTTTGAATTATGATTTGGAGATTAACTGGCAGGATACTCATTATATGCTGCGGACAGAGTTTCCGGTGGATGTTCATACGGACACCGCAAGCTACGAGATACAGTTCGGAAAGCTCAATCGTCCCAATCATGATAATACTACGTGGGATATGGCGAAATTTGAAACCTGCGGACAGCGCTGGGTGGATATATCCCAGCCTGATTACGGCGTTGCTTTACTGAATGACTGCAAATACGGACATCGGATAAAAGATAACGTTCTGGACTTGAATCTTTTGCGCGGGCAAGTAAATCCCGGGAATAATGCGGACAAAGGAATACACCGTATCCGCTATGCTCTTTATCCCCATTCGGGAACAGAACGGGACGCAAAGGTGGCGCAAACGGCATACGAGTATAATGTGCCGGTGATATCGGCGGAAGGAAACGGTATGAAGACGTCAGTCGAACAATACATTGCGTTTGAAGGTGGCTGTATAGTCGACACCGTTAAGCCTGCCGAGGATGGAGAGGGCATTGCGGTGAGGCTGTATGAGCCTTACGGACAAAGCGCTGTATCGCGTATTGCGTTGCCTTCCGGCTGTACACAATGCTTTATCTGTGATTTGCGTGAAGCAAACCGTGTGCCGGCGGCAGCGGAAAACGGTTTTTTTGTTTGGAAGGCAAAGCCGTTTGAAATTCTTACACTTTTGTTTAAATGAAAGCACAATACCAATGAAAGGCGTTGTTTTAAGAGTGCGTGCAGCGGTTAAATTTTTATCGGTACTCGGAACCATGGCTGTCTTCGCGTCAACTGGCGCGGCAGCTTCTCAAGTTAATAAAAATGAAGCGCCCGAAACAACGGCGAAGACAGAAACGTCTTCGTTTTATTACTATTACAAGTATAAGGACACGGAAATGCCGGTCGGATTTATTGAGCTTAATGCATCAAACCTGACCTCTGCCGAAAGCATTATTGATGCGGTAAAAAACATTTCGGATACCGAAGCGGTTGTGTTGAATGAGGATAACAATTGGTCAGAATGGTCGTTTGATGTCGAAAAAGAAGGAAGATACACACTTTACTTTGATTACTGTCCTCTTATGGGAAACGGGCAAAATATCGTTTTTTCGGTTGAATCGGACGGTGAAATACCATACGGAGATTTGAGCAGCGCCATGCTTCCGCGTGTATGGGAGGACGGCGGAGATGTTGGCGAAAACGGATTTCGGAAGGATTCGGCAGGGAACGATATCCGCCCCGAGCAGGTCGAAAAAGGCAGCTGGACGACCTGTGCGCTGTATGACAGCAGAGGACTTTACAGCGAGCCGTACTTTATTTATTTGACCTCCGGAGCACATACTCTGCGGATTACATTGGGTCGGGAGGCGGCAGCCCTTAAGAGCATAAGACTCGGAAATGAGGAGCCGCCGTCGAGCTACGGCGACTATATTTCCTCGATCCTTGAAGCAAAGGGAGAGTGCTACGGAACCGGAGAGATTGCCGTTCGACAAGCGGAAAGCTCCTATACCAAAAGCAAATCGACCCTGTATCCCACATATGATAACAACAACGCGTTTACTCAGCCAAATGATCCGTCAGCTGTTTATTTGAATACCATCGGTCAGTCCGGCTGGGGAACCAACGGCGACTATATAAGCTGGCGCGTAAATGTTCCGAAAAGCGGACTGTATAGGATCGCGTTCCGCGCGAGGCAGAACGGCAATAAGGGAATGTATTCTTACAGAGCTTTGACGGTTAACGGTAAGCTGCCTTTTTCCGAGGCGGCAAGCATCGCTTTTCCGTATGATCCCGGATGGTATGTAAAATCCCCGGGCGGTGAAGAGCCGTATTGGTTTTATCTTGAAGACGGAGACATTCTTACACTGAGATGCACCACGGCTGAAATGAGCGAGGTATTACGAAGCATACAGGACGTGCTGCTTAAAATGAACCGTATTTATCGGAGCGTCATTATAATTACCTCGGTAGAGCCCGATATATACCGAGATTATTCCTTGGAGAAAAAAATACCCGATTTGGCAGACGAGCTTAATCAGGCGGCTCAGCTTACAGAAGAGATATCCAATCTGGTTTTTTCCGTTACAAACACGCGAGGCTCTCAGGCGGCTGTTTTGGATTATGTCTCTAAAATACTTAAGGAGCTTGCCGATAAGCCGTATACCGTTGCGGAAAGATTATCAACCTTTAAGGGCGCGATCGAAAATATGGGTTCTTTGATTCTTACGCTGAGCGCTCAGCCGCTGGAATTAGATTATCTGGCTTTTCTGCCGGTAAACAGTGATATACCGAAGGCTAATGGAGGATTTTTCACCTCCCTGAAATTTTATGCAAAGCAATTTACAGCATCCTTTATCTCTGATTATAATTCCGTGGGGAGCAAAAAGGATTATGACACAAATTCTACAATTAAAGTATGGGTTACAACAGGTCGGGATCAAGCTAAAATCATCAGCGATTTGCTGACGAACAGCTTTATCGGTGCCGGCAATGCAAATATAGATTTGGCAATGGTGGATACGGGAGCGACGCTTATTAAAGCAGGCTTGGCGGGAAAAGGGCCGGACGCCGCTCTGTTTATGCCTATGGATACGCCGATGAATCTTGCGGCAAGAGGCGCTCTGCTTAATATTGCCGAATATGACCTGACCGGTATAAAGGAGCAGTTTTATTCATCGGCATTGGAGCCCTTTCATTATAACGGCGGTCTTTACGCATTGCCCGAAACGCAGGTTTTCGATGTTTTATTTTGTCGGATGGATGTGTTTGACGAATTTTCACTAAAAATTCCATCTACGTGGAAAGATTTTTATAAGGCAATGGAAATTTTGCAAAAAAGCAATTTATTGATAGGTATTCCGGAAATCAACGCGGCAAATATGGGCGTATCGTTTGGTATTGAAACCTTCAATAAATTTTTACTGCAAAACGGCGGAAAATATTACAACGAAGATATGTCAAAAACCTGCTTTGATACCGAGGAGGCGTTTGAGGCATTCAGCCGCTGGGTGGCACTGTATACAGAATACGGATTGCCGCGTGAATATGACTTTTACAGCCGTTTTCGCACGGGCGAGATGCCGATGGCGATACAAAGCTACAATCTTTACAATAAACTGGCGGCTGCCGCGCCGGAGCTGAACGGACTCTGGAGTATTGCGCCGATACCCGGTACCGTTGGGAAAAACGGTGAAATTGACCGTTCGCAAAGCGCCGTGATGACCGGCTGTATTATGCTTAAAAGCGCAAAAGAAAAAAATCTGGATAACGAAACCTTTGAATTCTTAAAATGGTGGGTCAGCGCGGAGACACAGGCATCATACAGCAGTCAATTAGAAGCGTCACTGGGGATCGCCGCCAGAAATACACCGGCAAATAAAGAGGTTATGGAAAAAATCGGATGGACTTCTTATGAGCTTAATACCTTAAAGGCACAGTGGGAGCAGGTCATGGCGATACCTCAGATTCCGGGGAACTACGCGGTTTCTCGGGAGCTGACAAGCGCGTTCCGTTCCGCCGTATCTGGAAAAAACAGAGCACGGCGTGCCTTGACGGTATACAATACAAGCATTAACGATGAGATTTCCCGTAAGCGCTCGGAATTTGATTTGCACTGAAATACGCTTGAAAAGGAGGATAACAGTTGCGTAGAATATTTAAAAAAAGAGAACGAATTCCTTTTAAAGCACAGCTTCCGTATATGCTGTTATTCCTGCCCTTCGCAGTTTTTTTCCTCGTGTTTACCGTTATTCCGGTGCTTTCCTCTATCGTATTGAGCCTGACAGATTTTAATTTGGTGAGCATCAATCATTTTGTCGGATTTAACAATTATATTCGTGTTTTTATTGAAGACGAGGTGTTCATGATCGCCTTAAGGAACACGCTGGTTCTGGCGGTAATTACGGGACCCGCCGGATTTATTTTAAGCTTTGTTCTCGCGTGGCTGTTGAATGACACGCGAAGGGATGTCCGCAGCGTGCTTACGCTTGTTATTTACAGCCCTGCGCTTGCCGGAAATATTTACTTTATCTGGCAATTTGTTTTTGCCGCTGACAGTCGAGGATTTCTAAATGACCTTCTGATGAAGCTCGGCATTTTAAGCGATCCGCTATCTTGGCTGGGCGATGTGAAATATAACTTTATTGTGGTTATTATCGTTACAATATGGATAAGCTTCGGCACAGGCTTCCTGTCATTCGCGGCAGGTCTGAAGGCTCTTGATCCATCCTATTATGAGGCGGCGGCTATAGACGGCCTGAAAAACAGATGGCAGGAGCTCTACTATGTAACTTTTCCGCAAATGGGTCCTCAGCTGTTGTTCGGAGCGGTGCAATCAATTGCGGGCGCTTTTGCCGTCGGCTCCGTAAACCAAGCTTTAACAGGATTCCCGAGCACCGATTATTCAACGCATACAATTCTTCTGCATATTTTAGATCATGCCAACAACCGCTATGAAATGGGATATGCCTCCGCGATTGCGGTCATACTGTTCGGAATAACGATTTTGGTATGGGCGATTATCAATAAGGCGCTTAAAAAATTTACAGCTTAGACTGAAAGGAAAATCGATGAAACATATTTCTGTTTTTAAAAAAATAAGGAATTTTCGGAAGACTCCGAAAAAAGTACGCCTGTCCCGCTCCGCAGCGGGTAATTTCGGCATACTTGTTTTTTTGCTGTTAATATGTTCTTTTATGATTTTGCCGATTGCATATACCGTAATACAGTCACTCAAGCCGATTGACGAAATTTTTCAATATCCGCCGCGTTTTTTTGTCAGAAATCCGACCTTTGAAAATTTTCGCGAGCTATTATATCTGACTGAAAATTTGAAGGTGCCGTTCTTGCGCTACCTTTTTAACAGTGTTTTCGTTACCTCTGCGGGAACGCTTGCTTATGTGGCTGTCGCCGCAATGGCGGGCTTCGCTCTTGCAAAGGGAAGATTTTACGGTAAGGCGCTCTTTTCGGGTCTGGTTGTATGGGCTATGCTGTTTCGTCCGGAGGTAACGGCGGTTCCTTCTTATTTTATTGTTTCGGGCTTGGGGATGGTAGATACCTACGGGGCTTTGATCATACCGACATTATCAAGCTCAATGGGCGTTTTTCTGGTTCGGCAGTTTACAATAGCCGCTATTCCGGACAGTATTTTAGAGGCGGCGCATATTGACGGTGCAGGTGAATTGCGTATTTTCAGATCTATTGTTCTACCCGGAATCAGACCTGCACTTCTTACTGTTATTATTTTTACCTTTCAAAGTCTCTGGAACAGTGCAGGAACGCAGCAATATATATTCAGCGAAAATCTAAAACAACTGCCAACGGTACTGTCAACAATTGTTGCCGGAGGAATCGCGAGAACCGGTGCCGCAACGGCGGTAGGCGTGATTTTGATGATTCCGCCTGTTATTGTATTTTTAATTTCGCAAAGATCGGTTATGGAAACTATGACGCATTCAGGGCTGAAGTGAAGAGGTAGGCAGCATGAAGAAACAGTTTAAATGGCTATCAATCATAATCATCTGTGTTATTGTCATCAATATGCTTGTGACAACGGCACGGGCAGAATCAACACACTATGCGCCTTACCGAGGCTACGAATACAATGATCTTAAAAAATCGACGGCGGCACCTGTCGGATATATTGCCGATAAAAGCCGGTACGGAAATGATTTGAGCTTGCCTTTTTCAATAGGTCATATTGCCGCGGCTTGTTATACCCGTGACAATTCGGAAAATCCGCGCTTCTTTTTTCTGGAGGATGAGAACAGCCGCGTTATTAAGACAGACACGGAATACCGACTGCTGAGCTATTGTGACCGGTTTTCCGACAAAAACGGAAATGCCGTTTTGCTGAACGGCACAAAGGATATGTGTGTAAGCCGCGTTAATAATTGGTATTATATCGCAAAGGAGAACAAGGTTTTAATTGCTGATCCGACAGGCTTGATCGTCAGCGAAATTACGGCGGAAACGGTGCAAAGAAATGTGTTTTCGCCGATAAGCGTTACGGAAGCGCCGGACGGGATAGCGGTGCTTGACGGTGAAGCTCCTGACGGTTATGATTTATTTTCTTTGGACGGTGCCTGGATCAGACGTGAAAAAATTTCCGGCACACGATTTTCAGATTTATTTTTTGACGCGGAAAATCAGAATTTATATTGCTTGGACGGAAGCCGTCAAATGATTTGGGATGTATTGGGCGGCACAGAAATTTTATTGGCGGAGGAGGCGCGGGAAGCACAAGCCTTCAGTATGAGCGGAGACAGACTTTATTTTTATCTTATTAAACCCGAAACCGGAGAGCTTATAAAGCTGCTGTCTGACGGCACAGTGGAAAATACCGCCTTCAATCGCTCAAAGGCGGAGCTTCTTATTTATAATGATCAAAATGACCAATTGCTTTTAAGTGTCGGAAACAAAAATTTTTCTTTGGATATTTACGACAGCGGCGATATCCTGAAACAAAATATAACAGATCTGCAGCTTGAATTAAATCAGCCGAGAGATATGCAATTAAGTGACGGCTCATTGTATATTTTGGATTCGGGGAACGGAAGAGTTGTTAAGACGAATATTGAATTCACACAGACTTTGGCAATTTATTCGGTGTTTTTTAACGGAGAAGCGCTTTTGGATATCACAGGCTCAAGCGGAATTTGCGTCAATAAAAACGGCGATATTATAATTGCGGACACCGAAAATTTTCGTGTGCTGTTATCCGATACAAAGGGCCGAGTTTTTCACACAATTGAGAGACCTGAAAATCTATATGATACCGACGCGCCGTTTCGCGCAAGCAAGGTACTGGAGGATCAAAACGGTTATTTGTACGTTCTTACAGATTCAATTAATATGGGCGCGTTTGTGTTCAGCCCTTCTGCTTATGAATTTGAGCGGTTTTACGGAAGCAATAAGGTAGAGGCTACAGCGGATGTCATAATAAATTTTCTGCGGCGAAGGTTTTTGACTCAGGAGCAGCTTGCCGCACTTGGAAAATATACGCCGATAGCACTGGTAAGCTTTGATATTGATAAAGACGGATTTATATACACCGTTACCGAGGCGGATCAGACAAAAATCAATGCAGATACGTCCACTCTTGTAAGAAAGCTCAATTTTACCGGTAAAAATGTCTTTGAGCTTAACAACGCAGCATTGGGCTTCGGTGATTTGGAATGGGAGCTTGGCGATATTTTAAACACCTCCTTTACGGATGTGGATGTGGATGATTTCGGTTTCATCAATCTGATAGATAAGGCAAGAGGGAAAATATTCCAATATTCTCAACAGGGATATTTGATATCTGTGGTTGGTGGCTACGGTGAACAAAACGGACTGTTTACAGAGCCGTCCGCTGTTGAGAGCGTGGGAGAGCGGATATATGTGCTGGACAGCGCCGAGAACAGTATGACTGTTTTCAGACCTACGGAATATGCCTCTAAGCTTCGTACCGCCACCAAGCTTCTTGACGATGCGGACGGAAATATCGCGCTGACGGCATGGAGGGAGGTTCTTGAGCTTAATACAAACAGCTTATATCCTTATTACGGAATAGGTATCGCAAGCGAAATACTCGGAGATTTTGAAGCGGCAATGAAAAACTACAGAATTGCCGGCGCGCGGGAGGAATATTCAAAAGCCTTCCGCGAATACCGCAAGGTATATGTGCGCGATAATCTTTGGCTTATTTTGCTGATTGCCGCAGCGGCAATCCTTATCTCGATTGCCGCGATAAGGATGATAAAGCATAGAATGACGGCAAAGCACGGAGTTTACTCGGCAATGGAGACAAAATGGGGACTTCCGGTTTATTGTCTTGCTCATCCGATTGAGGGATTCGAGCAATTTCGCCATCGAAACCTCCAATCATCCGGTATTTCAGCAGGTATTGTGCTATGTTGGTTTTTTTTGAAAATTTTACAGTTTTTTTGCACCGGCTTTGCGTTTAATGAAAATCGGGCGGTAGATTACGATTTGCTTTCCACGGTTTTCAGTACGGTTTTTTTATTCATATTGTTTGTGACCGCCAATTGGAGCATGGCGACCTTTTTGGACGGCAAGGGAAGACTGAAAGAAATTATTTCCGTTGCCGCTTACGCGCTTACGCCTATGCTGATATCAATGCTTGTCAACATACTGATTTCGAATTTTCTTACATTGGAAGAGTCGGCAATAATGGGGATTATCGGAATCATCGGATATTGCTGGAGCGGAGCCGTTTTGCTGATGGGCTTATATACGATTCACAGGTATTCGTTTACAAAGACAGCTGTTTCCATCGTGTTAAGCGCACTCAGTATGGTGATCATCGTGTTGCTTGCGGCTTTGTTTCTGGCACTGACTCAGCAAGCGCTGAGCTTTATAAGCTCCTTGGTTTATGAGTGGAAATTGCGATAAGGCTTTGTCCTTTGGTATTGGGAGGTAAGATGAAATGATAAGATGCAAAATAACGGCAAAGCGGCTTCTGATTATAATATTTGCGGCTTTTTTAACTGCGCAGCTTGCACAATCAGGCACAGCAGCTACCGTAACCGAAGAAGCTGTGAAGCAAACGCAGTCCTTGCCGCTTCAGGAGGGCTATCAGGCGGCGGCTGAAAACGGGAGACTTACTTTGTTCGTTTCTTCTGAGGACGGTTCCTTTTACCTTGAGGATAAGCAAAGCAAGGTGCAATGGAGCAGCGTGCCGAAGGATTTGCATGAGGATCCGTACAGTCCTCCGAGCATACGCGGCGATGCGCAGTCACACATTATAATTGATTATATTTTTTCTGAGGATGAATTATCAAGCTCCAAGCCGCACACGGCGAACAGTTATAACGAGTGCGTACAAAACGGAGCCTTTGAAATCAATAAGATTGAAAACGGATTTTGTATCAATTTTAATTTTGAAATATTGGAAATTTCCGTTCCGGTTGAATTCACATTGAGCGAAACATATTTAAATGTGAACGTGAACATTGACGGAATTTATCAGGGCAATGAGTGTATTTTAACAAAAATTTCCTTACTTCCCTATTTCGGAGCGGGAAGCTGGAAGGAATCCGGTGATATTTTTGTGCCGGACGGCAGCGGGGCGCTTATCAATTTTAATAACGGTATCGATGCAATTTACGAGCGGATGGTTTACGGTGAAGAAAAGGCTGTTGACGATAAGCTGTACGGCACAGTCAGAGAAAATCTGAATTTGCCGGTATTTGGGATTATGACAGAGAATAAAGCGCTATTGGGAATCATCACCGAGGGTGACGGCACAGCCGCTGTATCTGCCGCGGGAGGAACGCCGAAGCGCGGCTACAATACCGTTTTCAGCGTGGCGGTTCTTCGGACGGCGTATCAGAAGACTATGCTGAATGGAAGACAGGATCTATACAGACTGTCATTACAGGATGAAAATATTAAAGGGTTTACAGTGCGGTACTATCCGCTTACGGGTACTGAAGCCGACTGTGCCGGGCTGGCGCAGACATACAGGGAATACCTGACGGCGGAAAAAAATTTGATTAAAAGGGTCAAACCTCCCTCGATCAATGTGGATGTTATAGGCGCTGTTGATACGGAGTCAATGTTCCTCGGAATTCCGTATCGCAAACAAACGGCGCTGACAACATATAAGCAGACGCAAGCAATGATGGAGGTGCTGAGAACATCAGGTATATCGGAATTATCGGTGAGATATTCAGGCTGGGCAAAGGACGGTCTGTCAAACAGAAAAATTCTTAAAAAGGCATTGGCATCGAATGTGCTCGGAGGAAAAAATGAGCTTCTGTCATTAAATAAATATATGAGCGATAACGGTTTTGATTTTTATCCGGACGCTGATATTTTAAGATTTCGGAATAAAAAATCCGGATATTCGGCAAAAACGGTTTTTAATGAGGCGGCAGTTCAGTATTCCTATTTACCTTCGGTCTATTCCGGACGGCAGTCGTTCCCTCCCTGGTATTTGCTCAAGCCTGAACGGATACGCGAAACAGCGTCAGGATATCTGTCATCGTATCTTAAATATCCGTTTGCCTCTGTTTCCTTATCTTCGCTGTCAAATATGACGTATTCCAATATGGATATCCGGGGAGGTACTCGCCGCGGCAGTTTTGCGCGTGAAGCTGAGGCGGTTTTATGGCAGTTTTCCCAAGCCGGTCTTAAACTAACGGGCGAAAACGCGAATGCGTATGCCGTACCGTATATGGAGAAGATATTTGAAGCGCCTATTTATAACAGCGCTTACAAAGCTTTTGATGAGAGGATTCCGTTTTATTCGATGGTATTTCACGGCTATGTGGCTATGACGGCACCGCCGCAGGCTCAAGCGGATGATCAGACGGCACATATGCTCATCGCGGTGGAAAACGGTTATGAGTTGCTGTGGACGGCAATTGCATCGGATGCCTCCGTTTTGATCGATACGTGCTATGATGAATTTTACAGCTCAAGCTATACACAGTGGAGCGATAAAGCGCTTTATTGTTATGAAACCTATTATCCTTTGCTGAAAAAGGTTTATGACCAACCGATCATATCCTATAAAAAGCTGACCGAATGGGTAAATGAGGTGGTCTACGAAAATGGTGTCCGTGTGTTTATTAATTATGCAAGCCTGCCGACCACAGTGGATGGTGTTGAAATCCAAGCGAACGGTTTTGCGGTGACAGAAAAGG
>JGI994J12354_10005417_pt1 | contig 10996 bp, 10 predicted proteins | sample IntmicLarv3ML3BL_FD_12354 | JGI IMG/M metagenome (IMG submission 12354)
CAAAGACCGGCCAGACCGCTTTCATCCCCGGCAATTAAAAGCCGCCCAACAGGCGAATCGTAATTTGTTTTGCAGTACATAATGCTTGTCCACCTTATATTATTTATATAGTCAAAACACATATCGCAAATAAAACATTTATTCTTTATCTATTATAGCATATTTTTTTCGGTTTCACCAGCAAAAACAAAACTTTTGTTCAAGCCTTTCTTTGTTTTCCTTTAACGCAAAAACCTGACCCAGTTTTGTCCACTGTGTCAGGTTTTCTATTTACAAGGCATCGCACAGATTATCCTACACCCAAATCTGTATTGTTCAAAAGCACCTCTGCCCTGCTGTCATTTTTAAGCCTGTCATACCATTCCTGTACAAACCATTCAACCATAGAATCATCACGCTTTAAATTCGTAGTATTTTCCACAAAAGCATTGACCGAAAAATATTCAAAATATTCAAGTGCCGATTCAATATCAGCAGATACGCTTTCCCTTGTTTGCCCCTCAACTGCAAACAAAAGGCAAACACCACTGAAAAACTTTGCGACATCCTCTGCCGTAACCTCTGCACCAACACCTTTTTGCCATTTGCTGCGCCGGTTAGCATCAAAGGTTTCTATCCCTGTTCTAAACTTTACATTTATTCCGGAAAACTGTTTTGCAAAGCTGTCCAGCGAATTTCGGTACATATAATGCGCCTCGAACCAAAGAGTATGTATGTTTTTTTCATTTACCGTTTGCTTTATAAGCTCAATGGTTTTTTCGTCAAGCTCTGTACAGGAGCCGGAATTTATAATATCCAGCACACCATATTCACCTGTGACCTCTGCCAGTACAGTCTTGTTTACCTCAAAAGGGTTTTCGCTTACATCGTGGAAGTAATCGCAGAACGCACACTTTTTCCACTTGCAGCCGGTACCTTGCAGCAAACAAAATTCTCTCGACATTTTTTCGGTTATTTTAGCGTACCGCTGTAAGCTGCTCATTTTCCCGTAACCTCTTTATTTATCCATCCTATCACACCATAAGCCAAAGGTGTGCCAAAAATACTTTCAATCAAAAGCTTTGCTATATACTGTGCAATAATCATTGTAATCAAATCTTTTGCGGGAACATCTGTAAACGAAAAAGCCAGCAATACAAACAAAACAGTATCAAACAAATATCCCACAGCCGAGCTGCCTATTGTGCGCAGCCACAAATGCTTTCCCTTTGTTTTTTCTTTTATTTTTACCATTATGTAAGCATTGGAAAGTTCGCCCGCTACGAATGCCACAAGCGATGCCGCCAAAATTCTGGGAACAACCATAAATATAGCCGAATATGCGTTGTGAGTATCCGCCATATATTCGGGATACGGCAGCAATATTCCTATTGATGTGGACGCAACCAAAAGAATATTGCAGAAAAATGTAAGCCATATAAGTTTTTTTGCAGTTTTAAAGCCATAGATTTCGGTTACAACATCACCAATCATATACGAAAGCGGGAACGTAATTGTCCCTGCATCAAATAATGTAAGCGAAAAAACCTCTATAAGCTTAACCGCCATAATATTAGCTGTCAGGTAAGTAGTCACCATCAATGCCGTTAGAATAATAAGAGCTGTGTTTTTGCGGTCACTTCCAATAATCAAGCTGTCATTTGCCTGTTTCAATATAAAATTCATACCTTTCAAACATATTGTATAGTAACTTGTAGCCAAAATGCTTTTTAAAACTCCAAGTTACTCAATGTAACGTTGCTTTTAAATCTTTTTCAATTCTTTTTAGCAACTTTACTATAGCATGAATAATATTACAGTGAGCACCTGTTAAAAGTCAAGTTTTATTTTTCGTTATGAATATAGCAAAAGTGATTTACGCTTTTTCGATTATTATAAGTGACACACTTTTTACAGGCATATCAAAGCTCAGTTTTATATTTTCATCCTGCACCAAGACCTCCTGCACAGGGCATAGAAGTTCCAATCCGTCACGTGCTTTTATAGCATTATATTGGCTTCCCGCAGGATAATCAGGCCGTCCCTGCCTCACCCACTCCGCATATGCGTTGGAATGCTCTTTGTCAATACGGTAATGAGTGATTTTGTACGCTCCCTCAAACGGCGGCTTTTTCACAGCAAGTTCAACAGCATGGCTTTCATTTTTTTCCCATGTGTCCCTGTGGCAATATACCAGCACTTCTATAGATTTTGTACCTGTAAGCGTTGCCCAGCCGTCAATTACAGCACCCTCGGCTTCACCCCAGTCATCACTATAATCCAGCGGGTTAATCCCACGTGAGGATTTAAAGCTTACAAGCTGATTACCAAGCTTTGAATAAAGCTTGAATACATTCAGCACAGCCTTGTCAATACCCTGTGTTGAAAACGTGCGTGTGCCCTCAAAGCATCGCTCACCCTCAAACATAAATGCCCATGCCAGCGGGCGAAAATCTATTTTCATTTCTGCTGCAATATCATAAATATTTTTGTATGCGGCAGCAACATAGGACGCATAATATTCGGTATTGCGGAAATCAAATGCAGGATTATCAAAGCAGCCGCCCGCCGCCCAGCCGTCGGGGTCAGCCTCGGACAGAATACATTCAAGGCCGTCATATCCGTACTCTTTTATAATTGCTCCGCCAATTCGCACCTGTTCCAGAAGCCTTTTTAAAGACGGAGTTTTTTCAAGCGTTGTGTCTGTGGTAAAGCTGTATCCGCCGCCCTTTGTGTGAAAGCTTGTAAAATCCAGCCTTGTACCTGTTTCGCCTGTCTTATAATTCTTGCCGCATTTGGTGTGATTAAGAAAATCCCGCAGATAATTTGCCGCACTGCTGTCCGCTGTCATAGCGCCGCAGGTAGCAGGCCCGCCAAAACGCAGGCTTGGCAGAACATCGTGCACAGCGGCCTCGGTGTAATCATACAGCTTGCAAAATTCCCCGTGTGTACCCCGCCAATAAATTATATCCGGCTCGTTCCACATTTCAAAATACCACGACTCCAACTCTTCTTTTCCGTAGCGGTCAAGCAAATGCTCTATAACCGCATAAACAAGGCTATACCATTTATCATAATCCTTTGGTGGGCAGTTCCAGCCAACTCGCCTGTATTCATTTATATCAAAAGAACCGGCATCTACAAAGCTTGTATCAACTAAGTCAAAGGGCATAAAGCCTATTTCAAAAAAAGGCTTGCAGTTGTTTGCCAGCCATATATCACACATACGGTCAATTACATCAAAATTATAGACAGGGTTGCCGTCCTTGTCCTCGGTATATACATTAGTGGAACCCCATTTGTAAAAACCATGACAGGAGCCTGTGCAAAAAAGGTGATGTGTACGCATGTAATACGGTTTTTCAAGGCTTCCGAATTTTGCGATAAGCTCCATACCGCCGGGAGAATGTGTGTAATTGCATTCATCATAGCCAACGTAGTTCCATGTATGGGCAAGCCTGCCTGTCCATACAGATGCGTCAACAGTAACATTAACTGCCTTGTTCATAATTTATGCCTCTCCTTTTATAATAAATTGAATTTGCAACCACAATTTTTTTATTTGACAATATTACTTAACTCGGTATATATATCGCCAATTTCCAGATTCGCCAGTTTTGTCATAGAGTATTTTGATGAGATTTTCTTTATCAATTCACACCCTAAATAATAACCTGCATCTGAATATCCAAGGTAGTTATTCCAATCTCCAAAAAAATCTTGCGTGCTTTCATTTTTATCCACACGCTTTTTATATTCAATAAAAAGGTCTTTTCTGTTTTTATTGCACCAAGCAAGCCAGCCATTTTTATCTTGACGATAACAGGAGAAATCATTCAACAAAAGTTGCTCGCAATACATTGCAATGCCCTCCTGATAAAGCTGCAAAAGGGATTTTTCAGAAACCAAATTTGCAGCATAGTATAATGTTCCGGCCGTATTATGCCATATGTGACCAAGTTCGTGATATATCAAAGCAGTCATGCTGGTGTAATCAACCCAGTCAAGTTCAATAATTTTCTCAATTCCAAGCAAAATTGCCGGGGTTTCGTTAAGCTTTGTTGCCCACCCGGCTCCATTACAAAGTCCCAAATATAAAATAATATCAACTTCAATATCAATTCCAAAAACTTTTTCAAATCGTTCTTTTAGTTCTTTAGTTGCTGCCAAAAATGAATTGTGCAGTTTTTCAAGTTTGTCCCTGCTGTTTAATGCCGCTTCAATAATAGGCAGCACATCATTTTCAAAATCATATGATTTGCTATCATTTAAACATTTTTCAGAAAGTCCCTTGTATATTGATTTTGCATATTTTTCCCAAGCTTTTTTATTGAATCTCCCGTTTGAATTTTGAGCAAGATTTAAAATTTCGGAATAAGTATCAATTGTTTTCATGGTTACATCCTCTTAATTTACCTTTTTAGCAATTCACTAAAATTTCTTTATCTATGCAAAAAACAGGTCAACCAATTTTGTTCCCTTATCTGTAAGCATAAAAATCCCGAAACCAATTAGGGCCAATCCCATTATTGGCATTTGTACTGATAATGCTTTTTTAAAATCCATTGCCTTGTTAAAAAACGTAAATTTAACATATAATACAATACCTATAACAATTGATAATATATACCAAAACCCCATAAGCATTCTCCTTTTTTATCATACTACTCCACAAAATGATTATAATATGCAGTAAACTAATCGTAAATCATTAATAAGTTGACATAGGAAGCTCCTTCATTAAAATTATAATTTCAGCAAACCTATATCAATTTTACTCCCTTTGAGATAATGGCCGTACATCAATCTTGCCGGCACACATCTCGCTTGTATCTTCTCTAATCCCAATTGGTCAAGCATATTCAGCGACACTGTACCCTTGTTGATAACCTTATCTTTTTCAGTTGGCATCAAAAAGCAATTTCTAACAGCATGTATATTATGAGCATTCAGAAAATTCATGTAAGCGAGTTGGTACAAATACTGCTTTGTAACAGACTCGATACCCGGCTGTGCTTTAGGTGCTTCTTTTGGTTCAAGCTTAATGTTATAGTATTTTGCATCGAAAATAATAAATTTGTAATCTCCGTTTTCATTAATGATGGATACTAAATCCGGGATTAGTGTATTGCTTGCAGTTTTGTTTGGCAGACTCCATAGCGGTTTTTCTATCAAATCAATTAACAGCGTTTTACTGTCATAATCCTCTTTTAGAGAAACAGGTAACAACAGCGATCCAATTGGTCTTTTTAATTGATTGTCCATAACATCTGCACAAACACTTTCCCATACAAGGTTAAAGCTGTTTGTTCCAAATATAGATAAACAATCCGTATCGTGCAAGTTACCGCCATGCGAAATATACGCATAAATAGTCTTTAATAAAAGTTGTTTGCGAGTGTTAAATTGAACATTCAATTCTTGCTCTATTCGATATAAAATATAATCCTCATCACCAAAATCATCTAACACTTCATCTGATAAATCCAGTTCATCAATTTCAAATAATTCGAGCAGATCAGCGTCCTTCAGCTCATTAGATGCGATGCTTAGAACACACTCATGTAACCGTTTGAAATAATCAAAGTCATCATTAATGCGTTTTCTTGTTTGTAAGTTAGTGTAATAGGGACGATTATTACTTAGCAAAGTAAATGTATCATTTATAGTTTTATCCCATATAGGTTCTCCTGGGCCATTGTTTTCTACAATATCCTCGGTATTTTTATATGCTCCGTTTTCATAGTAATCGTGCAGCAAGAAAAGCAGCACCGCTAAAAGATTAAACGCTTGACTTTCANTGNTNTCATTAAACATACGAACAATCTGCTCTTTAGAATTGTATTTTTCAAGCACTTTCAGAACTTGCTTCAGTTCGTCTTTAGGTTCAGTATTGTTCAAAATATATTTGGGATAGCACTTTAGTACACATCCCGCAACTATTATGACCCCAACAAATGTAAAAACATACAAGAACTCGTTTTCGCCAACTTCAACATCGGCAACTTCAATATCTTCGTCAATGAGATCTGACATGTCTTTTTGCGTATCAGAGAATTTAACAGCCTTTAAAACACCAAACTCTTTTAGCTTGCGAATAATAGTAATGGCCTTTTCCTCCGTGCACTCAAACACGCTGCATAAGTCTTTCTGCGTATATCTTTTTTGCTCTCGCAGAAACTTGGATATCATTAGTTCTCACCCTTCGCATTTTCCGGAGTAACGGCAGCAGGGAATCTATTGCTTATCTCTGAACAAAAAACAAAAATCCCCTTTTTGTCAAATTCTCTGCAAACAGAAGAATACTTAGCAGTATTTACGCCTTCGGAAAACAAGTTTGATTTCTTTTGCTTTGCTGCATCTTCAAAAAGATACATTAACACCTTGTTTTTGAAGGTGTTTTTAAATTTTTGCGGGTCAATCTCATCACCTGTAAACACCGCTTTCTTGGAAAGGAAGTATGGACCAAGAAGCTTGTCCTCGTTCACATTTAGTCCTGCCAACCTATCATTTATAGCTTTGCGCAATTCATTCCATTCCACATTGCGTTGATTATCGCCTTCGCCGATTGACACAATCTTACCCGCAATTCCACTTTCACTATCATCAATACCAAGATATGTAAAGTCCCATCTGCGCTTGAACGCAGTATCCATAGGGAATACCCCTTGATCCGCACTATTCATTGTTGCCCAGATGAACATATTGTCAGGAATCTTAATTTTGCTATATTGCTCCGCTTCTCCACCGAGTTCCCTTGCAAGGTATTTTTTAATATCCTCCGAAGCTTGAATCGGATATTCACTCACTTCGTCATCATCACGGTCAAGCAACTGAAAAACATCCCCAAATACTGCTGCAACGTTGGCACGGTTGATTTCTTCTACAATAAGAAGAAACGGTCTAACATCATATGTCCTTCCGTTTTTCAGCGCTTTCACATAGATGCGCATAAAAGGACCGGGAACATATTCATAAGTTATCGTGTCTTTGTCATCACTGTCTTTACAAGGCACGGGTTTATATGTGCCGACAAAGTTTGCATAAGAATAGTCCGGATGGAAAGTGACACGCTCGTAATCGCACTCATTCTCATCGCCGAGCAATCTCCTGCGTTCTCTATTAAGAGTAAAGCTCTTACCTGTTCCCGGCGCACCAAAGAGAATACGATTACGGTAAAACTCGCTCTCGAAGCCTGTTTTGAACATTATTTTAGAAAGGTTTTCAGAAGATGTACTATCATCCATTTGCGGTATTGCTTCTTGCTTATAGTGAATATTGTAGAAATTTTTTAAATAGTAATATATAAACTCCGCTCTGAATCCAACTGTATTATGAACTTTGTCATATACAAATCCGTCCTTTTTGGCATTAATCAGCAATTTATTAACAAACACGCCCCGCAAGCTTGGATTTGTTTGATAACGTATTCTTTCGTCAATAGGATATCCAACAAAAATAGCATCTTTGTATGTGTCGTTTGCATTAAAAACATAAATCCCCAAAATAATTGTACCGGACTTATCTTTTGAATTAGGATCAACATTTGAACCTAATTGTATTTTCTTTTCGTACGGATTTCGGCTTTCATTTCTAACCGAACCCGAAAAAACGGTGATGATTTTCGAGTCTCCATTTGCATGAGTCAATTGCAGTTGCCTGCATGATCCTGTTCTGTTCAGCTCTTCGCATGACCATCCAAACTGGCTGAAAACATCATGTATAATTTTGCCTTGATCGGAGCATAAGGCCGATTCGTGTTTGACAATTATACTCTCGTGATTTATTTCATATCTTCCTGCATTGGTCACAGAAGTAATCCTCCTTGATTTTATTTGCAAGTATTGTTGCAGTTAATACCGGAACCGCATTCCCAATTTGACGCCATTGTTCTTTTGTATCACCACACAAATAATAGTCATCAGGAAAAGTTTGAAGTCTTTTTAATTCCTCAATACGTAAAAACCGGTTTTTCCAGTGGAACGGTCCTTGGTTTGTAGAAAAACTAGCTTGAATAGTCCACGAGGGTCTGTCCGGAGTCAACTTCAACAGAAAAGTCCAGTACCGAGATTTCCATTTGAACTTTGGTTTTGGATATCCTCTCTTATCCGTGAAGTACAAATAATTATCTCCCGCAGGAATTTCCAATAACAACTCATATTCTTTAGCTCCCGGTCTTTGCATCTTCTCTTCTTCGGTAATATTGTCAAATTCTCTAATTACCTCTCCACAGGTTACCCAATTTAACAATCCAATCTCGGCACCTTTTTTTGCGTGAGTTTCTATCGGAAACTTAAATTTTGTTAATCCTTTTTTTGTACCGATACAAAAAAATCTTTTTCTAGTCTGTGGCACTCCATAATTTGCACAATTTACAACTTTATAGGAAATACTATATCCTAATTCTTCAGAACGCTCTTTTAGAAAATCAAATTCATTCTTATGTGTTTTAAAGGAAAACCCATCTACATTTTCAAAGAAAAAAACTGTTGGCAAAAGCTCCTCAACTGCTCTAAAATATTCAGGAACCGCAAACCCGGCTTTTTCATCCTCGAAACCACCGGCCTTACCAATTAAATAGTGTCTTGTTTGACTATATGGCGGACAGGGCGGTCCGCCAATTACACAGTCAACTTTTCCTACTCGTTTTTTCAAAGCTTTGAAATCGACATCTCTGATATCACCGCAAAAAATCTCATTTGCCATATTATTTTTTTTAAGTGTTTCACAAGCTTTATCCCAAACATCTGTCGCAAATACAGTGCCAAATCCAGCTTTATGAAATCCAATATCCAGTCCTCCGGCTCCGGAAAACAAGCTGACTATTGTTGGTTTGTGGATTGTATCTATATCCATTTGCATAATTCTTCTATCACTTTCTTTCCTAATAATGGTGGGACGGCATTTCCAATTTGTTTGCGAATCGAGGATTGACTTCCATAAAACACATAGTCGTCCGGAAATGTCTGTATCGCCGCTAGTTCACGAACATTAAGACGTCTATTAGTCCAATGAAACGGTCCCTCCCAATGCCCCGGACTTGCAATAATCGTCCAGGAAGGAAGAAATGGATGTAATTTAAGCAGCGATGACCAGTATCGTTTCCCTGCAACAAATACAGGTTCAGGATAACTTTCTCTTGCCGAAAGAGAAATGTAGTTTTTCCCGAATGGAATGCATGTTAATTCATGCCCCCATTTCCCTTGTGTATCCAACTTTTCTCCCTCACAATAAATGTCCTTATCAAATGCTCCTATCCAGTCTATTACTCGTTCATATGGCAATAATGAAGAATCTTTAAGACATTCGTTTGAAGTTCCATTCGTTTTTATTAATTTAGCATTAATTTTTTTCTTGCTTGCAAGAAAAAATACTCTTTTTCGCTTTTGGGGGATTCCATAATCNGCGGCATTGGTACGGATAAGAGAACAATTGTATCCTAANTTTTGCATGTTCTCATAAATACTATCNACTGCACCTTGATTTGATGGATGCATAATGCTTTCTACATTTTCAAGTATAAAACCATCGGGTTTCAAATCTTTTAACAATTCAAAATAAGATATTAACATATTGCGTGGATCTTCTTCAGGATTTCTTTTTTCATTAGTTACCCAATAGCCGGCTTTTGAGAATGGTTGACATGGTGGGCCTCCAATAACTATTAGCTTTGATGGGTTTGCTTTTTTTAAAATGCTTGAATAATCCTTTCCATTCCACTTAGTAATGTCACCAATTTCATGTTTAGTTCCTTCGAAAAAAACATTTTTTTGTAATGTTTTTACACTATCAGAAAAAATATCCAGGCTAGAGAGAACCTTTACACCTGCAAGTTGTGTGCCAATATCCAACCCCCCTGCACCGGAAAAAACGCTGATAGCCATCACATCTTTCCTGTAATTAACGGAAAGATCATTGCATGTATATCCCTTATGAGTAAAGGAAGCAACAATATTTCCGTTATTATCAAGCTCAAAACCACCTAGCATCTCTTCCTTTTGATGCCGAGTGATATTTGAGAAGTAATTTCTGTTTATTTTATATGTTTCCATGTAACATCCTCCAACTACATTCAAATAAGCCGCCAAGTCCCCCAGTGACATTTTCAATCTTTTTTCTTTTTAAATTCGTACGTCACCTGTGCAAACAGACAAGTCACTCTTTCCGCTCTTTACCCATTCATCTAATTCAGAACGCTTAAATTTCCACAGCTTTCCGATTTTATGTGCAGGAATATCTGTCTTTTTAATCCAATTTCGTATTGTATCCTTAGTGACCCCTAAAAAAGTCGCCGCTTCCGTAATGCTTATCCAGTTTTCATTGTGATTATCCGTCATATATTCACACCTCAATCAGCAAATTATAATTTTACTAATTTAGCGTATCATACAAACAACTGTTTTACAAGTATTTTGTAGTATTTAGTGGTAATTCCACCTATTTAAAGTCTGAACAAATACTTCTTCGGACACACTATGTCTCCCTGTAAAGATCTATATGTATAAGTAAAATAGCTAAATTGTCAAGTCAAACGCATACCTTGACTCAAACCTTCGTCACGCTTGATATATTCCCACACAACAAAAAAACGGCAAGACCGGTTTTTTAACCAATCCTGCCGTTTTACTATTTTTCAAAAAACACCGTAAAGCAAAGGCTTTCAGCTATCTTTCCTTGACAACAAAACTACCGTCTCAGCATGCAAATCATTGTCCAAACTCAATTCAAAGCTTTCATCAATGATAGGGAGTTTGAAAACAATCGACTTTAACCATTGTCCGTTCGGTTTAGCTTCTTCGTACACATGGATTTCTTTGATCAGTGCAGACAGCAGGGCTCGTTTATCGGTAGCGTCCATGACTTCATAAAGTTTATCGAAATATATGAGCGTCTTGTAAACATTATCGCTAGTCAGTTTTTCAGCTTCAATGGCTCTCTTTCTGTCCTTGCACTCTTTAAGAGCCTTTTCAACATCATCAATATAATCATACTGCTTATCCAATCTGTCCTGCAAGTC
>JGI994J12354_10005418_pt1 | contig 10996 bp, 12 predicted proteins | sample IntmicLarv3ML3BL_FD_12354 | JGI IMG/M metagenome (IMG submission 12354)
ATCCACCATGTATATGTTGACAGAGGCCGAGAGGATAGTTCGTATCCCCCCCGCAGAACTCGATGAGGACATAGAGAAAGTAATCGATGCACTCACCTGGGATACCTTCGAAGGTAAACTCGGAGAGGGCAAAGCGGTGACAGTTCTTATCAGAAATGTTAAGCCCGTAGGGCCCGGACGCATAGTCCACGGCGACGGTGCCGTGTATCAGACGGTCAAATACGAACAGGTAGTGTTCAAAGTCAAGGATAACGAGGTTATCGAAGGAGTGGTAGTGGAGATCCTCAAGTTTGGTGCATTTGTCAGATTCGGTCCGCTGGACGGACTTTTGCACATCAGTCAGGTCATGGACGACCGTGTTGACATCGACGAATCCAATCAGAGGCTGATCGGTAAGGATACCGGCAGAAGCCTTTCGGTCGGAGATATCGTGAAAGCGAGGGTCGTCAGCATAGACTTGAATGAAAAGAATCCTCAGGACAGCAAGATCGGATTGACGATGCGTCAGCCCGGATTGGGAAAACTCCAATGGCTTGAGGAAGACCGCAAGAAAAGACAGCAGCAGGGTGAGGCATAATGGTCGGACCGGTATACAGAGCATGCAAACAGTGCAGTTTCATATCCGAGGTTGATACCTGCCCGAGATGCGGCGGTCAGACCTCAAAAGAATGGCAGGGATTCATCGCGGTAGTCGATCATGAGAGATCGGACATCGCGAAGAAAATGGGCATAACCGCAAACGGAAAGTATGCGTTAAAGGTCCGTTGAGATGCAAACCGTCGACAGAAGAGTGCCGGATGACAAGAGAGAGTTCTTCAAGGAACCCCTCGGTGTGGATCTGGCCGAAGACGATTTGTCGACATTAAACAAAGAACGAACGCTCATAACCGTCGGCGATGTGGTGTCGCTCACGGTAAGGGAACATGGTCTTGTCCCCGACGTTACCATTTACGATGGAATGACGGAAAGGCGAGAAATGACCGAATTCGCGGACCTTGTGAAAAGCAAGGGATGGAAGGAGGTCGTGGTGAAGAATGAAGCGGGAACAATAACCGCGGCGTTGACCGAGACCATAAAAAACGCTTTACAGGGTCGGAAACAGATAATCCGAGTCGAAGGGGAAGAGGATCTGGCAACAATACCATGTATCCTCCTTTCACCGAAAGGCACGAATATCATCTACGGATGGCCCGGAAAGGGGATGATGATCATCGAAACCAACGATGAGATCATCCAAAAAGCTCAGAAGCTCATGGAAATGACGGAGGAGTTAGAATGAAGATAGAAATAAAAGAACAGAAAGAGAACCCCTTGCAAAAAAGGGTAGAGGTCTATTTCACGATAGACCACGTTGGCGAGTCCACCCCCGGCAGGAACGCTGTCGCCGAAGACATAGCCAAGAAGATGAAATCGAAAAGAGATTGCGTCGTCGTCGACAGCATAGAATCTGTCTACGGAATAGGCAAATCGAAAGGATATGCCAAAGTGTACAGCAGCAAAAAATGTGCACTGGCATATGAATCGGATTACCTTTTGAAAAGAAACGGCATCGAAGCAGCTGAACCGGTGAAAGCCGAAGAAGCAAAACCTGCGGAGTGATCACATGGCAGCAAAGGCACCAGCAAAGGGAGCACCTCCGAAAGCCAAAGGGATCTCTAAGAAAGACGCATACAAGATCGAGGGCGACAAGGTCAGCAGGACAAAACCTGTGTGTCCGAAATGTGGTCCCGGCGTATTCATGGGAACCCACAAAGACAGAGTTTCTTGCGGAAAATGCGGTTACACCGAATTCAGCAAGAAAGACTGAGAAAGAAATCTTCATTCGGCTCCCTCCCTCTCACGACGGAGCCTCAGGATCGCCGAGGGACGTATCTGGTCCCTCGGCAAAATCATCTTATTTCTTGTAATCTTTGTATCAAAGGGGCCAGTGGTATAGCTTGGATAGCATAGGGGCTTCCGGAGCCTTAGACCCGGGTTCGAATCCCGGCCGGCCCGCTCTAAATGTTGGTTATGTATTGATTTTCAAAATTTGAGATCCATCTTTTTCTGAAAGGATAGGAGCAGAAATGTTAAACCTTGAATTCATTCACTTAAAGTTTTGATCACAATCAACATCATAGGATCTTTTTACTTTTTTCCCACAAATAATAGTCAAGTTCTCTCAATGTTAATTTCTCTAGCCCATTTTCCTGTTGCATATTCCTGATCGATCTCACATAGTCGGGAAAGCTATGATAGCAGTCGGGATAACCCAATAATTTTAACATTTGTCTGTTGTTTTCATCATAGAACGGATATTTTCTGTTATGATGTCCGCAATACTTCGATGCCGCAGAGATAAGGTATAGTTCCTTCTCGCTATTGCTTTTCTTGATTCCGTGTCCGGTTGCGAGTTGTTCGACCAAACTGAAATAATCCTCATCATTGGTATTCCCGCAAATTATGGAATTAGGGATGTTCAATGAGATCACATGTCTTGCGAACTGCAACTTTTGTTCACGCGAAAGTCGCATTGCATTCAAACTCTCCCATTTCCAAACAAACGAGATCTTCTTTACAACAATATCTATATCGTCATTATCAAACCCATAAACCTCTCCCGCATACTGCATAGAGGGTTGAGTCTGTGAAGAGCTGCTGTTCGCGATATCGTCTATTATTTTGTCCATATTACTGCTCCTGTCAAATAATGGCCGCAGGGTCCGTTCTGATTGAAAGATATGATTGAGGTTTGGGATGTTCGGAATGAATCGTCAGTTCAATACATCGGACATGGCGTAGACTATGCCCTTTTTCTGCGAAACGACCCATTTTGCTGCCATGACCGCTCCGCCCACGAAGATCTCTCTTGTGTGGGCCTGGTGGCGCAATTCGATACGCTCGGAGTTGCCTACGAACATCACGGTATGATCACCCACAATATCGCCGCCTCTGACCGCATGTATTCCGATCTCTTTGCCGCGGGGGCAGATGCCTTCACGTCCGAAGACGAATTCTTTGCCACCCATCTCTTTGCTGATTATCTCGGCCGCGGTCATCGCGGTCCCGCTGGGAGCATCTTTCTTTTGGTTGTGGTGGGCCTCGATGATCTCAACATCATAATCATTGCCAAGATATTTGGCGGCTTCTTGGATAAGTTTGAAGAAAACTCCGACACCGATGGAATAGTTGGATGATATCACGGCGGCGACCTTGTTCTTTATTACTGCATCAGTGATGTTCGTTTTCTGTTCCGCTGTCAGTCCCGTGGTTCCTATGATGAGGTTGACCCCTGCAGCGGCGGCAATAGGCGCGTTCACGGCGGTTGCGGGGGCGATCGTGAAGTCGATCAGAACATCGGTTTTTGTTTCTTTCAGGACGGATGACAGATCTTTCGAATCCGATACAGGTATGTTCAGTTTTTCTGTTCCTATCACTTCGCCTATGTCTCTGCCCAAATTGACGATATCAAACGCCGCCGAGATCGTGAGGCCCTCTGTCGCCAGAACGCGACGGATGATCAGAGATCCCATTTTACCGCAGGCGCCGACAAGCGCGACCCTGACATCACTCATAATGACACCTCTTTTTCGGACACTTTGTTCGGGTTGCATCCAAGGTTATGAAACGGAGTGGTCGTATGGGACGATGAGGAAATGTATTCTCTGTTCATGATTGATCAAGACGTAACTAGAATAGAGCTATTTAACCCTCACTTATTGTGGTGAAATTCATGGCAACAACGATGGAGATCAACAGTAAAGGTATTACGATCAATATTATTTTTGACTCGTTGAAAACAGAATGCAATCCTTGTGTAACCGATTTTATCTAAAAAATCTTTAATAGTCTCACGTCGGTCGAGAATTATGGGATGGGATGGTTCGGATGATGCACTCGAAAAGATAAGGGTGCTCGCGATCCAAGGCGATGTCAATGCACAATATATGCTTGGGAACAAGTATTACAGTAATAACGATGAGGAAAGTGATGTCGAAGCGGTCAAGTGGTACAGATTGGCCGCGGATCAGGGTCATACGTCCGCGCAAGTGAACTTAGGTGTGATGTGCGAGAACGGAAGAGGTCTTGCGAAAGATGGTGCCGAAGCTGTGAAATGGTACAAGTTGGCAGCAAGTAAGGACAATGCACACGCACAGGTCAATCTTGGCTGGATGTACGCTAACGGCATTACGGTTGAAAAAAACGATTCCGAAGCTATCAGATTGTATAAATTGGCGGCATTTCAGGATAATACAAGAGCACAGATCAATCTCGGCTGGATGTATGAGAACGGCAGAGGCGTTCTCAAGGATGACGCGGAAGCAGTGAAGTTATACAAATTGGCAGCGGAAAAGAATGATGTCAGGGCTCAGACGAACCTTGGTTGGATGTATGCGAAGGGTAAAGGCGTCACGAAGGATGACGCGGAAGCTGTCAAATGGTACAGATCGGCAGCAGATCAGGGCAGTGCAAGGGCACAGTTCAATCTCGGCAGGATGTATGAGAGTGGCACCGGTGTGGAAAAAGATAATGCCGAGGTCGTAAAATGGTATAGGATGGCTGCAGAACAGGGCCATGTGAAAGCACAGGTCAATCTCGGTTGGATCTACGAGAACGGTGCAGGTGTTGCAAAGGATTATGTCGAAGCGGTCAAGTGGTATCGGTTGGCTGCTGAAAAAAATGACACCATAGCACAATCCAATCTTGGCGTTATGTACGGCTACGGAAAAGGCATCGAAGAGGATAATGTCGAGGCTGCCAAGTGGTTCACATTGGCAGCAAACCAAGGGAGTGTCGTAGCACAGGTCAATCTCGGTTGGATGTATGCAAACGGAGTAGGTGTAGAAAAGAACGATGCCGAGGCCTTGAAATGGTATAAGCTGGCAGCAGAACAGGGAGACGAGGCTGCGAAGGATTATCTGAGATCCGTGGGATCGTAAGAGACAGATTCACTTCTGATGATCGAATGATAGAGGTATCATGATTTGATATGTTTCTTGATCTTATTCATTGCCCAGTCGTAATGGCTGGAAGTACAACCGACAAAATAGGCACCCAATGTTGAACTTTTAGTCCACTTGTAGACGGATTTCAAGAACAGTTCGTCGTTGGTGTGTGTTTCGATCAGGCTCACGATCATCGCGTGGCTTTCTTTTAACATACTTTTCGAAGATCTAAGGTCCGTGTTCTGATATCTTTTCCAGATCTCCAGATTCAAATCGGGTAAGGTCTTCCATGTGTATCCTTCTCCCGGCACATTTGGAATTCCTCTTTCCAAGGTGCCGATCCTATGCCATTTTTCAACCATTTTGTGCCATTCGTGAAGATGGATAAGTACGTCCCGCAAATTCTTATCTCTATCTTCGAATTGGAATGCTGCGTTCTGTTTTTCTTCGGACATTGAATCCACAAGGTCCCATAATTTTTCGAATTGTTTATTCGCAGCTTCCAACAGGTCAGATTTCGTTGTTGGCCTGGACATTGTAATGACCCACAGCGGAATAATAGTCCAAATTGATATATTTTTACAGTGTTTTGTTAGATAGTTTTATATTCATTACAAATAAATTACATGACTAACCTCAGAGATGGGGTGGGAAAGTGAATAAATGGATGCAAAAGGAATATTGAATGCGTTAGTCGCACTCGTTATCTACATCATATTCGCAGTGATTTATTTTATAATCCTTGCGTTTGTGATTAATTTCGCCACAGATATTGTGACTACCGAACCAGGTGGATCTGCAGTTGCAATTGCAGCAGCAATATTAGCGGCCGGAACAATCGTTGCCGGTGGCGGTCTCGGAGACTTGCTGAAAGACAAGTAAGCAGGTTTTTGAAAAAGAACTATAAAACTTTTTATTTTTCATTTACCTTTATGTTCTATGGCTTCACAGGATCTCGTTGAATGTTCATGTCCGAAGGTCGATTGTCCGAGACATGGGAATTGTAATGAATGCGTACCTAACCACAGGGACAAGATGAAAAATCTCCCGTTTTGTTTGAGACCACTGGTCCCTAAACAATAACTAATTTTGCGGAGTTTGAATTCGTGTATTTATTAAAGGAAGAAGAGAGGATACTCAACGGAGAGAAGGGAGAAAGTTCCAGAAAAGCGATGGAATTGGTCGTCGCTCTGGGGAAGATATACGGTGCGGATGATCTTGTTGAGATAACATCCGCGCATCTCTCAGGAGCATCGTACAAAACGATAGGCGACGGTGGTGTAAGGTATCTTGAGGATATGGTAAAAGGAGGAGCTAAGGTCACCATCGGATCAACGCTGAATCCCATCGGGATGGACAGAGAAAGATGGAAGGAGATGCATATAACTCCCGAATTTGCCGAAAAACAGCTGAAGATAATCGAATTGTACGGAAGCATGGGTGTAAAGACAACCTGTTCCTGCACACCGTATCTTAGTGAGAACGTCCCGTCGCAGGGAGATCACGTAGCATGGGCTGAATCCTCCGCTTTATCCTTTGTAAATTCGTTCATTGGGGCAAGGACCAACCGAGAAGGCGGTCCCGGGGCATTGGCCGCAGCGATAATAGGTAAAACAGCAAATTACGGACTTCACTTGGATGAGAACAGGAAACCGACCGTTGTGATAGACGCGGATATTGACGGTTCGCTGTTCAGCCATTCAATGTTGGGTCAGGCAGTCGGAATGGCGATCGGGAACGGCATACCATACTTCAGGGGAATAAAACCCACAGTGGATGATGCAAAGACCATGGCCGCGGCAATGGCGGCATCCGGATCCGTCGCATTGTTCCACGTTGAGGGAGTTACGCCCGAAGCCAAAAAATTCGATCTGAACGGTTTGGAAACAATAAGTATTGGCAAGAAAGAGCTGGAGGCAGCATATTCAAAATTGAATACGGTCGAAGATGTTCAGCTCATAGCTCTTGGATGCCCCCATCTTAGTGTGAAAGAGGTCAGGGATATCGCAGCTTTCCTAAAGGGAAAGAAGAAAAAGAACTCTGACACAGAGATATGGTTCTGCACTTCCGCAAAGATAAGAGACGAATGTAAGGATGAAGTTAAGATATTGGAACAGTTCGGACCTGTACTTGCCGATACATGCATGGTCGTTGCACCCATCGAAGGGGTATTCGACCGCACGGGAACGAATTCGGGGAAGGCAGGTAACTATCTTCCAACGTTGTGTTCACAGAAGGTCATGTGCAGAGATATATCTGCATTGATGGAGGCAGTGATATGATCATCAACGGGAGGGCAATATCCTCGGGCAAGGCAGAGGGAGAGGTCCTGAAACTCGATGAGCCATTCAGTTTTTTGGGAGGCGTCAATGCATCCACCGGAGAACTGAATGTCGGTAAGAAAGGAAACATATCGGAAAAGATATTCATCTTTCCCCAAGGCAAGGGAAGCACCGTGGGGTCTTTTGTTGTATATGACCTTCTTGTACACGGAAAGGCACCGTTGGCATTGATCAATAGATCCGCCGAGACGATAGTGACGACCGGGGCAGTGATATCATCGATACCGATGGTGGACGGGATAGATACGGATATCTTCAGGGACGGAGACATAGTCTCCGTTGACGGAGACAAAGGAACCGTGGAAATAAAGAACGTGAAGTGTGTGGATGTTGTCTCTTCTGCGATATATTCCAAAGGTAAGATACTCCTTTTGAAACGTCCTTCGACAGCCAGATCCTATCCCGACGCAAGATCGCTTGTTGCGGGAAAGATAGAAAAGGACGAGGCTCCGAAAAAGGCAGCCGTAAGAGAGATAATGGAAGAGACTCAGATAGAAGTGGGATCGCCCGATGCGTCATATCCCATAGTGTATGTTCGTGAAGGAAACACACTCTGGGTGGTCCATCCGTTCCTCTATCGGTTGGGAGACGTCGTTCCTATTCTCAACAAAGAGAATGTGAGCTACGAGTGGATATCTCCCGAAGACATCGGAACGGATGATACTTTCGTGCCGCTGACACGAAAGGTCGTTCTTGGAATGTTGGGGATTTGATCACTGTTCGGCAGAGCTTATGCCGATCACAATATCCTTTCCCGTTACATCCCACGTCTTGATCTCATCACCGCCGGGGCTGTCTGTGAATACCAGTTTCTTGGCTCTCACCTCAGCGGATATATGATCCTTCCAGGTATCGAACAGTTCGACCAGACGAAGCTCGGCGTTGACATCGCAGTTGATGTATTGTTCAACGTTCAGTTTCATGTCCTTTCTCATCTGCTGTATCCTTCGGATAAGTTCTCTTGCATATCCCTCTGCTTCGATCTCCGGTGTAACACTGAAATCGATGAACAATTCCCCGCCGTCAAAGCTTACGGCATCCATTCCGTCAACCTTGTCGTTTGGTCCGATGTACCTGATCTCTTTGATGTTCCCCTGTTGTGCCAGGACATCTTCGAATATCTTGATGGAATCATTGATGCCTTCGTTTCCGCGTACGATTATTCCTCTCAACGGCCATCTGAGTTTGCTGCCCATCTTTGCACGTTCGGCAGCTACGATCTCCATGATGTTCTGTATGAGCGACATACTGTGTTCGATCTTATCGTCGATCAGAACATCGTTGAATGTTACCCAATCCTCCATGTGGATGGAGGGCTTGGTGCCGCCCATGTGCTGATACACTTCCTCTGATATGTGTGGGGCGATCGGTGCAAGGAGCAGTGCGGCATTCATTATCGCGTCGTGAAGAACGAAATAGGATGCGATCTTGTCGTTCTCGGATTCGGTCGATTCGCTCCAGCTTCTGTCCCTTACCAAGCGGACATACCATCTGGACAGATCCTCCATGATGTAATCTTCGAGTGCTCTCGCGACCTTGTGGAGCTCTCTCGTTTCAAGACCCTCGGTAACAGCTTTCTTTACCTTTTCGGTTCTGGAAAGCATCCATTTATCCTCGTTCCTGAGGTAGGGACAAACATCTTTCAAAGTATGCGCTTCCGGGGCGTAGTTGTCAATATTCATATATGTTGAAGCAAAATTGACAACATTCCAGTATGTGTTGAGGATCTTTCTTGCATTCTTGGGACCATCCTTCTGGAAAGCAGTATCTTCCCACGGTGCATTCGCTTTTACCAGATACAATCTGAGCGAATCTGCGCCGAGTTCATTGATTATCTCCAAAGGTTCTATCACGTTACCAAGGGATTTGGACATTTTCTGACCTTTGGGATCCAACACCCATCCGTGCATCATCACTTCGTCGTATGGTGCTCTGTCGAATGATACGATACCGGCTCCCAACTGGGTGTAGAACCATCCTCTTGTCTGGTCGTGTGCCTCGATTATGAATTTGCCGGGCCACCAGGTGTCAAATTCCTCTTTCTTTGCGGGGTATCCTAATTGGGCCCATGCTGCAACTCCCGAGTCAAACCAGACATCCATGACATCCTTCACTCTGTGCATATCGTTCCCGCATTTTTTACATTTGAAAGTAACTCCGTCTATCCACGGCCTATGAGTGTCCATGCCGTCGGTGTATCCCTTTCCCTCATGCAGGTCTTTGTATTGCCCTGCAACGTGGACTTCCCCGCACTGGCACTCCCATACCGGCAGAGGGATACCCCAGTACCTTTGGCGTGATACGCACCATTCTCTCGCACCTTCTACCCAGTTGCGTTCTCTGGATTCTCCCGCCCATTCGGGTACCCACTTCACGCGGTCGATCTCATCAAGCATCTTGTCTTTGACCTGAGGTATGTTGATGAACCATTGACGTGTGTTCCTGTATATGATGGGTGATTTACATCTCCAGCAGTGCCCATATCTGTGTTTTACTTTCTCCGAGTTGAAAAGAATGTTCTTCTCGTTCAGATATTTCACGACATCTTCGTTGACGGTCTTCACTTTCTTGTTGACCATCATGGGGAATTCTTCGGTGAATCTTCCCGACTCTCCCACGGGACAGAAAGGCTCTATGTTGTATCTCTTCCCTGTTTCGTAATCGTCAGGGCCGAAACCGGGAGCAGTGTGAACAAGACCTGTGTTATCCTTTTCGACATAATCGGCATTCAGGACCTTGTAGGTCCATTCGCTCCTTGCAAGACATTCCGGGGAGATGTCGAAGGGAGGTTCGTATTCCAGGCCTTCAAGTTCCTTACCGTTCATTTTCTTCAACACGGTGAAAGAATCGTATTTTCCCTTTTTCATGACATATTCGGCCTGAGACAGCATGCATATTATCTTCTCGCTGCCTCCCGATCCCTTTAGCTCGATCAGTGCATATTCGCATTCGGGGTGTGCTGCCACGGCCATGTTTGACGGAAGTGTCCACGGCGTGGTGGTCCAGATCAAAAGCGATCCGCTACCGTCTTTCAGCGGGAATCTGACCATAACGGAAGGATCCGTTTCATCCCAGTATTCTATCTCCGCTTCAGCCAAAGCGGTCTCGCATCTGGGACACCAGGTGACCACTTTGTTGGCGGGTCCGAGCAATCCTTTCTCGTACGCGCACTGAACGGTCCACCATGCGGACTCGATGAAATCCAATCTGAGCGTTTGATAGGGGTTATCCCAATCCATCCATACTCCGAGCTGTTTGAATTGTTCGGTCATGCTTATTCTGAGGTCATTTGCGAATTTTTTGCATGTGTCGACGAATTTATCGATCCCGATCTCCTCTATCTCTTTCTTTGAGTGTACTCCGATCTTCTTTTCCACCTGGACCTCGATCGGGAGTCCGTGCATGTCGAACCCGGGTTGATCCCTTACATTGTACCCTTTCATCCTCAGATATCTGATCATTATATCTTTCAGCGACTTGTTCATCGCCGTGCCCAAGTGAATGGAGCCCGTGGTGTAGGGGGGACCGTCAAGGAAATAGAATTTCTCTCCGTTGGATCGGTATTCTTTGGTCTTCTCATAAGCATTCGAAGAGAGCCAGAATTGTTGGATCTCTTTCTCTATTGTCGGTGCATCATAATTCGCGCGGACCTGCTTTATCATCGCTAATCCTCTTACCCCCGAGTTATCTTACCGGGAGGTAAAGGGCAATCTGCATTTTGATTAAATA
>JGI994J12354_10005419_pt1 | contig 10995 bp, 6 predicted proteins | sample IntmicLarv3ML3BL_FD_12354 | JGI IMG/M metagenome (IMG submission 12354)
CCGCATAAGAACGCCCCCCTCATGGGCGACGATTCCAAGGTCATTCTGACCGAGCTGGGCTATTCCGCAGAAAAGATTGCCGCCATGGCAGAGGACAAGGCGACCATCGTCCGCTAAAAGAGCAGAAAAGAGAAGAGATTTGAACCGACCCTTGCGCTCCGGAGAGCCCGGGTGCAATGCAAGGACTGATTTACAAAAGACAAGAAAAGAAACGCCTGTCTCTCCCTGTGTCCTGCGGGGAGAGACAGGAAAAATACCGTTTTAATGCATTTACAAATAGATGTGTGTAAAAAAAGGGAGGAAAGTCATGTCAGCTGCGACAATTAGCATTATCGGAATGGTGGCTGCGCTGGCCGTTTTGACCTTCATGGTCATGAAGGACATGAACATCTTTGTTGCTGCCATCGCCGTGTCCCTCTTGGTTGCGGTCACCGGCGGCATTGACCTATATGACGCCATCAAGGTCAATTATATGACGGGTTTTGTCGGGTTTGTCAGAAACAATTTTCTTATTTTCCTGGCGGGCTCTCTCATGGCCAAGGTCTATGAAATCACCAGCGCATCCAAATCCATCGCAAGGCTGCTACTAAAAACCTTTGGAACGAAAAATGCGGTGCTGTCTCTTATTTTGGCTACAGGTATTTTGACCTATGGCGGCATTGCGGGCTTTGTGGTCTGCTTTTCCCTGTTCCCCATCGCACTGGAGATGTTCCGCGCCGCCGACATTCCCCGCCGCTATATCCCCGGCGTTATCATCTTCGGCTGCTGCACCTTCTCGGCCATCGGCCCGGGTAACCCGCAGGTGGGTCAAGTGGTGCTGGTCAACGCACTGGGCACAACGCTGATGTCCAGCTACGTGGTCGGCTTCATCGCAACCATCCTCACGCTGATTGGCGGCGTGTGGTACTTCGATTTTTCCATCAAGCGCGCAAAGAAAACGGAGAGCTTTGTGCCCAAGCCCTTTGATACGTTTCATGACGACGAGGAAGTGCCCAGTGCGATTGTCTCTCTGATTCCGCTGGTGCTCTCCCTGCTCGCCATCAACGTGAAAATCGACGGTAAGGCTCTGGTTCCCATTGAATACGGCGTGGCGCTGGGCGCTGCATTGGCCTATGTGCTCATGCGCAAGTATGTCAAGACGGAAAAGCCCATGATGAACCACGTGAGCGACAGCATCTCCGACGCACTGATGGCCGCCTGTAACACCTCCGCCGTGGTCGGCTTCGGCAGCGTGGTTTCCGCTGCTGTGGGTTTCAATGCCGTGGTGGATATGATTACTGCGATTCCCGGCCCCGATCTGGTTGCCGTGGCAGTGGCCACGAACATTCTGGCGGGCGTCTGCGGCTCCGGCTCCGGCGGTATGGGCATCGCCGCACCGATTCTGGCGAACATCTATGGTCCGCGCGGCATGAGCATGGCCGTGCTGCACAGAACCATGCTGATTGCCTCCACGGGCATTGATACGATGCCGTACAACGGCTTCGTGGTCACGGTAACGAGCGGCGTGTGTAAGGAGAGTCCGAAGGACGCTTACATGCCCGTGTTCTGGTCGAACATGGTGCTGCCGGTCATTGTCACAATTATCTGTATTGTGATTTATACATTTTTCCCGAACTTGCCGTAAGAAGCGCTAAGGCGTGCGAAGCAGCTCACTAAGACGGAGCGCAGACGAGCAAAACCGAAAACAGTTCGCAAACTGTTGTAGGAGCTGTGAGCGGAGTGACGGCTTAGGGAGCGTGAGTGTAGCCGCCGTGCGTGACAAGAGAAGCGCTAAGGCGTGCGAAGCAGCTCACTAAGGCGTGCGCAAACAAAAACATCACAAAAGATACCCCGCACAGTATCCCAAAATACGTATGAGGTGAAATGAATGAATAATTATGCGAACAATTTTATCATGAATGATGAACAGCGCGATATTCTTGAAATTGCAACAAAGATTCTCGACAAGGAGCTTGCTCCCCGCGTGGAGGAGCTCGACCACAAGGGCGAGTTCCCCATGGATGTGTTCAAAACACTGTATGAAGCAGGCCTGTACGCCATTGAACTGCCGGAGAAATACGGCGGTCTGGGCGCAAACTTTGAGACTCAATTTATGCTCAACGAAGTGATGGCACACTACGATTCCGGCTTCGCCTTCAGCTTCCATGCAGGCAGCATGTCCGCCGACTGTATCTTCATCGGCGGCACGGAAGAGCAAAAGCAAGTCGCCGCCGACAACTTGTTGGCCGGCCACATGTACGCCTTTTGCCTGACCGAGCCGGGCGCCGGTTCTGATGCCGCCGCCACCGCCACCACCGCCAAGCTGGAAGGCGACGAGTGGGTGCTCAACGGCACCAAGACCTTCATCAGCTGCGGCGAGACGGCTGAGCACTTCGTCGTTGCCGCCACCGTGGACAAGACATTGAAGATGAAAGGCATTACCCTGTTCCTGGTTGACAAGGCACATGGCCCGCAGATTGGCAAGCACGAGGACAAGATGGGTCTGCGCCTGTCTCCCACGAACGAAGTCATCTTCGACAACGTGCGCATCCCCAAGGAAAACCTCATCGGCGAAGTCGGTGCAGGCTTTAAGGTCATCATGAAGAACATGGAAGCTGTCCGCCCGCAGAGCATGACTTTCGCCGTGGGCATCATGCAGCGTGCGCTGGACGAGGCCGTGAAGTTTGCCAAGGAGCGCACAAGCTTTGGTATGCCCATCATCAAGTTCCAGGGTCTGGGCTTCCTGCTGGCAGACATGATGAAGCTGACGCAGGTTTCCCGCGCCTCTCTGATGTATATTGCAAAGCTGCTCGACGATGGCAAGCCCCTCAACGGCCTGGGCTCCTCGACCAAAATTTTCGTCTCTGAGAGTGCCTCTCAGGTGGCCTCCCATGCGGTGCAGGTTCTCGGCGGCTACGGCTACATGAGAGAGTACCCGGTGGAGAAGCTGATGCGCGATGCGAAAATCTTCGAGATTTTCGAGGGCACCAATCAGATTCAGCAGGTGGTTCTCTCCAGCATGCTGTCCCGCTAAAAAAATAGCTGAGAGGCTGCTCACACAGCGCCCGGTGCGGCGTTGTGCGGGCAGGCTGTTATCAAATAGGAGGCAAACTATGAAACAACTGGAACGCGACATCATCGGCGTAAGCGGCGGAAAATGCACCTTCACTTACACCTGGCGGGATTTGGCCATCTATGCGGTGGGCATCGGCGCCAAGGAGGACGAGCTGGTTTATCAGTACGAAAACGGCCTGAAGCCCTTCCCGTCTTACGGCCTCGTGCCCTATTGGGGCACCTTTAACATCGACCCGCCCCGTCCCATTCCCATGCCGGTGAACAAGACGCTGAATCTCGACGACAAGGGCAGCTTCCACATGGCGCACAAGCTGGTGGTACACAAGCCCCTCGACGTGAACGGCGCAACCCTCACCTTTGAAGATATCATCACCGACGTGTATGACCGCAACGGCAAGGGCATCGTCATCCGCAGCGACTTGACGGCCTATGACGAAAAAGGCGAGCCCGTGTTCACCAATATCGGCGACACCATCTACGGCGTGTACGAAGCGCCCGGTATGCCTGCCTTCCCGAAGGGCGACGTTGAGATTCCCGACCGTGCCCCCGACTTTGTGAAGGTCGATTTTGTGGCGGAGAACCAGCATCTGCTGTACCGCCTCTCCGGCGATACGAACACCATCCATGTGGACGTGGACGTGGCGAAGAAGGAGGGCTTCCCGAAGCCCATCATGCAGGGGCTGTGCTCGTTCGGCTATGCCTGCCGTCTGGCCATCCAGGGGTTGTTCCCGGGCGAGCCCGAGCGGTTTAAGTCCATCGAAGCGCAGCTGCGCAATCCGCTGCTGCCCGGCACCAACGTGGAGCTGGTGGCGTGGAAGGTCGGGGACGGCAAGGCCGTGTTCCGCCTCATGAACACAGACAACGGCTCAATCGTTCTGGAAAAAGGCGTGATTGAGTGGGTCTAAACTAAGGGCAAAAAGAGCCCGCCGACAATCGTCGGCGGGCTTTCTCATGCTGCGGGGCGGGTTATTTCCCGATAAACTGCGGCGGGCGTTTTTCTGCGAAGGCGGCGAGTCCCTCGGCGAAGTCGGCGGAAGAGCCGCAGACGGCAAGGGTGGCCTGTTCGGTGTGGAGGAGGTAGTCCTCGTAGTCCTTAAAATTGGCGGCGAAGCTCTGCTTTTTGATGTTTTCAAAGCTCAACAGGGCACCCTTGCTGAGCTTTTTGGCGAAGGCCAGCGCCTTGTCGGCGAGCTCCTCTTGCGGGCAGACGGCGTAGACCACGCCCCAGTCCTTGGCCTCCTGCGCACCCAGCGGGCGGCAGGTAACGCAGAGCTCGGTGGCTCGCTGGACGCCGACGAGACGGCTGAGCAGGTACATGCCGCCGGTGTCGGGTGCGAAGCCGATGGCGGCGAAGGCCTCGATGAATTTGGCGTTTTCCGAGGCGAAGATGAAGTCGCAGGAGAAGGCGAGGCTCGCCCCCGCTCCGGCGGCTGCACCGCTCACGGCGGCAACGACGAGCTTTTTCATCCGCTTGATGGTGAGCGCCAGCGTGGAGACCATGCGTGTGAGCTCGTAGTCGGCGGGGTTGAAGGTGCCGTTTTGGAGGTCTTGGCGCATCACGGCGAGGTCACCGCCGGCGCAAAAGGATTTGCCGCTGTGGGTGAGGACAACCACCTTGACCTCCGGGTCGTCGTCGTAGGCGAGGAGGGCTTGCACAAGCTCCCGGGTCATATCGAGGTCCATTGCGTTGAGGTTGGCGGGGGCGTTCATGTTGATGATGCCGAGGCCGTCTTGCTTGGTGAGGTTGGTTTTTGTCAGCTCCATAGGGAGTTCCTCCTACATTATGTATTGTTGTTTTAATTTTTTATTTAGGCTTTCCTAAAATGGTGTTTAGTTTTTGGCAGATTTTCAGATAGTATCAAGTTTTCTTCGTTTTTATAGTTTTGTCAAGTTTCGCTTGAGGCGAGCTTGCTCTTGGTTTTTACGAGGGCTGTTGAATCAGTTCTTCTGCTACCTGTTGATTTTTCTATCTTTTTTTTATTTATTTTTTAGCACGCTCAACCTGCGAGGGGGCATTCTTTTTGTGCGTCAAAAAGAATGCAAAAACCGCTTTCCATCGGCTGAAAGTTGCAATTTCGGACACTCTGAGCGTGGGAGTGTCCTCGATACAACAAAGCCGATAGGGGTACGCTTGTCAAAGGAAGGGCGTTACATAGTATCACAGGGCACTGCGGGCTATGGCGGCAGAAGCTTTGCATGTGCGGCAGAAGTTAGGGCGGCCTGTGGCCGCTTACAAATTTTGAGCACACAGGGCTCCCAAAAGTGCTTGCACTTTTGGGAAGAGGAAGGGCAAGGAAGTGAAGATGAGCTCTTCCGCTTGCGGAAGAGTGAACGAAGCGAACTTTGCTTTGACGAGAACTCGTCTCAAGCAAAACTTGGGGGAAGTATAAAAGAAGTAAGATTCTTCGCTGCGCTCAGAATGAGAGAGAAAAAGAAGCAGAGATTGCGGGTCAAGCCCGCAATGGTGGTGGGGCGCAATGACAGAGTAAGCGGCGGGACGAGGCACGAGATACGAAAAGCTTTCTACAAACATTGTAGCATAAGAAATCCCCTCTGAACAGTGGAAACGCAGAAAACAGGCGGGTTTTTGCACAAAATCAGCAGAAAAATGAAACAACCGGCGCAGATGGCCTGTCTGCGCCGATTGTGTGTGCGAGAGGGGTTAGGGCTGCACGATGAGGGCAATCAGCCGCTGTAAAATGATGGCGACCTCGGCACGGCTGGCGGGGGCGGACGGTGCGAGGGCAGTGCCGTTGCCTTGCAGCAGTTCGGCGTGAACCGCCCAGGCTAAGGGCACTTGAGCGTAGTCGGCGACCTCGCTGCTGTCGGAGAAACGAGTCAAATCGCTGCGCCCGGCTGTGTTAAGCCCAAGCACGCCTGCATAGCGGAAGAGGATGGCGGCCAGCTGCTCACGGGTGATCTCCTGCCCGGGACCGAAGGTGCCGTCGGCGTTGCCGGTGACGAGTCCCTGCTCCGCCGCCCAAAAGACGGCGGGGGCGTACCAGCGGTCAGTGGCCACGTCCGGGAAGACGGCGGTTTTGCCCGCTGCGGCCTCCTCCAGACGGTGCAGCACAGTGACCAGCATGCCTCTCGTCATGGGGGCATCGGGGAGGAAAGTGCCCTCGGGTGTGCCGAAAAAGAGCTCGTTTCCGGCGGTGAAGGCCACCGCATCGTGATACCAGCTGTGTGCGTGCACGTCGGTGAAGGAGACGGCGGACGTGACCAGCTTCAGCGTCGCATTTACGCAGAGGAGGAGATGGGCGGTGCCGTCCGTGACAAAGGCTTTTTTTAGCACGGACTCGCTGCCGTCGGGGTGGACGAGCACAACGATTTGCCCGGCTGCGCCGACGGGGAGGGTCACCAGCACAGCGCCCTCGCTGTGGAGTTCGACGGCAAAGCTGCCGTCCGCCTGCGGCGTGGCGGTGTAGAGAGATTCTACGGCGGGGGCTTGCGTCGGTGCTGCGGCTGTGCCGCCGCCGGAATTGCCCGGTGCGGGATAGCCGGAATCGACGGTGTAGTCACGGGTGTAGAACACTTCGATGACATCGCCGTCTTGCAGCGTATACTGGCTCAAATACTGGTTGGGGATGGCGCCGTTGACCTTGTAGAGCCAGCCGGAGCGGTTGTCGTTTTCGAACTCGGAGAGCATGTGGCCGTCGGGGCGGGCGATGGCGGAGATGTAGCCCGCCCGGGCGACGAACTCGATGCGGTGTGCGGCGAGCGCCTGGGCGAACACGTCGTAGGCGGTGGAGCCCTCTGCCATGTCGGCGCTGCGGCTTGTAATCCACACCTCGCCGTCTAGCCCCGTGAGGGAGAAGGTGACAGCGGGATTCTCTACGACGGCGAAGGCCATCGGCTGGACTTCGAACAGGCCCCGCACCGTGAAATCAGCGGTGACTGCTTGGTAGTAGAGGGGGCGCAGTGCGGCATAACCGCTGTAAGCGAGCGGGTCGGCGGCGTAGCGTGCGCCGTATTTGCCGAACATTTCGCTGGACAGGGCGCTGGAAATGGTGACGCTCTTGGAGAGCGGCGAGCGGGTGACGAAGAGGTTTTCGTGGGTGACGACGGTGGCGTTGGACGAGCGGAACAGCCGCCACGACTGCAAGTCGTACCAGCCGTCCATGGCGACGGGGACGATGCCTGCGTTGGTTTTGTCCTGCGCCGTGCGCACCCAGACGAGGCTGCCGTCGCCAGCGACATAAGCCTCTTGGAAGGAGGAGAGGTTGGCGGTGACGTTGTGCGGGTCGTTGCCGCCCAAGATGCCATCACGGTAGGCGGCCTTCACCTGCGCCATGAGGGCGAGCTCCGTATCAATTTCGGCTTGCGTGAGGGCGGGGACGGAGACTGTGAAGCTCTTCGAAGCGGAGAGCCCCTGCGCCGCATCGGTGAGGGTGACGGTGAGGGTGACGGCTTTTGCGCCTGCGCCGACAGGCGGGCGGTAGACAGTCACACGGGCGGCGTTGGCCACATCGGGAGCGACGATGGTGTCCGCATCGCTGCTGGTGACGGTGACGGGGAAGTACTTGCCGTCCACGCCGAAATCACGGGTGGTGGGCAGTTGGATGTCGTTGGCGGCGGTGTACTTGCTGCCGTCGAAGGGGAGCGGCGCACCGCTGACCGCATCGGTGAGTCCCGCTGCGGCGAAGCCCGCACCGAGTTTGTCCAGCAGCGCCTGCCGTGCGGCAGCGGCGGCATCGCCGTCGAGCGCTTTCACCGTGACGGTGAAGGTTTTGTACAGGACGATGGGCGGCTCTGCGCCGAGGAGGTCGTTGCTGCGCTGGAAGGTGACTGCGGCGGTGAGGGTGACGGTTTGGTCGGCGGTGCCGCGGACGATTTTGCCGACGAAGGGGTGAAAGAGCGTGTCCGCTGTGCCCTGGTTTTCCGTGCTGACGGAGATGGTGGCGGGGTGGGAGGACTGCCAGCTGATGAGCGCCCACTTCTGACCATTGATGGTCTTGGGCAGCAAGAGCGGTTCAGTGACGTTGTTGAGGGCGGCGTTGTCGTCGAGGATGAGGCCGTCGGTGAGCGCATCGAGCACCCGTCGGGTCATGACGGCTTTCACCTCGGTCTGATTCCAGTAGATAGTGGCGGGGACGGCGATGTTGTGGGTTGCACCGTCCTTGGCGAGCGTGAAGGTGAGGTCATAGCGGCCGAACCAGAGCCCGCGGCTGTCCGCCGGGTCGGCGTAGAAGTAGCTGATTGCGCCATCGGGCGCAATGGCGCAGCCGTCCCCGAGGGGTTCGGCAGCGGCGAGGGAGACGGTCACATCGCCAAAGCCCTCGGCGGCCAAATCAGCGGCGAGCATGGTGACCACATTGGTGTCCGTGCCGTAAGTCGGTACAAGGCGATACCATGCGCCGAGGGAGGCCGCCACGGTCTCGAGGTAGGATGCGGTGGCGTTTTGTGCCTCCTCCACGGCGGCGGGCGACCAGAGTGTGAGGGTGAAGCTGCGGTTTGCGAAGGCATCGGCGTACTCGAAACGGGCGGTGAGTGCAACGCTCTCCGTGCCCGTGTCGGGCAGGGTGATTTCGCCCACTGCGCTGATGAACTCGTTGGGGGTGAACTGCCAGAGGATGGCGGCGGTTGTGCCGCCTGCCGTGTGAGAGTCGGGTAGATTGAGCAGGCCGTCGGCCTTGATATCGGTGAGGATGGTGAAGCCTGCGTCGTAGGCGATGGGGTAGAGGGTGCCGTAATCCGCCGAGCGGACGGCGTGGTTGGTCGGGTTGCCGACGGGCTGATGGTTGTGAAACGCCTGCACGGAGATGTTGTTCCACTCGACGAAATCAGCGGCGGAGATGGTGAAGGTTCTCCCCGTTGCGGCGGAGAGGTTGGTGTTGGTTGTGCTGTTTTTCCACTGGTAGGTGAGGGCGGGGAAATCGTCGTGGTTATATGCGCCGCCGCCTCGAAGATTGACCACAGCGGTGACGGTCTGCCCGACGGCGATGGTGGGGTTGTCGCTGTCAATGCTTGCAACGCTCACGGTGGTCACGTCGGGGATAACGGCCACGTCAACGCTCTCGCAGTAAGTCTCGCCGTCTGCGACAACGGTGGCCGTCACGGTGGCCACGCCGCCGACGGCGGCGTGAGCGACGATGCTCTGCTCGGTGTTTTCAACGGGCTGAAGGCTTGCGATGGCAGCGGCATCGCCGCCGCCCCGCTTCGTGATGCTCCACGAGACGCTGGTGACAGTGGTGATGTTTTTCGTCGTCAACGTGAGAGTGCTTGTGTTTGCGCCTGCTTCGGCGTTTGCGTAGATGGTGCCGCCGCCGTGGATGGAGACGGTGGGCGTGGTGCCCGGGGGAGTGCTGCTGCCGCTCTGCCATGCGAGGATGGGGTAGCCGTCGTTGATGTCCTCTGCGTCGGCGGCAAATGCTGCGCCAAGCCGGGCGAGCAGGCCATCGGCGGAGGTGATGGCATAGTCATCCTCGGCGACATTGCCCACGCCGCTGAGGCCGCCGTCGGAAAGGTAGAAGCAGTTCGTCACTGTGCCGTTGAAGGCGGAGATGCCGCCCCGATTGCCGCTGGCGGAAAGGGTTAGTGCGCCGATGTTGTAGGCGTTTTCGATGGTGACAGCGCCGTTTGCCTGCCCGAGGAGACCGCCGGCGCGGGTGGTGCCGCTGATATCACCGACGTTGTAGCAGTCGATGATAGCTGCTCGGCCATAGCCAACGATGCCTCCGGCGTAGCCCGTGACCGTGCCGAAATTGGCACAGCTGCGGATGGTGGTCGCCACGGTGGCGTTGTTCGTTGCGCCGAGGATGCCGCCGACACGGCGGTTGCCGCTGCTGGCCTCCACCGTACCGGAGAAGGAGCAGTTTGCGATGGTGCCGCCCTGCGCAATGCCGACAATGCCGCCGACATTATTTGTGCCGACAACGGAGGCATCAACGATGATTAGATTTTGAACAGTAGCGCTGTTGATGAAGCCAAAAAGCCCCTGGTTTGCGCTTGCACTCTGGATATGCAAGCCGCTGATTTTGTGATACTGCCCATCAAAGGAGCCGGTGTAGGCGCTTGCAAAGGCAAGGCCGATGGGCTGCCAGTCCTTGCTGTTTAGGTCAAGGTCGGCGGTCAAAGCCGCATGGGCGGCATAGTCTCCGGCGTTCACATGGTCACGAAACCACGCCAGCTCCTCGGCGGTGCTAATTTGGTAGACGCCGCCGTCGCTCTGCGGCTCTTGCGCAGCGCTTCCGTCCCAGGCGGCGAGTGCCGCCGCAGGCAGCAGCGTGAGCAGCAGGCTCAGCACCAGAAGTGCGGATAAAAGTCTCTGTTTCATAAGTTCCTCCATAAAAAAAGATGCCTGCCGAAACCGGCAGACACACAAAACAAGCCCCCGGCGGCATGGGCCGCTAGGTCGCTTTGCAATTTCCGGTTCCGGCAGAAATGCAGACAGGCCTCGGGTGTTCTGACTTATCCTCAAAGAGAGGCTTCACAGTGACCGACTCGCAGGGCATTGCACCCCATTCCCCCTGCCGCTTGAAGCGGCGGGGCCTGTCCATATTCAGTTCTTTGCCAGTATAGCATAGCGGGGGGAAAGATGCAAGGGCCGGGAGATTCTCTCTTATGCTTTTGGTTTTTTGTTGGGCTTTGAGGTTAGAGATAGGTTTCCTCTATTTTTTGGTTCTTTCAAGTCACTCGCCGCAAGCGAAACGTGGGAAGGGTATAGAAGAATATAAGATTCTTCACTGCGCTCAGAATGACGGATGGAGGCGGCATAGATTGCGGGTCAAGCCCGCAGTGATAAGGTGAGAGATGGGTTAAACCTGCGATGGTGCGGTGAGAGAACATAAAGGGGCGCACAAAATGCGCCCCCACAGGGTGGCGGGAGGCTGAAGCTTGGCAAAGCCAAAAACAGAAAAAACTGCTATTTTTTCGCCGCCGGGTCGGAGAGCTCGGGGCAGGCACCGCCCGCCACTGCCCAGAGATACAGGCTCGCCACCG
>JGI994J12354_10005420_pt1 | contig 10994 bp, 6 predicted proteins | sample IntmicLarv3ML3BL_FD_12354 | JGI IMG/M metagenome (IMG submission 12354)
CAATATTTTGTAGGTCTTTATGCCACCAATTATACCCAACTTATGGCAGCCTCTATGATGGTAGTAATCCCAGTGATTATTGTTTTTATATTCAATCAAAGATATTTTGTAGAAGGTATAAAACTGTCTGGATTAGGTGGAAGATAGCCTTAAATTAATAATATTTGCTAAAATAATGAAATATACATTAAAAGCGAGAAGCATAAATAAATGGACTGGAAACAACAGACAGAAGAAAATTATAAAGAGATAGTAAATAAAGTAAAATCTTATAAACCAAATGCTGATTTTAGACTAATAGATCGTGCTTGGAAGACAGCTTATAATGCTCACGAGGGAATTTTTCGTGAATCTGGAGAACCTTACATAATCCATCCCCTCAGTGTAGTAGCTATTTTAGCAGACTTGCAAATGGATGAGCAATCTATAGTTGCAGGTTTTCTTCATGATGTAGTAGAAGATGTAGATGAATACACTATTGAAACCATTAGAAATAATTTTGGCAATGAAATATCATTGCTAGTAGATGGTCTTACAAAATTATCAAATCAAGATTTTGATTTAAATAACGCCCCAGCAGAAAATTCTTCTGACGAAGAATACCACGCCTTGGCATTAAAAAAGAAAACTCCATTTTCAAGAAATGCTGCTGACATGCGAAAAATTTTTGTAGCAATGAGTCAAGATATGCGTGTTATGGTAATCAAACTGGCGGACCGTCTTCATAATCTTCAAACTCTGGACTCTTTGTCAAAAGAACGCCAAAAAAAAATGGCAAAGGAAACCATAGAAATTTTTGCTCCCATAGCCCACAGATTAGGTATTTACAGTCTAAAAGCACAGCTGGAAGATCTGGCTTTCAAATATCTTTACCCCGAAGAATACTACGATTTGGCAAATAAAGTAAACAAGACCAAAGAACAACGCCATTATATTTTAGATGAAGCAGTAAAACAAGTAACCAAAGTTTTAGAGCAAAACAATATAAAAGCAGAGATTCAAGCACGAGCCAAACATCTTTGGAGCATAAGAAATAAATTAATAAAAGAAAAAGTAGCTTTTGAAGAAATATATGACCTGTTGGCTATTAGAATCATAGTGAATACTCCAGCTGAATGCTATAGAACCTTAGGTGTAATTCACAATCTTTGGCAACCAATTCCTAAATTTTTTTCTGATTACATCGCAAAACCCAAACCCAATAATTACCAATCCTTGCATACAAAAGTAATAGCTCTTGATGGAGGTCCTTTAGAAGTTCAAATAAGAACTCATGAAATGCACAATACGGCAGAATTAGGCGTAGCAGCTCATTGGCAATATAAAGAAAGCATGAGAAGTGGAGATATTTTTGAAAGAAAACTTTCTTGGTTACGTCAATCTCTTTTCAATTGGCACACAGATTCCACTAATTCAGAGGAATTTTTAGAGAATATCACCAACGATTTATTCAAAGAGCAAGTGTTTGTTTTCACTCCAAGAGGAGATGTTATAGATTTGGTAGCAGGATCAACCCCCATAGACTTCGCCTATCGTATTCACTCAGATGTAGGAAATCACTATATAGGTGCAAGAGTCAATGGGCATATGGTAAATTTGAGTCATAAACTTCAAAATGGGGATGTAATAGAAATAATAACTCGAAGTAGCACTACTCCATCAATGGACTGGTTAAATATAGTCAAAACATCTACAGCTAAAAGCAGAATAAAACAATATTTCAAAAAGAAATACTCTGCCGAATATGAAGCCTTAGGGCATGAAATGCTAGATAAAGAAATTCACAGATTAGGACTAGATAAAAGCAAACTTTTAACTCAAGAAAAAGTATCTCATATTTTAAAAAATATGACTTTTGTAGATGAACAAGAACTTTTTGCAGCCATAGGTTATAAATCCATAACTCCTTCGTGGTTAATAAATCGGTTAAAAGATGATACAGATAAAAAACATGAAAATGATTTTGAAATTCCCGAATTAAAAAACACTTCGGAATCCAAAATGTTAATAAGCATGGATGGTATCAGTAACCTTCTTATAAACAGAGGAAAGTGCTGTGAACCCCTACCCTGTGAAAATATAATAGGTTATACAACAAGAGGCAAAGGAGTAACGTTGCATTCAGCAGAATGCTTTAATATTCTCAATTACAAAAAAACAGAACCAGAACGTTTAGTAAAGATAAATTGGCAAAAATCAGATGCAAAATTTCCTGTAAGGTTAGTTTTAAAAACCTTAAATAGAAACGGCATGTTAAAAGACATAACAGATGCCATATCCACTCTTGGACTGGGTATAAGCAATTTGGGATTCAAAGAACAGTCAGATAAAACAGTAGACGTAAACACTACAGTAGAAATAGCTGATTACGAAACTTTTTCTATCTTGCTTGATAAATTATCTTCCATTCAGGATGTAATAAATGTTTTCAGAAAAGCATCCCGAAAACGATAATTCTTTGCTATATAGCCAGTGTACAATTTTATTGATTAATTTTTTTATACCATATAAAAAATGTTATTAATACAAAAACATAAAAAATACATTGCAGATATAAAGCTAATATCATTCAAATAAATCATAAATGTACACATCTGACCTGTTAATATAATGACAGTCGCACAAGAAGGCATAAACATTTTGTTCTTGTACATTAATCTGTAATCTTTATGCTTCTTTTCTTCAAATTTTTTAAATTTACCTGAATTGATTAGGTAATTTTTAAACACAACTTTTGTTAAGTATAGGGTAATTCTCATTAACATTATGAAAAAATTACTGTATAATAAACAAAGAAAAAGAGCAAAATAGTTTATAAATACCAATAGATATAAATAGTTTGCATTTGGAAGATATTCTAAAATAAACATATTTGCATCCGCAGCATATATCGCTAAAAGCAACAAAGAAAAATATAAACGCTCTTTGTCTCTACGTTTATTACAGTAACAACATATATACATGGGTAATGATAGCACTACAAGAATCAAACCATCGTATCTGCCCGTAGTCAATGAGTATGTGGCAATCATTATCCAGCATAATATCTCTATAAGATTATATATTTTAATCATTACAAGTACCAATATCCTTTACTTTATATGTGCTGTACATTCAAATAATCAAGGTTCTTAACCAGATAAGATTGATTTATAGTGGATTTTCTCTAAATAATTTGAGTAAGATTTTATATAAATCTTGTCCTCTATGGTTAAATCTAAGTTCTGTTTCCTTCAGATAAATTTCAAAGTTTTCTTTAGGAATACCCTTGAATTTGTATAGTCTGTGTTTTGCATAACCCCAAAAACTCTCTATACCATTCAAGGCAAAATAGTTTTAGAATTTCACGGAACTTTTTTCCGACATTTTTGAGCGGTACAAATATTTGTTTTTCAAGTTCAAAAACCTCTTAAAAATAGTATATCACACTATCATTATATAGTCAAGATCCAAAAATAATAATAATTTTTTAATAATGGAGTATTTTATGGAAAAATATCTAGATGAATCTCTATCTTTTGAAAATCGTGCCAAAGATTTAGTCAGAAAAATGAGCTTGGATGAAAAGATTTCTCAAACTCTACATGAAGCACCAGCTATTGAAAGACTGGGCATACCTGCCCATAATTGGTGGAGTGAAGCTCTTCATGGAGTAGCACGAAATGGTACAGCCACAGTATTTCCTCAGGCAATAGGTCTTGCTGCTATGTGGGACATGCCAATGATGAAAAAAGTAGCTGATATTATCTCCACAGAAGCCAGAGCTAAACATCATGAGGCTGTAAGAAAAGGTGATTTTTCTGGATATAAAGGGCTTACATATTGGTCTCCTAATATAAATATCTTCAGAGACCCCAGATGGGGAAGAGGTCAGGAAACCTATGGAGAATGTCCTTTTTTGACCGCCAGAACAGGAGTTGCTTTTATTAAGGGATTACAAGGAAATCATGAAAAATATTTAAAAGTGGCTGCTTGTGCCAAGCATTTTGCTGCTCATTCTGGTCCAGAAGCAAAAAGGCATAATTTTGATGTGAGACCTAGCAAAAAAGACTTTTTTGAAACTTATTTACCAGCTTTTGAAGCCGCTATCACAGAAGCAAAAGTAGAAAGTCTTATGACTGCTTATACTCAAATTTATGGAAAACCTTGTTCTGGAAGTTCTTATTTATTGCAAGAAGTGGCAAGAGAAACATTTGGCTTTGATGGACACGTAGTTTCTGACTGTGGAGCTGTGGAAGATTTTCATGTTAATCAAGGAGTTACTTCCTGTAGTGCAGAATCTGCTGCTATGGCAGTAAAAGCTGGTTGTGATTTAAATTGTGGTTATGCTTATTCCAATCTTCACAAAGCAGTATCCGAAGGATTAATTGCAGAATCAGATATTGACAAGGCTGTTGAACGGCTTATGATCACAAGATTAAGATTGGGTTTGTTTGCAAAAGATAATCCATATGCTGATATTCCTTTTGAAGTTAATGATTGCAAGGAACATAAAGAAGCTGCTTTATTAGCAGCAGAAAAAAGCATAACTCTTCTCAAAAACAAAAATAGTATTCTTCCTCTTAACATAGAAGATATAAAAAATATAGCTGTTATAGGTCCTAATGCGGATGACAGGTACATACTTTTAGGAAATTATAATGGATTTCCATCAAAATGTGTAACTATTTTAGAAGGCATACAAAATATCATAGGAGATAATGCTCGAGTTTGGTATACTAGAGGATGCCACAGAACTGACGGACCTACCTTTTTTCACGATAATGGTGGCATCACAGAAGCCTTGTCTGTTGCAGAAAGAAGCAATGTGATTATTATGGTTATGGGACTTGATTCCACAATTGAAGGTGAGGAAGGTGATGCTTTTAATTCTGCAGCAGCTGGTGACAGAAGCACTTTGGATTTGACTGGACAACAAAATGCCCTTTTAAAGGCTGTTTGTGATATTGGAAAACCAGTTATAGTTCTCAGTCTTAACGGAGGACCTGTAGCTCTTAATTTCGCTCAAGAAAATGCTGAAGCTGTTATGTATGCCTATTATGGAGGTCAAGAAGCTGGAAATGCTGTTGCTAATGTGATTTTTGGAAAATACAATCCTGCTGGCAGACTTCCTTATACTGTAATGAAATCAGTAGAAGATTTGCCAGACTTTGAATCGTATGACATGACAGGTAGAACTTATAGGTACACAAAAAAAGAACCTCTCTATCCATTTGGTTTTGGACTTAGTTATGGCAAATTCTCTTATAAGAATTTAAATATATCGGGGGATATTTGCAAAGGAGTTACTGCTTCTGTATTAGTAAAAAATATAGGTAAATTTGATGGAGAAGAAGTAATTCAAATCTATACCTCTCACCTTGAAGACTATGGAATAAATCTACCCATCAGACAATTAGTTGGCTTTGAGAGAATATTTTTACTAAAAGGTGAAGAAAAAACTGTTTCCATCTACATCCCTCCAAAAGAGTTAGCTTATTTTAACGAAAACGGAGAAAGAGTCTATGCTCACGAAGAAATTTTATTAAGTATAGGAAGCAGTCAAGGAGATCAGCGAAGTGTTTATTTAGGAGCAGAACCTAATTTAGAATATAGGATTAAAATATAATTCTTTAAAAGGCTGTCCAGTGATACTGGACAGCCTTTTAAAGAATTAATCTTAACTATTATTTTTTATAATGTTTCTTATCTATTCTAAATTAAAATATCAATATTTTACTTTCTTCAAATATAAAGTGTCGTTCTAGTTGTTGTATTTTGGGCTTTTTTTTGCTTAAATCAATGCTAACTACCTTAACCCCATATCTAGGAATAATATAAAACCATTGCTGATTCAAGGATAAATACCTTATATTTTAGAATTATACATCGCTTGATAATCATCAAATCTGCAATTATTTACAACTGATGAAACTGGCAAATTACATAAATATTATTTTACATAGGGATAAATACTATTTCCAGATGGCATTCTGTAAAGTTTATAACCACTTTCTTTTAACTTTGCTATATAACTGTTATAATTCATTTTGTTATTTACCCAGTATTTATATCTTATAAATAAATCATCTTCTATACTTCTTATTAATATCCTATCAATTGAATAAATAGCTATTTTATTGCTACTTAAAGAAACACGTTTTGCTTCCGTTTCAATAAATTGTTTTAATAGCTTTTTATCTTTTATAATATATATACAGCCTGAATAAACAGATACAGCAATAGTATTACCAAGGAATATTAATTTCATCAATTTTATTTACACTGTGTCTATATATTAAGTTAGAAAATATAGGCATAGCAATATTTACAATAACAATAATCGAAAAGAATATCAAAATTGTTTTTGAAATGGTCTTCATGCTATCACCTATAAATTACTTAAGAGATAATTTTACTGTTTTACCCTTGATAAAACTATTTTTCTTGCTATTAAATCATCTTCCAAGGCTTCTATTCTAAAATCACTGACGCCAAATTCTCGGTTAGCAAATTTTGCTCTTTTAAGAGTAAATTCTCCTACTTTCCATTGATTTGTATTGGTCTTTTTTATTTCTTCACCACAACTAGTAAAGGCTCCGTCAAATATTCCAGTGGGGTCATGGGAATCATACTGAATAGTAAATGCTCCATTACCTTCATCAAAATACTCTACTTTCACAATAACGTCTTCGTCAATGTTAAACATAAAGCCATCTGCTACATTTACGTTTATATACAGTGCTTCGCCACCATTTTTAAAAATAATTCTTCTATAGTCTTTTTCTGGTACTCCTTTTGAAGCAGGCAATGACAAACCGTATCCTACAGTTTTATCATCAAGCATTACAAAAACTTCATCAGAATTCCATTCAGAACTTACCAAATTTACTCTAGATGGATCTGGTACATTTCTTACAAATAAATATGGGTCTATGAGTTGCTTAGTTTCGTAAGAAGCAACAGCAATTAAATTCCAAGAGCCATATTTGAGAAAAGATGATACATCAGTTTCTCCTGCAAGACCTATTCTGCCACAAGGCCAACCATTAAAATATATTAAATTAAGAGAACTACCTTGACTCCAAGGTCCTCCCATATTAGGAAGTCTCATAAATACCTCTGAGCCTTGCCAAGATTTGGGAATAAATACTAATTTTCTGTATACACTCCAAAAGTGATTTTTCCTTTCAACATCATCCATGATAAAAGGAGTTTCTATTGTATCCCAAGAGCCATCCCAATTTTCTGGGGTAGTCAAAAATAGATCAAGAGAATTTCTGCCCTCTACTCCACCAACAGTAGATTCATCTTTTGGTTTTGGAAAGTGTTTCCAATTTCCATTAAGATCCATAACCATAGTTCTTGGAAATACAGATTCTTTGAATATGCTATCATTTCCTGATTTTACTTCTATTTCAATAGGAGATTTTGGAACATTGTTAAAATCAAAAATTTGCTCAAAAACTACTACATGATTTGGAACTTCTTCTGGAAGACCGTCTAGTACCCATTTATAAACAGGAGAATCTTCATCACCCAAAAGTCTTGAATTTATACCTGCTAGTTTTTGTTTTTTTCCAATATTTACAAATTCCCCTTTCACATTTACATCTACTTCTTTTTCTGAATCTTGATTATTTATAATGAAAATTTTTAAAACACCTTTGCTTTTAGGAGTAAGAGCATATATGTTTTTTTGCTTTCCATTTGAATCAAGAGTATCAAAGGAATAAAGAACAGTAAATTTATCCATAATTTTTACTGTGGAAGCAATAGTTCTTTTAAAATCTCCTGCTGTATAAACTACCTTTATAGGATAATTTCTTCCGAATATACCTTCTGGGATTTTTATTTTAATTTCTTTAGAAAAAGATGTGTTTTCTGGGACACTTACAGTCTCTATTTTATCCCAATTAGCAGGCATTTCAAAAGTGATTTCTCCAGTATTTTCTAAAGTATTTGCAATATTTAGCTTTATGCTAATTTCTTCTCCAGGTGAAACTGCTTTACTAGGAAGATCCATAGTCAAATCAGCACCATTAAATGCTTCTATTGCAAACATTCTTGTATCACTTATTTCTACTTCAGCAAAACCATTGATAACTTGTGGATTAATTTCTTGAGAAGAATAATCGGTATAAAGTCTAAATTTGGGATTTTCTAAAGTAACTGGAAATTTGACTTTAAATGGTCTTAAGTCAGAATTTCCATTAAATTTAGATATATATTTTTGACCATATTCTGACAACTTTCCATAATCAGATAATTCACCAAGAGTTACTTCTTGATTTTTCCCCATAGAAGTAATAGCTTTTACATCACTTGAATAGTCACAAGGCACCCATTTATCATCAATAAACACACTTGCATTAGTATCTATTTTATTGGCTTCTAAAATGGCTTCTGTAAATCCAACTCTAAAATCATAATATGCCCTCCATTCTTTGTCATAAAAAGCATACCTTTCTCTTATTTGCCCATCAGGCATTTCTGGTTCTCTGGTTTTTGGATTAAAAGTCCAAGAAGGACCTCCACCATGAAAACCATATCCCATGCCATATGAATACATCCACATGTCAGAGTTAGATACAGATGGCATTTGAAGTTGAGAATGTTTTGGAAGAGTATACCTAAAAACTTCAGGCATAATAAAATAATCTTCCCCATATTTGAAAGAACCACCAAAATGATAAGGTTCTAAAGTGCTGTAATATAAATGAGCCGTAGAAGCCTCAAATTCAGGATAAAAAAAGTCAGCACAATGTTCTGCTCTTAATGTAAACTCTGGATTATATTTTCTAGCAGCCTCCAAAGTTTCTTTGTATAAAGTTTTAAAATAATGGGGAGTTTCGTTTGGTCTCTGTTTAAAATCAGACCTATAAGAAGGACCTCCCATAAGACCAGTTAGGACTATAGGAGCATCAGAGCTAGTTCCTTCTGTATCATAATGAAGTTCATCCAATCCAAAATCTCGTACCCACCTAACTACCTCTCCTATTCTTGCCTTTCTAAAATTTTCATCAAAAGGAGAAGGCATAATATCTTTGAAAGCTTCTTCAAAACTACCTCCTCTTTTAACGTTTGTCCATTTTCCTGCATAATCAGCATAATTAGGTCTTCCCATAAGTGGAGCTCTATCAAAAGTAAAGAGAGCAGCATTTCCACCCAGTCTTTTTATGTTATCAAAACTTTCTTGATATTCAAGTGCAGAACCTAAAAATCCATCCCAGCCTTCTGGAACAGAAGTTGTAAGAGATTTTGTTAAGTAAGATGCGTGAATAGGAGCTTGTTGTTGTTGTTCAAATAATTTCCAAATATCTCCATTAGAGGCATGGTGAGCTAACCAACATTGAGCAGCAGGCATATCCTTTATCTTTGTCGGAGGATTAACCGGTCCAAAGGCTTTTTCAGCAAAGACTCTATACAAATCAGCTCCAGTTCGCCAATCCCCTTTATGTGAAGCAATTTGCACATAAGGAGTAGTAAACTGGTCTCTAGATTTTGCAATGTAACATCCAGAAAAACTAACTTCCATGATGTTTTCTCCAGCCTCATTTTTTCCTATAACCAATTTTTTTGTATAACCATAATCATCAAGAGAACCTAAATAAACTCCAGCCTCTTCATTGTATATATCCAACCATTGCATATATAAAAATCCAGGGTAAGGATCTTCTTTTGTATCTCCCGGTTTAAATGCACTGGTTTTCATTCGAATTCCAGTTTCCTTTGGGTAAAGAAAGAAATTGTCAGCTCCATCACCTATTTTCATACCAGAAATTTTAAAATTTATTGTATCAACCAAATAGCTTTCATCTAAATTTTTAACTGTAATTCTGAATTTTGGCCCCAAACCTTTGCTTTCTAACATTACCTCAGCTAAGATATCTAACCCCTTTTCTTTAAAAGTAAATAAAGCAGAGGAAGAATTTATACTATTTGCAACTTCTACAGACTGAGCATTCTCACCTGAAAATACTGTTTCTTTTCCTATTTCCCAAAATTCCCATGGTTTCATATTGGTTCTTTCTTCTTTGACAACTTCAAACCATTTGCCTTTTAAGTTTGCTTTATCAGGAGAGAATGAAATAATATGTCCAGTTTTTCCGTCTAAAATTACAGTAACCAGCTCATTTTTAAGAGTAATATTTCCTCCATCTTTTGTAGCACTAGTATTAGAAAAGCAAGGAAATCCCATAAAAATCAGCAAAATCATACATAACATCAAAAGTTTCATAGCACTTTTTACCTCTTTTAACTACTATTATTAATTTAAGTATATCACATTATAAAAAAAAGTTCCACTTTTGAAAACTGAAACTTAAAACACAAAATTTTATCTTATAAAAAATTAAAAATTGTTATGGTATTACATTTTTACTATAATAAAAAAGGAAAAAATTATTTCATTTTGTTACTATTGAAATTATTATTCCTAAAATCAGTTCGATACAAAAATAAGTATTTCTTCAAATCCTATTAAAAACTGTTTATATTTCCTATTTTATATGATATAATATACTTAAACAATATCTATTGAATTAGGAGAACAAACATGCTTAAATTTGTCATATTTTTAATGTTTTTTTTAGTAGCTTCCATATCTGTATTTAGTGCAGATAGATTTAATAAAGATTTTGCTCCTGACAGAGGAATTATATATGATCTTGAAGCACCTTATAGAGAAGAAATATGCCTTAATGGATATTGGGATTTTCAAGGTTCTAAAGAAGATTTTACCCTTAATTCACAATCTTGGGATAAAACAAAAATTAAAATCCCATCACCTTGGAATGTAAACTCATTCTCTCAAGGTAACGGCGGTGACTTTATTGCCTATCCATCTTATCCAAAAGAATGGGAGGATTTTGATTATGGATATATGAAGAAAAACTTTATTCTTCCTGAATCTTGGAAAGATAAAGAAGTTTTCATAATTTTCCGAGGTATAGCAGGAGGGTTTAATCTGTATGTAAATGGCAAAGAAGCTGGTAGTGGCTTTGACAACTTTA
>JGI994J12354_10005421_pt1 | contig 10991 bp, 14 predicted proteins | sample IntmicLarv3ML3BL_FD_12354 | JGI IMG/M metagenome (IMG submission 12354)
TTCTAATCCAATGGGGTACTGCTAAAAAATAAAGTAACAAACCGGAATTTATCGAATTTCGGTCAGTACTTTTTCCAGCAAGCCGAACCGATCTAAACATTCTATGTATTGAGCAACACAATAATAATTTTGTATGTCTTTTTCATCCAATCCCTGATAAGCGCGCAATTCATCGTGAAGAAAGCTACTGCCCCCCACATGATAAAATCCGCTTGCAAGGTCAACACCGACAAAGATATCTGTTCCTTTAAAAACTTCATCCTGCTCTTTGTAAAGAAATTGTCCCGCCTCAACATTATTAACAACAAAGGCCCTGGGAAGGAGCTTTGCATTCTGCGGTAATTTTTCTGCAAACGGCACATTATTAAGCATATTGTATGCAATTATACTCAGGATTTCGTTATCATAAAGTTTTGTAAGAGAATATTTTGATTGTAGAAAATCTAATAATTCCTGTCCGGTTTTTCGGTTTGGTTTCAGTTTATCCCTATATTCATTCCATACTTTTTTCCATTCATTAACCATTTTCGGGGTTGCTTTCTGCATGAGCATGAATTTATCACTCCTCGCTGAGCTCTGATTTATCCGTCCGTCAAAAAACTGGAATTTGTAGAGATGATTTCACAAAAATAAACATCTATGTTTTTATTTTTTTCGCAGTTTTAATGAAATGCATTGTTCGTCTGCTGTTGTTTGAATTAATCGAACGGCGATGGCAGCACGTTCTTTGATTGACTGTTCCGGACACGTTTCAAATGCAATCTGCTCCATTGTTTTTTTGGTATCGTGTAATTCCAGCAGATTAAGTGCAACACAGAAAAAGTTTTTTCTTCGCCCATCGTCATAATCTTCCAAAAGTGTTTCCAGTACAGATATTTTTTCGTTCAGCTCCTTTAAGTAAGCGTCCATTCCGATGGTTTTCGCTTTTTCTAAATCTTTAAGTTGATTTAGGTGCGAAATAAAGGAATCTGACTGGCCAGCACCATCATATTTTTTACAAGGAAATTCATCGCACTGATAGCAATACTCAATTTCTTTGCGCTGACTACAAGACAGCACTCCGCATTTAGGGTGCTTTGTCAAAAAACCATCCCCGGCACAATCGGGACACTTGGACGTTCCTGATGTATGGTAACGGGGGCATAGGCCACAATTCAAGCCTCAAGCTGAAAATTGTGGATATTTTCTTTGTTGGTATTTCATAATCTATCCCCTCGCAAATTTATCTTCATCGAACACCTGGTTTTATAAAAATGTCATAACCTTATTGTTACCCTCAACTGTATAGCCCTCTTTGATTGCAGTTCCATCTTGCGTTCATGACGCAAGTCGCGAAGTTCTTCTTGTAATGCGAGATATGTTTTCGTGGCTGTTCACTTGCCCGAATTATGTTGAAACTCATTTGAGCGAGGGCTACAAACTGGCAGTTGTTGGCCTACTGTATTTAGTCTGGAGTAGGAATTTGATATTTTTCCGGCTCCATTATTGGAAAAGTAAATTTCTGTTGCAAATTATTTAAGGCATGAATGACCCCATTCTCAACAGTCAATTGCTCGATAGGGTTGATGTCATCCATAATAAGCCAATGCAAAGTAGAGTCCTTATTTAATACCAAAATGAATCCGTCACTACCATAGCTTCCATCACCGCAATACACAGAATAGCCTTGATAGGATCTTGAGTGCAAAACACTGATACGGCTAAACCAAGAGGAATAATCTTTGCTATTTTCTTGAAGCATCTCATATTCACAAAAAATATTGTTTGCGAGGTTCTTATATAACCGGCCATCAGGTAAAAGCAATCCCCCAACAAGGGGTAATTTTTTTTGTTCCCATAGTTTTAAAACCATCGAAGAAACTTCAATCATTTATTTTCACCATTCCCTTTTAACGTAAATAAGTTTTTTGCATTTATAAAATTGATTTGCAAATTCAAATTTATAATACCACGAGGGCTCATACATAACAACGAATAGATGAGAAGGTCGGTAAAGTTGTTACAGTCAGATGTAGACGTTTAGAGCTTTTTTCAATCAAAAAAACGCATGGATTTCCATGCGCTTTCTTAATAAAAGCCCGGATAGGCAAGCTTTTCAATTGCCAAGAATCTTTTCTTTTGCTAGGGTCGCGTCAAAGGCTTTCATAATGCTCGACTCAAAGGCGTTTTCCTGTAAGGCGGCAATGCCCTCGATGGTCATGCCTCCGGGTGAGCAGGTTTGATCGACCAAAGACATGGGTACTTCGCCGCTCTCCAATATCATTTTTGCACTACCCATAGTTGCGTGCGCAATGATTTCTAATGCTTTTGTTTTTGGTAAACCTGCTTTTACGCCTGCTCGTGCAAAAGCATCCAGATATAAATAAGTAAAAGCGACAGAGGAGCTTGCAAGAACGCTGAACATGCCAAACTGGTTTTCGTCTACCTCGATTACAGTGCCGATTGTGGAGAATATCTTTGTAATTTCATCCTTTTGCTCGGTCGTCGCGAAAGAGTTGGCGCAAACGCCTGTTGTCGATGCAGCAACTTTTGCATTGATATTGGGCATTACACGAATAATCGGTGTGCCTTCATCGAAAAATTCGGCCAATTGCGCTAATGTTTTTCCGGCGGCGATGGAAACAATGAGTGGTTTTCTTTTGGAGAAAGTACTCTTTAATTGAGGCAAAATTTGAGGAAGAATATGCGGTTTGACTCCAAGCACAATCACATCGCTGTTATCAATGACCTCGGCGGCGCTTTCGCATGCGTTTGCACCGCAGATGTTTGCCAGTGTTTTTGCGGAGGTTATGCTTTTGCTGGTTATGTAAATATTGTTTCCATCAAACAGCTTTGTGCCGATTGTCATGCCTTTTGCGATGGCACTGACCATATTCCCCGCACCGATAAATCCAAATTTCATAAATTCGACCTCCTTTAGCAAATGACATTTTGTGCCTGTCCGTCTTCCCATTTTTCGATATTCGCTGAAACAATTTGCGCCCGTGTGAATAAGGCTTCGTGGGAGGCAAATGCCACATGAGGTGCAACAACTGTATTTTTGCTATGAAGAAGCGGGTGATCCAATGCAATTGGCGGCTCATCTTCAAACACATCGATACCGGCGCCTGCGATGCGCTCTTCGTTTAATGCCTGTGCTAAAGCTTGAGAATCGACAACACCGCCACGGGCGGCATTGATTAAAATGGCCGTCGGTTTCATGAGACGCAGGCGTTCTTCATTCATGAGTCCTTGTGTGTGCGCATTTAAAGGAATATGCAATGAGAGAATATCACTGGTTTTGATTACTTCTTCTAAAGGCAAATAGATAACGCCCAATGATTTCATATTTTCACGTTCGCTGCGGCTATAGGCAACGACATGGCAACCGAAGGCTTGAGCGATTTTCGCCACTTCGCCGCCAATTGCACCTGTGCCGATTATGCCGAAAGTTTTTCCATAGAGTTCGCTGCCGACCAATCCTGCTTTTGTACCGCCTTCCCGGCATCGAATGTCACAGGCGGGCAGGTTGCGGAGTACGGATATAGTCAGTCCGAAGGAGAGTTCTGCTACGGCATGGGTGGAATAGCCGGCGGCGTTGGATACGGCTATGCCCTTTTCTTTGCAGTAATCTATATCGATATGATCCACGCCGGTGAATGCCACAGAAAGCAGCTTCAAATTTTTGCAGGCAGAGAGAACATCTCTTTTCAAGGGCAGGTTTGCGACGATGATAATGTCGGCACCCTCTCCCCGTTGCCTAAGCTCGGTAACATCCTCGGTTCTTGTGGTATAGGCGGTAATTTCATGTCCCCGTGCGCGCAATGGAGCCAGCGCGGTAGACTGTTTGTCTTCGGTAATGCCAAGCGGCTCAATAATAACGATTTTCATATTAGCCTCCTAAAAGATGTTTATATTTTGGGAAAAAGCATATTCTCAATGGTTTTATTGTACAAGGATATAGCGGAAAAAACAAGAAAAATAAAATAAAAAACCCCTGTTTTCAGGAGTCTTTCCAGTACCACCACTTTAGCTTTTCCGGATCGTGGACTGTGTTTTGTGCATAATACACAACCATGCGAAAGACATATAGCTGACAGCGGTCAATATGGGTGTGCTTTAGCAGGCACTCCCGTTGATATAAATCTTCGGGATCGGCATCTTTCAAGGAGGCAATCGTGGAATAACCCAGTAGGCGAAGAGATGCTTCGGTCTTTTCTCCTACATAAGGAATTTGACGAAGTTCAGATTGTTCTTTCATGTGCAAGTGTCCTCCAGCAATTGTTTTAGCATTTGCAAATCTTTGTCGTATGTGTCTTTGAGGGAACGGTTGTAGATAATGGCCGCAGGATGATAGAGTGCAAAGAGTATGCGCCCATCCGGTAGAGAAGTTGCTTGTCCATGGTAATTCCCGATGATGGCAGTGCTATCTCCAAGCACTGCTTTTAAAGGCACATTGCCCAATGTGACGATGATTTTTGGGGAAACTAATGAGATTTCCTTTTTCAGAAACGGCAGAAAAAATTCGATTTCCTCTGTCGAGGGCGGGCGATTTACAAGCTTGCCCGTTTTTGGGCTGTTTTTCGTTGGACGAAGTTTGACAACGTTGGAAATGTAGATATCTTCTCGCTCAAGAGAGAGTGTTTTCAAAAAAGAAGATAAATTTTTGCCTGCTTTACCCACGAAAGGCCGCCCCTGTTTTTCCTCGTCACCGCCGGGTGCTTCTCCAATCATCATAAGCTGTGGACGATGGGCACCCTCTCCGAAAACGAGTATTTTATCATGAAACGGTGTTTTCTCAATCTCAAGTTGTAGTGATTCGTGTAGTTCTGTCATAGATGTGCCCTCCTGGAAAAATATTTATCCACAGACAGATGGAATTATCCACAGATTTTTTGTTGACAACTTTTTATGTTGACCGCAAGATATTGTGGTTTACCATATATCAGCTGTCATTTTTCTTTCATTGATGCCTTGTTTTATCAATTATATCGAATATTCATCTTGTGTTGCATATTTTTAAAGGGAACAACTCGAACTTTATCCACATTTTTTCTGTGTATAAGTCGGATTTATCCACGATTTCTTTCGAATTTCTTAATGGTTAGAATCAAAATTGCCGCAATGCCGCACAAAAAGCCGCCGATATGGGCATAATTATCTGTTCCCGGCATAAAGAAGCCAAAGCCGATGGAATAAACAGCCATAACAAGAAGAGAGCTGAAACTGATGCCGACATATTTGGCGCCCCAGCGTTTTGTCAGAACCAACATGGCCGCGAATACGCCATATAAGGCGCCCGATGCGCCAATGGCCAGTGCCTCATGGCAGACCAGACTGGTCACGCCGGCACCGATGCCGCAAAAAAAGTAGAGAATCAGAAATCGCGGCAATCCGATAATGCGCTCCAGACGTGTACCGAAGTAGTACAAAAAGATACCGTTGGATAAGAGGTGCCTGATATCTGCATGAAAGAACATGGAGGAAATAAAACGATAATACTCTCCCTGTAAGATCTCTCGTCTGCCCAAGCCGAAGCGAATATACGCTTGGGAAGCCGGCAAAAAGAGTGCAGAATAAACCAAGAGGAGTGTGCATAGGACACCGATTGTAATACAGGCAATCGGTGCCTTGTTTTTTGGTTGTACAATGGGCGGTGAAGAAGCTTCTTTTTTGCCTGCGGCAATGGCGAGGTAATCTTCGATATGCAGCAGACGGCTTGGTTCGTTTTTTGAAGTATGTACGTTTCCGTCTGCGCAAGAACACTGCCAACGGATATGATGGACACCATCGATAAGATTATCCACATTATCCACAAACGAAGTTGTCCCCACGTCATGAATGGTAATTTCCAGTGCAACAATATGTGAACAGCGGATATCTGCCAGTTGAGATTGCATGTGCTGCACGAAAGAATATAACATTTTTCTATAGATGTCGCCATCTTTTGGAGCATAGGCGCAAACAACATAACAAATGGGTACATCAAGGTAATAGAACATGCCATCGATAGGCGTTTTTTCTGTATCTAAAATGGGCAAGAAGCTATGAATTTCAAGCTGTAGGCCGAATGCATCCAAAAATGCGCCGCTTTGTGTTTTCATGAGTTTTTCCACCTGCTTTCCTATGAAAAAACTCACCGGCATGCCGGTGAGCCTGATCTGACAAGAAGCAAAATGGGGTTCCGCTCTTATCAAAAAATTGATATTGGAACACACTTTCCTTAAAAGGAATTCCAATGAATGTGTAGAGAACAGCGACACGTTATATACAAGGAAGATGTCGGCTGTCCACAACTTATCCACATATAGTTTAACATAAAATGCCGGGTGCGTCAATTATTTGTTGAGAATTGATATCGTCAAATAACGTCACAATCGATGAATAAACTTATAGCAGAATTCCTAAAAAAAGCAGTCCCAGAAATCCGGGTGCGCCCAAAAGGCCAACGGTCATGACTGTAGCAATATTAAAGCCAATGCCCAGCCCCAGCCACTGACAGATAAATAATCCGACACTGCCGACAATTGCCGACAGCATCATGCGAAGTAAAACGCCCAGTGGTTTTGCAAACGCCAAAAGCAGCATACAGACCAAGCAGGCGATAATCGAAGCGTATAAAATCCATGTCATTTGCGTTCCCCCCTTTCAAAATGGTTTAGCCGATTTTTCGCGCGGTCAGCCCCATTTCTTTTGCTTCTTTTATGAAGTATTCATATTTTTTTTGTAAGGCGATGATTTCATAGATATAACCGTCGATTAAGGCGTCGTTTGTGGCTTGTTCAAAGCCCTGCTTCGCACAAGCCAACTGACCTTGGATTTCCTTAATGGCGTTCATGATACATTCGCCATCCGTATGCGCTTCTTCTTTTTGCAAGCGAACGCCTCCTTTCTTCATTACAACTAATATAAGCATGTTTCGGTATTTTTATTCCGAGTGAAATAAAAAAAGACCCAGGGTTTTTTCCTTGGGCTGGTGCATACAATGAAATTTTAGTAGAATAACTGAAAAGTGTCGAATTTCCATGCGCCATCTTCAAGCAAAAGACGGAGGGTATACGTTTGTGTGGTGTAAGCGCTCAGATTTTCGGGTTCACTCGTGAGAAAAATGTCGAAATATGGGCCGTCGCCATTACGATAATAAGCGGTTGCTTTTAGTACAATCTCTTGACTGCTCTCTTTGTCCATTTCTATGGAATGACCGGTGTAATAAATATTGGTGCCCCTTCCGCCGCTGAGCATATAGAGATTACCGTTATCCATCTGATGGAATATAATATTCTCCTCTGTTAGGATTTCCTCCTCGATGAAGTCCGTTGTAAAATACTGGTTTAAGTATTGATAAAACAATTCAGTCGTATGAAAGCGGGAGTCATTGACTAAATAATAGCTTCTTCCGTCGTGCTCAACGCTTTGCGATTCGTCTAAAGTGATACCGCCCAAAAGAATATCGGCAAAGACATCTTGTGCGGATTCAGAAAGCGTATAGAATTCTTCTTCGGTCAGCATGTCAGTCGAGATTTTTGCTATGTCCGGATTGGAGCGCATAGTCTCGTCTTGCTGATTGCTTTCGAGTGAGAGTGCGGATGTATCTTCATTTGTGTTTGCGCAGGCGCCAAACATCAAAGCTGCTGTTCCAAGGCACACAATGGCGATGTATAATTTTTTCTTCATTTTTTATCTCCTTATCTAAGCATTTGTTTTCAATCGTTCGAGTTGTTTGTTGCGATTGCTATGCCTGTACCGATGATAAGCACCAAGATGCCGGCACAAGCGAACAGAAATATGATTCTTTTTATCATAATTTTGAACCCCTTTCTTGTAAGCCGAACGGAAATATATGTATACCATCTAATATACATTCTTTCCCATGAAATATATAGGCGTTTAAGGGTTTTTTATAGAAAAATTAAGGAATTTGCAATTGTACGATGCATAAGGGGAAAATCGCCTGTATATATTTGTATGCAGAAGAAGAAGGAGGCAGGAGTGAAGATGAGCATAGGCAGAATGGTTTTTTTGCAGGAGGAGGCAAGGCTTCCGAAACTGCTGCAAAAGTTGCCGCTATCCCTTAGAGAGAAATATTTGCTGCACTGGCATCCATATACTATAACAAAAGAGGAAGCGTACTTGCTGGGAGTTTTGCAATGCCCATGGGGAAGTGGGTTGAGCGATGTATGGAGAACCAAAGCGGAAGCGTTGCTGAGGGAGATGAAGGCGAGCGGGTGTGCTATTGTGGTTGCACCGTGGGATGGAGAGATTCCAAGACAGATATTGCCGGTTTCTTTCGGAAATGTGTTATTGTCGCTGCTTGCTTTTGAGGGAGCCCGGGAGGCACTAAGAAGAAAGGGGAAAAATGCCGAAGCGGCAAAATTTGTTTTGGTTGGCGGCAGTACACAACATATTTCTTTTGTTTTGGGGGGCATTGGCACGTTTGTGAACCAACTTTCGTTTTTTCATGATTCGCCTTCGGATTTGGAGGAGGTACAAGAGCGGTTGTTCATTGAACATGGATTGCTAAGCGAGGTGTTTTCTTCAGTAAAGAACCCGTTGCTTTCGGAAGCGGATGTGGTTATTGATTGCGGAAGTGAATCGCCGGCGTACGCATTTACGATGAAAAAGAATGGTGTCTGGATAACGGTAAACGGTAATAGACCCGGATTGCGGAGGCTGCTCGCTAACCGTCCGGATGTGCTGGCAATGGAGGCCTTGTTTGTGAAAAATAAGGACGGAGTAGAAATGGACACACGGCAGATGGAGGCAATATTATATTGCGAAAACCGTGATTTTCGCGATCTTTGGCACGGAGATATTTCGTTGGCCGAAGATGTGTCTGCGATGATAAAGGACGCGGGAATTCTGCCATCAGGTTTTATTGCGCTGGGAAAACGACAGAAAATTGCAAAGAAATGATTTTTGCGGGTATATAAATTTTGGTGAAAACATTGACACTTCGCCATTTGTGGTATATAATTTAGCAATAATTTTGGAGGGTCGGGCAGATTGCTTGAAAGACCCTCTTTTTTCCTTGTGTTTTATGAAACCGCAGGAAAAAAAGCGAAAACTACGGCAAAAAGCCGATAATAAGGGAGTTGACAACATCCATGGCAGAAAAGAAGGTTGTACTGACGTATGACGGTTTGAAAAGAATGGAAGAAGAATTGGAAACTTTGAAGATTGTCAAAAGAAAAGACGTGGCAGAAAAAATCAAAGAAGCTCGCGGTCAAGGCGATTTGTCCGAAAATGCTGAATACGACGCAGCAAAAGAAGAGCAGGCAGAAATTGAGGCAAGAATTGTTGTATTAGAGAAAATGCTTCGCAATGCAGAAGTGATTGATGACGATGAAGTATCAAAGGATAAGGTGAGCATCGGTTCAACTGTCGTATTATATGATGTTGAGTTTGATGAGACCATGACCTATACGATTGTCGGTTCTGCGGAGGCAGATCCGATGAATGGACGAATTTCTAATGAGTCCCCTGTAGGGATGGCGTTGCTGGGACACAAGGCCGGTAAAAAGGTGACGATTGAAACACCTGATGGGTCGGCACAATTTAAAATTGTAGAGATTAAAAGATAAAGCTATAAACGGAGGCAGCAGCATGGCAGAGAATAACAACGATGCAATGGAGAAAGAATTGACGCAGCAAGAGCTCAATGAGCAGATTATGATTCGCAGAGAAAAGCTGGCACAGTTACAGGCGGACGGCAAAGACCCGTTTGAAATTGTAAAATATGATGTGACACATCATAGTGATGAAATCAAAGAAAACTTTGATGCATTGGAAAATCAAGTCGTATCCATTGCGGGACGTTTGATGAGCAAACGTATTATGGGCAAGGCCTCTTTTTGTAATGTTCAAGATAGAAGCGGAAATATGCAGTCCTATGTGAGCCGTAACGACATTGGTGATGAGGAATATGCTGCGTTTAAAAAGCTAGATATCGGTGATTTGGTTGGTATTCGGGGATTTGTATTCAAAACAAAGACCGGAGAAATCTCTGTGCATGCCCATGAGGTGGTGTTGCTTGCAAAGAGCTTGCAGGTATTGCCTGAGAAATTTCATGGATTAAAGGATCAGGAGTTGCGCTATCGCCAAAGATATGTGGATTTGATTGTAAATCCTGAGGTTCGGGATGCATTCATTAAGCGTTCTAAAATTATCAGCGAAATTCGTAATTTTTTGGATGCGGAGGGTTTTTTGGAGGTGGAAACGCCTGTACTGCAAACAATAGCCGGCGGTGCTTCCGCAAGGCCGTTTATTACGCACCATAATTCTTTGGATATTGATATGTATTGTCGCATTGCGCTGGAGTTGCCGCTAAAGAGATTGATTGTCGGTGGTTTTGAGCGTGTGTATGAAATTGGACGCGTGTTCCGTAATGAAGGCATCTCCATTCGTCATAATCCCGAATTTACATTGATGGAGTTGTATCAGGCATATACGGATTACAATGGTATGATGGATTTAACGGAAAATATGTTCCGTACGGTTGCACAGAAAGTTCTGGGTACAACAGCGGTGCAATATGGCGGTTATGATTTGGAATTGGGACAGCCATTTGCAAGAAAAACCATGGTGGAGGCAGTGAAAGAATTCTCCGGCATTGATTTTGATGAAGTGAAGGATACCGCAGAGGCAAAGGCATTGGCGAAAGAAAGACACATCGCATTTGAAGAACGTCACGTAAAGGGCGATATTTTGAATTTATTCTTCGAAGAATTTGTAGAGAAAAACTTGATTCAGCCGACGTTTATCATCGACTATCCGGTAGAAATTTCTCCGTTGACCAAGAAAAAACCGGGCAATCCGGAATATACAGAGCGTTTCGAATTATTTATTGTTGGCCGTGAATATGGCAATGCGTATTCAGAGCTAAATGATCCGATTGACCAGCGTCAGCGTTTCGAGTATCAAGAAATGCTTCGTGCAGCAGGGGATGATGAGGCGAATATGATTGATGAGGACTTCTTGACAGCGCTGGAATATGGTATGCCCCCGACGGGTGG
>JGI994J12354_10005422_pt1 | contig 10989 bp, 11 predicted proteins | sample IntmicLarv3ML3BL_FD_12354 | JGI IMG/M metagenome (IMG submission 12354)
TATCTATCTTATCTTTCTTGCGACCGATACTTCACGACTGCTAGGGCCACTGCCATACAAGCCACTGCAAAAACAAGTTGTAGGCCATACCCTTTAAATATTTCCACTCTAAGTTCTGGGGTTAAGAAATTACGGTCTATCAAGATTTGCAAATTGCTTTCATACCAATAAGTCGGCAAAAACCGTGAAACTCTTTTAACGCTTTCACCCATTAATTCTAGTGGTACAAATACGCCACCTAAAAAACACAAGGCAAGACTTACTACTGTTGTTCCACTTGCTATAGCATCTGCTTTTTTAATCACTATTCCGACCGCAAATGCGATTGCTAGTGACACTAACAACAACGAAATAACATTACCTAAGTAATAAGTTAGATGCTCCGATTGCCAAAATCCAAACCCATAGACGGCAGTTAATACCACAAAAGTCACCACCATAAAACCAATCCCCGTTACCCCAAATGCCAATAATTGCTCTAAATTTTGTCGTTTTAGTGATTGGGGCGAACTAAGCATTTTTCGTTTTGTCTCTTTATTATTAAAAACACCCATTACTACTCCAAGCGATGAACAAAACGCTGCGATAAATAGGTATGGTAGGTACTCTAGCATATAGGTGTAATCTGCACGGGCACCACCACGTCCGTTGATATCTATCAACTGAACTTTTGCCTCATCAACTCCCGCTTTTAAAATCAACTGAATACTATCATCTAGCGAATAACCCGCTTTCATATAGACCAACATACCATTTAAAAATGCATCCACCCTTTGTTCTACATAAAATGCTCCAAACTCATTTGGTATCCCCGTCACTTTAAGTGGTTGCTCTTCTTGCAAACTGACTCTTTCAAAATGTGAAGGAATACGTATTACATACATAATATTTTGGTAATATAATTTTTCTCGGATGACACCCTCATCATTTTCAAGCATTTCCACATCATGTACTTGCCCGATGTATTCAATAAGGCCTTTTGCCAAACTACTACCATCTTCATCGACAATGCCAACTTTTAAACTTGTCGCCTCAAAAGCTTGTCGCGTAGTTCCTTGCAAGGCAATTTGAATGCCTATGGTTATCGCCATCGTAACAAAAAAGTGCACAGCGATACTGGGAAGACACTTTTTAATTATGCGCATATACCCCTTAAATACTGTCATATCGCTCCCTCCTCACTCTAACGAAACTGATGCCCAATAGCAAAATGCTAATCCCTAGTAACGTAATCACATTGTGGTAAAACCGTGGCATGTCATGGTAAATGCTTAACGAATAAAAAGCATCAGCAATTAGGGCGGCTGGATTGATACGATTAATAATTGGTGCATTTCGCTCCACAATGTCTTTCATTGCACCGACCATTAACCCTGCTAGGAAACTACATACCATTGATACAGCTGATATTATTACTCTTTTCTTTTCTGCCTCTAACTTACCCAAACTTCCTATAAACATTCCTAGTGACACTCCCATCATACTTCCCACGGCACTCACCAGCAATATTGCCCCTACATTAGTTCCTATATCTACCTTTAATACAAAACGTAAATAAATCAAAAATATAATGATAATACCAAAATGTATAGCAAATGTTGCCAACATATCAGCAATAAGTAATTTCAAGCGATTAGTCGGGGTGATACTTCGCCTTGCTCCTAGTGCCGATAAATTCGCTTGCATATCCATTGGACACTTCATCCCTAAATAGCATCCATATAGACACGTCATGCCAATCAATGCTAGAAAATAAGGCATGGCACTGTTTTGTGCCGCCCCACTTAAATCTACACTTGTAGTCATGCTCTTGTAATCAGCCATTTTAGCTATTGCCTTTTCCAAATTTTCGGGATGACTTTGGACAATCTCCATTATCATTTGTTCGTTTCTTTGATAAGCTTCTAGTAATGCCTGCAAAATGCTCGCATTCAAATTACTTTTCGCTACTACTAATTTATGCGTCGTACCAGTTTCATAAATCCCTTCTATCTCGCCCATTTCTAGTTGTTGTAGCGCAGTTTGCTCATCCATTGCCTTTGCATTTAGAATATCTACCGCTTCATTTACAAAATTTTGAAATTGCTCACTTTGCTCATTTTCTTCGGTGACAACTATCGCTACTGGAATTGCTACCAAATCAGCACCTACTAAATTTGTCAAAGCGAAAGCAAACATCGTTCCTAATATAATCGGAAATGCCAATGCCCAAAACAGCACCTCCCTTTCACCTAATAATTGTATACACCTACATCGCATCAACCGTAACATCGCCATCTTCCCCCTAATCTCTTAATTGCTTGCCAGTAATCTCCAAAAATACGTCATTTAGTGTTGGCAATGCCGAAGATACTCGCCCGAATGCAACATCTTCTTCTTGCAAATAAGTTAATAATTGAATTAAATTATGTTTCCCACTTTTTAAACTAACCTGCAATGTCTGCTCTTCATATTTTACTTCAAAGACGTTTTTCAATCGTCTAACATCTTCTTGTTGCTTTGTATCTAGGACAATCGACTCTACGGTTATTGTCTCACCCGTTTTAATCAATGCTTTTAGTTCCTCTTTCGTGCCAATTGCTAAGTTTTTACCCTTATCAATAATCGCAATGCGAGTACAGATTTGCTCCACTTCTTCCATGTAATGTGAAGTATAAATAACGGTAGCACCTTGTGCATTTAATTTTTGAATACCCTCTAAGATATGATTACGGCTTTGCGGGTCTACGGCCACCGTTGGCTCGTCCATAAAAATGAGTTTTGGTTTATGGGCAATGCCACAGGCGATATTTAATCTTCTTAGCAAACCACCGGATAACTTCTTTGGTAAGAATTTCTTATAGTCTTCTAAGCCAACAAAAGTAATCGCTTCTTCTACTAGTGCTTTTCTTTTTTTCTTATCAGCAACGTATAAACCACAAAAATAGTCGATATTTTCGTAGGCACTCATTTGCTCAAATACTGCCACATTTTGCATAACCACGCCGATATCTCGTTTGATATCGTAGCTGTTAGGCTCCATTTTCTTACCGAAGATGGTTATCTCACCTTTGTCGTATTTAAGTAGCGCTAATAGGCAGTTGATTGCCGTTGTCTTGCCACTGCCATTTGGCCCTAATAGTCCAAATACTTCACCTTCTTGTATTTCTAAGTTCAAATGGTCAAGTGCTATTAAATCACCATATCGTTTTACTAAATTCTCTATTTTTATCATGTGCTTTTTGTCCTCGTATTATTAGTAGTAGTTATTTACATCCCTCTCCAAGGATGAACTGCTATACTGCTATAGACGCTGTGGATTAGTCTTTTTAGTTCTTAATATCAGTATAGCTATTTCCTATTTTTTCTTGTAGTGTAAGATGTCACTTTTTTCGTGACATTTGTCACCTTTATCAAAATGGATTATCATTTGCCAAAATCTCATGATATACTAAAATAAGATGACATGGGAACAGGAGGTAATTATTTGAACTCGCTATTAAATCGTTTATTTTTATTGGCATTATCGTGTTGCTCTCTACTTCTCATTCCCTTTGATGTGAGTTTTATTTTTATGTTATTTGTGGCAATTTCGATATCATGTCTAAATTATTTTTTAGAAAAATCCACCTTTCGTATCGTTAGCGTGGTACTTTTTGCCGTGGTATCTTGCTTCTTTCCATATGGCTTTTGTTTTTTTCCACTATTAGCATATGATATCTTGAGTGTGAAATCCATATTTGCCTTTCTTCCTTACCTTCTTGCCTTTATCCTACGAAGAGAGGCATTAAATTTAGCACCATGGCTGTTTTTATTGGTTGGTTTAGGTAGTACCATCTTACTATACTATCACACTAGTTTATACGAAACTTTGGAAGAGCAATTCAAAAAGTCTCGTGACGATAGCACCGAGTTACAGACATTATTAAAAGAAAAAAATCTCTCTTTAATTCAAAAACAAGACGCTGAAATCTACGCCGCAACACTAAAAGAGCGTAATCGTATCGCACGAGAAATTCATGATAATGTCGGACATTTACTTTCTCGCTCTATCTTGATGACGGGTGCTTTAAAGGCAACGAATCGCGATGAAGCGCTTGCTTCTAATATTCAAGTTTTAGAAGAAACTTTAACCTTAGCTATGGATAGTATTCGCGATAGCGTTCACGACCTGCATGACCGTTCGGTTGATTTGCATGGGACACTTTTGCAACTTATCCAAGATTTTTGGCAGTACAACATTACGCTCGATTATGATATTCAGTCAGGAATACCTGCCAATATCAAATATACCTATATCGCTATTATTAAGGAAGGCTTGTCTAACATTATAAAGCACAGTGATGCTACAAAAGTTATGTTGGTGTTAAGAGAGCACCCATCTTTGTATCAACTGATTTTGCACGATAATGGTACGGTAGTGCTTGGACATCCACACAGGACTGCCCCTACCGATGACAAATTTTCGGGGATTGGTTTGATAAATATAAAAGAACGCGTTGAAGCGCTAAATGGTAATATTCAAATTACTAATGATAACGGTTTTCGGATATTTATTACGATACCTAGGCAGGAGGGAAAAGATGCAAATACTAATTATTGATGATGATTTTTTGATTGTCACTGCTTTAAAAACTATTCTTGAAGCTACCAGTGATATTGAGGTGACTAAAACAGCTACCGATGGTTCATATGCCCTGCCTCTTTATAAAAAGCATCAGCCTGATGTAGTGTTGATGGATATTCGGATGCAAGAAATGAATGGGTTGGATGCTGCTAGAGAAATTTTAGCGTTTGATAAAGAAGCGAAAGTATTGCTACTTACCACTTTTTTAGACGATGAATATATTATTAAAGCGTTAAATCTCGGCGTAAAGGGCTATATCCTCAAGCAAGACTACGATAATATCGCTCCGTCTTTACACGCCGTTTATAGTGGGCAAAATGTATTTGGCAATGAGATTACCGCCAAAATACCTGAACTTTTATCACAATCTTCGCCATTTGATTATCGCCAATTTCAAATTGGCGAACGTGAGTATGAGGTGATTGAACTTGTCGCAACCGGTCTTAGCAACAGGGAAATCGCCGAACAATTATTTTTAAGCGAAGGCACCGTTCGTAATTATTTAAGCACCATTCTCAATAAATTAGACTTACGTGACCGTACACAGTTAGCAGTGTTTTTTTATCAAAATAAAAACTAACGCTATCTTATTTTTGATACTTATGAAAAAATTCTCTTAGCCGGTTAAGTGAGCCAATCAAAATTTCTTTTTCACTATTGCCCATACCTTTCATAACCGCCTCTATCATCTTGTGGTGAAACTCTTGATGTTGGGCGTAGGCCCGCTTGCCTTTATCACTCAAAGACATATAGACAACTCGTCTGTCCGCCTCGCTACGTTGACGGATAGCATAGCCTTTTTTAACCAGACTATTCATCGTGGTGGTTAAGGTTCCTGTCGTTACTGCTAGCGCCTTGGCAATGGTTGACATATTCTTAGGTTCATCAGTACCAACGGCCTCAATGATGTGCATATCATTATTGGAAATATCAGAAAACTCGCCCGTGATTATCGCCTTTTCTTCGATGTCCATAATTTCATTAAAAAGGACAACCAATATGTCATTTAGTGTCTCATTGCTCTTTTCCATCACAAAACCTCCACGGTTATTTCCTATGGAATAAATTTACTACAACATCATGCACTGTGTCAATCTTATCATTACGCCACGCTTCACTTCCACAAAAAATCAAGGCATTATCTAAATCACCAGTTGCCGCACTTACCAACGCATCTGTAATACAATAAGGTATCTTGCTAGGGTCACACTTTTCAAGGCATTGATGGCACTTTTTAATTATAGCCTTATCCTCACTTTTCATCTGCAAAAACTTATTATTGATTGCTCGACCAGGCATTCCGACCGGGCTTTTAGTAATGATGATATCTTCTTTTTGGGCATTTAAGTAAGCTTCTTTATAAACTGTCAGTGCATCACATTCTTGGGTCGTTACCAATCTCGTCGATATTTGTACGCCATCCGCCTTCAAATCTTCTATCACATGACGAACATCTTCGTCCGAATAAATTCCGCCCGCCACCACTACTGGGATTTCACAATTACTGTCTTTGGCGCACTGTTTAATGGTACTAATAATTTTGCTAATCTCCAAATCGTACTCTTCCCGGTTAAGATTAGCCGCTTCGTCTGGTGTAAATCCCAAATGACCGCCCGCTTTTGGTCCTTCTATTACCACCATATCAGGCACACGATTGTATCTACGTCCCCACAATTTACAAATCAATGCCGCGGCCTTCACCGAAGAAACGATTGGTGCAATCTTAGTCTTAAAGCCTTCTACATACTTTGGTAAATCAACTGGTAGCCCTGCTCCCGAAACAATAATATCTGCCCCCGCTTTAACCGCTGTTTTGACATATTCTTCATAACGTTTTGTCGCCACCATAATGTTAAAGCCCAAAATGCCTTTAGGGGCAATCTCTCTGGCCTTTTTAAGCTCGGCAACTAATGCTTGTAAATTCGTTTCAATGGGCTTTTTATCCCACATTGCTTCTCGAAAACCAATTTGAGCAGTCGAAATAATCCCAACACCGCCTTCATTTGCTACTGCACCAGCTAACTTTGAAAGACTAATGCCGACTCCCATACCGCCTTGTACTAGCGGAATACTGGCTGTTAACTCACCGATTTTTAATGGCTTATATTTCATTTGGTATCTCCTTTTTTATTACATCTTGCGAAAACGTTCGTACCTATTGTCCGTAAGTTCTTTTGCTGACATTGCTTTATATTTCAAAACAAATTCTTGGATATTTTCTCTTAAATCATTACATAGTGCTACTTTGGTTTGTTCACATGCTGGCACATCTTCGGAAATAATTTTCTCAACAATTCCCAATGCTTTCAAATCAAATGCTGTTATCTTCATGACTTCAGCCGCTTCGCTTGCACGCTTATCATCTTTCCAAAGGATTGACGCGAAACCTTCTGGCGATAAAATTGAATAAATGGCATTTTCCATAATCCACACTTCATCAGAAGTCGCCATCGCTAATGCTCCGCCACTGCCACCTTCACCAATGACAATTGATAAAATCGGCGTTTTAAGTGCTGACATTTCAAAAAGATTATCTGCTATCGCTCGCCCTTGTCCGCGTTCTTCTGCTTCTATTCCGCAAAATGCCCCCGGGGTATCTACTAGGCAAATAATTGGTCGCTTGAATTTCTCAGCTTGCTTCATCAAACGTAAAGCTTTACGATATCCATCTGGTGACGGCATACCGAAATTGCGAGCAACATTTTCTTTGGTATTATGTCCCTTTTGTTGTCCGATAACTGTTACTGGTATATCACCTAACATTGCCACTCCGCCAACTATTGCTTTATCATCTTGGCAATAACGGTCGCCATGAAATTCAATGAAATCCGTAAAAATTCCATCAATATACTCTAATGATGTAAGCCGTTTGCTATCTCTTGAACGCTCGACTACTTCCCACGCTGTTGCTGTCCTTGGTGATATTTCTTTTGTTGTGACGTCAATTGATATCTTTGCTTCATCGCTAATGTCTACATTTTCCTGAGGATTTTTCTTGTTATGTATTCTAATCAAATCGCTTAAGGTTTTTTTCATCTCGGCACGTTCAACAATTTTGTCAATAAAACCATGCTCAAGTAAAAACTCTGAACGTTGAAATCCCTTTGGCAATTTTTGCTTAATTGTAGACTCAATTACTCGTGGTCCAGCAAATCCTATCAATGCCTTAGGCTCCGCTAAAATAATATCGCCCAACATCGCAAAACTAGCTGTTACACCACCAGTTGTCGGGTCGGTTAGGACACTTATATATAGAAGTCCCGCATCCGAATGCCGCTTTAGTGCCGCCGCAGTTTTAGCCATTTGCATCAACGAGACAATGCCCTCTTGCATACGTGCGCCGCCCGAACAACAAAACATAATTACTGGTAATTTTTCTGCCGTTGCTCGCTCAACTGCACGAGTGATTTTCTCACCAACTACATAGCCCATGCTACCCATTAAAAACCTAGCATCAGCAATCCCCATCGCACATGCTTCACCATTAATGGTTGCCTTGCCCGTGATAATCGCCTCATTCATGCCGGTTTTTTCTTGTGTGGCTTGTAACTTTTCTTTATAGCCAGCGTAGTCCAGTGGGTTTGCCGTTTCTAAATCATTATCCCATATCTCAAAACTACCACGGTCAACAATCATTTTTAATCTTCGTCTTGCTCGTAAACGAAAATACCCCTCACACTTTGGACAAATATAATGATTGGTCTTAACATCTTCGCGATAAATCAATGCCCCACATTTATTGCATTTACTCCAAAGGTCTTTGATATCATCGGGCGCATCTTTACCTGGTGCTTTTCGTTTTTTAATGTTAGTATTCGATGGTGTCTTTCGCAATAATTTTTCTAACATAGCTCTCCTTTTTACATGAATTGCTCAATAAATGATGTGTCTTGTTCTCCGTCTTTAAAAACTGGATGTCCAAGAATTTTCAATTGATATTCTTGGTTAGTCGTAACGCCCTCGATACTAAATTCGCTAAGTGCCGCTCGCATTTTGCGAATTGCTTCTTCGCGATTTTCACCATGGACAATTACCTTGGCAATCATCGAGTCGTAGTTTGGCGGGATTTTATATCCACTATAAATGGCACTGTCAATTCGCACTCCAAAACCACCTGGAAAATGACTGTCACTTACCGTCCCTGGACACGGCATAAAGTTGTTATCAGGGTCTTCGGCGTTAATACGACATTCCATTGCATGGCCATTGATTGTGATATCCTCTTGCGAAAATCTTAAGCGCTCGCCATTGGCAATGCGGATTTGCTCTTTTATCAAATCAATCCCTGTTACCGCCTCCGTGACTGGATGTTCTACTTGAATTCTAGTATTCATCTCAATAAAGTAAAAGTTTTTGTCTTTATCTAACAGAAATTCGATAGTGCCGGCATTTTCATATTTAGTTGCCTTCGCTGCTCGCACCGCCGCCTCGCCCATCTTTGCTCTTAGCTCCTTAGAAATTGCTGGGCTTGGTGCTTCTTCTATCATTTTTTGATGACGCCGTTGGATTGAACAATCACGTTCACCCATATGAATGGCATTGCCATGTGCATCAGCCAAAATCTGAAACTCGATATGACGTGGTTCTTTGACATATCGCTCAATATACATGGTTGGGTCTGAAAATCCTTTTTCAGCCTCACGTTGCGCCGTCATGAACTGACTTTCAAATTCAGCTTCGCATTCGGCGATACGCATTCCTCGACCACCACCGCCTGATGCTGCTTTTATCATCACCGGATAACCAACTTTATCCGCTTCTATCTTGCCTTTGGCAACTTCTAAAATCGGCTCTTTACTACCTGGCACAACCGGTACTCCCGCTTCAATCATAGTGTTTCTGGCGGCCGCTTTATTGCCCATGCAATCAATCACCGCCGGTCCTGGTCCAATGAATTTAGCCCCACATTCTTCACACATTCTGGCAAATTTGCTATTTTCCGAAAGAAATCCAAAGCCTGGATGGATTGCATCTGCTCCCATCGTAATGGTGGCAGATAAAATTCGCTCCATATTAAGATAACTATCCACAGATGGCGCTGGACCAATACAAATAGCTTCATCAGCCAACAATGTATGTAACGCTTGTGCATCAGCTTGCGAATACACTGCTACCGTTTCAATACCCATTTCTTTACATGCTCTAATAATCCGTACTGCTATCTCACCACGATTGGCAATTAATATTTTTTCAATCATATTTTTCCTCGTTTTTTAATAAAGAGTCTGTTTCATAGGCGACCTTCCTATGAAATAATAACCGTGAGTTCTGCCGAAACAGCCAGTTCACCGTTTACTTTTGCCGTAGCCTTTGCTACCCCTATCGGTCCTTTTTGTTTGATTACTTCACATTCTAAATCCAAAGTATCGCCAGGAACTACTTTACGGCGGAATTTAACTTTGTCCATACCACCAAAAAAGGCTGTTTTTCCTTTGTTCCCTTCAACGCTTAAGATTATAACCGCGCCTACTTGCGCCATCGCTTCTAAAATTAATACACCTGGCATTACTGGCTCTTGGGGGAAATGTCCTTTAAAAAACGCTTCGTTAAAGGTAACATTTTTAATACCGCAAGCTCGCACTCCTGCTTCTAGCTCATCAATTCTATCAATCAATAAAAACGGATGACGGTGTGGGATAATTGCTTCTATTTCCTTAATTCCTAATGACATACCCTTACCTCCTAGCGAATAGCCACTAATGGCTGTCCAAATTCTACTACTTGTTCATTTTCAATTAAGATTTCGCTGACAACACCATCGCGGTCACTTTCCACCTCATTCATCAACTTCATCGTCTCGATGATACCGATAATTTGTCCTTTTTTCACGGTCTCACCAACACTGATAAAAGGTGGCTCATCCTCTGCCGGAGCCGCATAAAATGTCCCGACCAGTGGTGACGTGATTACTTCATCTATGTTGATTGCTTGCTCGCTACTAAGCGCATTATCCATTGGCATTGTTGCTGGCATTTCCACTACTGGAGCCATTGCCACCCCCATCGGCTTTTTCGCTTTTAGGTGTAGTTTTACACCATCTTGATTATATTTGAATTCCCCTAATCCTGATTTTGCTACCGCTTCAACTAAGCGAATTATTTGTTCTGTATCCATTTTTATTCTCCTTTATACTTTTTCACACACAATGTGGCATTATGTCCGCCAAACCCTAGTGAATTACTCAGACAATAATTAACATCTTGTTTAACCGCTCCATTAGTCACGTAATCTAGGTCGCATTCTTCATCTGGTACTTGGTAGCCAACCGTTGAATGGATATAGCCTTCTTCGATTGATTTTACACAAGTGATAAACTCAATTCCGCCCGCCGCTCCTAAAAGATGTCCTACCATTGATTTTGTTGAGCTGATTTTAACGTCTTG
>JGI994J12354_10005423_pt1 | contig 10988 bp, 9 predicted proteins | sample IntmicLarv3ML3BL_FD_12354 | JGI IMG/M metagenome (IMG submission 12354)
GTAGCGCAGGGCCATGAAGGTTTTGCGGGCGGGGTGGCCTTCCCGCCGATAAGCTGCGGGGACAGACCCCGCGATGAGCTCGGCCAGTTGGGTTGTGGTGGTGATGGCTTCGGTTTCGCGCTGCCGCACAATGGCCTTTGCGATGCTGCCCGAGAATTTTTCCTGCGCGTAATCCCAAAGAATTTTGCGCAGGGAATACTCATCAAGGGTGTTGATGAGCTCCGCCGCGGTCACGCCCTCCTGCCCCATGCGCATGTCGAGGGCGGCCTCGGTATGGAAACTGAATCCGCGTTCCGGTGTGTCCAGCTGATGCGAGCTCACACCCAAATCAAGGAGCACGCCATCAAATTGAACATCCGGCAGCAGCTCAGCCGCCTGAAAAAAGTTACCTTTGAGAATCGTGACCGCAGGCTCGTCCGCAAATTTTTGCGAAAGCGCCGCGATGGCATCGGGGTCGCGGTCCAGGGCATAAATGCGGCCCTCGTGCCGGATTTCTTCCAGCAGCAGCGTCGTATGTCCGCCGCCGCCCGCCGTGCCGTCCAGATAGGTTCCGCCGGGGGTGGGCTTCAGCGTCAAAACTGTTTCGCGCAGCAGAACGGTAACGTGATGAAAATCAGCCATCGGCAGAATCTCCGGCCGCCGGGGGTTCATCGTTCCGGCGCACGGCCTGCGTGTTCTGCACGCCTGTCAGGATGGGGTCGGGGGTGTAATCCAGCAGCGAGCGCTCGCCGCGCCGTGCGGTCTCCCGATCCTTCCAAACTCTTTGCGACCAGATTTCTATGTAGGTTTTGTTTGCCATAAAGAAGAGCTTTTCGCCCTTGGCAAAGCCTGTTTTTTCAAAATACTTTTCGTGAATCACGAAGCGGGAGGCCTGGTCAAGCTCGATTTCGTCCATGTGGCCGAGCACATCGCGCAGCAGGTCCTGCCTGTCCATTTTTTCGACCTGCGCATATTCCCGGTCATACACCGCGTCGAAATATTCGTCCGAGGTCAGCACCAAAAAAGGCTGGCCACGTCCCTGCGGCTCCCATAGAACGAGATTGTCTTTGCCCTCAAAGATACCCCGGAATTTGGCGGGCACGGCAGCCCTGCCTTTTGCGTCCATCGTGCCTTCCGCGTTGCCGCGTAAACGAGCCATCGTGCGCCTCCTTTCGAGTGAATTGTTGTCACACGCCTGCTTGAGTTGTTCCGCTTTTCCACCAAGTTCTCCACAATTATCCACTGAAGCGCTCATTAGGGGTAAATTATTGGCTGATTTTGGGTAGAAATAACCCTTGTAGCTATCATATACCAAAAAAGGGGTTTTGTCAAGAGGGAAATCAATAATTTATCATTTTAAATTATGATGGAAAAATAGAGGTGCATAGCCGACAAAAATTGCCGCGCTATAATTTTCTGGACAAGCGGATGCGGCTCGTGTATAATACAAATGAAAGCGAGCACAAAAGGTGTTTTGTGAAAAAGGAAGGGAGAACGCTGATGAAAAAGTGTTTGGCACTCATCGCAGCAATGGCGATGCTGGTAATGTGCGCCTGCGGGGAGGTTGTGCCTGCAGAAAATGACGAAAAAACTACAAGCCAAAAAACTATAGCGGAAATGAATGCGGCTGCAAGAAAGCAAGGGAAAACGGCGGAAGTCAGCATAACCGAAATTGACATGACCATGCCGGAAAACGAAGCGTACCGGAACTGGATGGAGACGGATGAAGGGGATTTTTATGATTATCCGGCGTACGATGAATTCATACCGAAGCCGTCAAAGCGCCGGAAAAAGAACCCTCCGGATAGTGAAGCGTTTGATCAATGGAGGTTGCATTATAGTCCGAACGCCTATTGGCCAAAGAAAACCTGGAAAACTTGGGATTGGAACGATGAATGGGAAATTGAATTATACAAGCTGCATTATAATGGTAAGTACGGTGATGTTGACTGGAAGGTGCTGCGCGCACGCAACAAACTCACCGGGGAAATAGAAGCTATAACAGAAACAATGAGCGAGTATGGTTCTGACGGAGGGTATTCTTCCCCTTATTTGGTCAGCATAAAAGATGAGTATATATTATATGGAATAGCGGGTTATGACTACTTTTCGCTGTACTTTTATGCGCCCGGGCAGGGCAGCACGTTGATGTTCGAGGAGGAACGCGCGTGGGACTTGGCAGGCCCGGAGCACACGCTGCTGTGTTGGGCGGAATCTGTATGGGACGATGATATTCATTATGAAGATGTTTATTGCGCGGATTTGCGAAAAATGGCTGCGGGGGAACCCAATGCGGTGCAAAAAATAACAGAGAAATCCCGCAAATGGTTTTCTGATATGAAGCACTCACCTGATGGCGGCTGGCTGCTTTTTCTGGCTGATGATGAAGAAGGCAAGCGGTGGTTCACGATATATGACCTTGTTGCCGGGCGCGAGGTTTATTCCGCACAGCGGCCGGTTCCGCATGGCGCTTTCAGGTGGGTTAGTGAAAACACGCTATACTATTTTGGCAAAGACGACGACAAACAGGCTTGGCTTTATGAGATCAGGCTTTCATTTGCCGTGACCACACAATATGATTGACCGCGAACAGTCACCCCCAACCTCACCCTTGCACAACCGTGTGCCGGGGTGATTTTTTTGCCATTCCAGCACGATTGCGCCTGCGCCTGAATATAATGTCTATACTAGATAACATAGGTTGGGAGGAATTGATTTGCCGAATCATCATGATCATCATGCGGGATTTGACCCGTGCGCGCCGCCGAACGGTGCTTTTTTTGCCGAGCCGGCGTATTGCTGCAAGTATTTCCGTGGGGCAACGGGAGCCTTGGGGCCGGTTGGGCCAACCGGCGCTGACGGAGAAATGGGACCGCCCGGGCCAATGGGAGTGACCGGCATTGCGGGCCCGGCGGGCTTGCCGGGCTTGCCGGGCAAAAACGCGTCCATCGAGATTTTGCGCACCATCACGGGGGAACCGGGCAGCGACGCCGCTGTGCTGAATTCCGGGTGCGAAACGCATGCGCAGCTGACATTCGTGATCCCCTGCGGGGTGCGGGGCGCAAAGGGGGAAGCCGGCGCGGCGGGGGCGCAGGGGGTTCGAGGCGCAACCGGCGCGCAGGGCTGCCAGGGTGCAACTGGTGCAATGGGAAAGCCCGGCGCGCAAGGTTTAACCGGTGCCGCAGGCATGGCGGGGGTGCAGGGCGTTCCGGGGCTCCCCGGCGCGCGGGGCGCAGCAGGTGTGCAAGGCATCACTGGCGCGGCAGGCCGTGACGGAGCAGCCGGAGCTACAGGCGCGCAGGGGGTTCCCGGTATGCGTGGCGCAACAGGCCCCACAGGTGTGCAGGGCTTGCCCGGCGGAAAGGGTGCAACTGGCTTGCAGGGGTTGCAGGGGTTGCCCGGTCAGAAGGGCGCCGCAGGTGCGCAGGGTATGCAAGGCGTTCCCGGCTCCAGAGGCCTGCCCGGAGAGCGGGGAGGAACAGGTGCTGCCGGGATGACTGGTGCGCAGGGTATGCAAGGTCCCAAAGGAGATAAAGGCGATAAAGGGGACAAAGGCGACAGAGGAGAACGCGGTCCCGCCGGAAGCATGGGTTCACAGGGACCGAGGGCTGAAAAAGGGGATAAGGGCGATAAGGGTGATAGGGGAGACAAAGGCGAACCCGGTTCCGCCGGAACGCCCGGGCCGCAGGGACCGCGCGGACACGCAGGCGAAACAGGACCTGCGGGTCCTAGGGGCGCAACGGGCGCGCAGGGTTCAGCTGGTGCCGCAGGTGCGCCCGGCGCACAAGGGAGGGCAGGCCCGATTGGACCCACTGGAAAAAGCGCCGCGAAGGTGCACGGCGGGCTGTTCAATCTGGACGAAGGCGAGTTTGATATCAAGCCCGACGAAATTGTCGCCATGACTTTTTCTGATTTTTTGCCAGCCGGCGGCATGTGGTATGACGACCACCATTCGGTTGTGTTGGGCGAGTCCGGCGTGTATGAAATTTATTTTTCTTTGCGGGCTTGCAGCAAAACGTGCGGCAGGCTGCACATTGCGGTCACGAATGACGGCGAGGTGATTCCGAGCAGCCGAATTTCCTGCGAGGTGTGCGCGGACGCTGAGTTTCATCTTTCCGGTATGGCAATGACCAAGGCGCAGGCCGGCGCGCATCTGCATTTTATCGTGTTCGCCAAGCAGTTCGCAAAGATCAAGCTCCGCGAGGGCGCGAACCTGATGATGCACGTGAAGAAGCTGGCGGACGCCTAATGCAGGTGTGAATCGTAGGGGCGGCGCTTGCTCCGCCCGCAGCAACATTCAATTGCCTATAATAAAATAATTAGCAGGAGGCGGAATGACCGTTCTCCTGTTAATTTATACTTGACTTTCGCCCGCTGTCATGCCATAATATGCATATGACAGATACATTTCAGAATTTGCCTGCGGAAAAGCAGGCGCGTGTTCTCCGTGCGGCGGGGGACGAGTTCGCGCGGCACGGCTACGAAAACGCCAAAATGAGCGAAATCGCGGCGGCGGCGGGCGTGAGCGTGGGCTCGCTCTACAAATATTTTGATCACAAGCAGGATATGTATCTGCATGTGATCCATCGTTCCATTGCGGAAATGGAGCAGCTGCTCACAATTTTGTCCACGACCAAGGACGATATTCTGCTCAAGGCCGAGCGGATTATCAGGGAGATTCAGCGGTTTTCTCGTGGGAATTCGCTGCTGATGAAGCTTTATTCCGGGGCAACGGCGCAGAATGACCCCGAAATGGCGGCCTATTTTGCGCGGGAGATCGAGACCACATCCGCCCGCATCTATAGCCAGGCCATCCGCGAGGCGCAAGCGGCAGGCGACATCCGCCCGGATATCGACCCGGACTTCAGCGCGTTTTTGCTGCACAGCCTGTTCATGATGCTGCAATTTTCCTACGCCTGCGAATACCACAAGGAACGGCTCAAGCTTTACGTTCCGGAGGAAACCCGAGAGAATACCCGGGACGATTTTGTAGTGGAGCAGATGCTCAAATTCCTGAAAAACGGCCTGAGATAAGGCCATAATAAACAACAAATATAATCATCTGGAACGGAGAGTTGCTATGTACGTCATCGCCTACGACATTGGGACCACGGGAGTAAAAACCTGCGTGTTCCGCATCAACGAAACCATCGAGCTGCTCGGCGGGGTCAGCGAGGGCTATGAGCTCTATATTCTGCCCGGCGGCGGCGCGGAACAGGAGCCGCAGGAGTGGTGGGACGCCATGTGCTCCTCCACGCGCAAAGCATTGGCAGAGGCAGGCATTGCCGCGAGCCAAATTGAGGGCATTTCTTTCTGCTCGCAAATGCAGGGGCTTGTGGTGGTGGACCAGGCGGGCATGCCGCTGCGCCGCGCGTTCAGCTACATGGACCAACGCGCGGAGGAAGAACTCAAAAAGGGCATGCAGTTTGGCCCGCAGGTCGCGGGTGCGAACGTGTTCCGGCTGCTCAAATCGCTGAGCAAAACGGGCGCGGCCGCCTTGAGCGTCAAAGACCCCGTGTGGAAATATAAATGGGTGGAAAACCATGAGCCCGCGATTTTTGCCGGCATGTATAAGTGGCTTGACGTGAAAGAAGCGCTCATCGCCCGCATGACGGGCCGCTGCGTGATGACCACGGATTCCGCGTTTGCCACGCTGCTGTATGATATCCATAAGAAAGACTGGAGCCGCGAAATCGCCGATATGCTGGGCGTGAAGTGGTCGCATCTGCCAGAAATCGTGCCCTGCACGGCGCAGGTGGGCGAGCTGCGGCAGCAGCAGGCGGAGGAGCTTGGCCTCGTTGCGGGCATCCCGGTATATGGCGGCGGCGGCGACGCAAGCCTTGTGGGCGTTGGCGCGGGCGCGGTTGCAGTGGGCGATACCCATGTGTATTCCGGCACCTCTGGCTGGGTTTCGACCGTTGTGGACAAAAGCATCGTGGATACGGCGGCGATGGTGGCCGCCATTGTTGGCGCACAGGATGGGCTGTATAACTACTTTGCCGAGCAGGAAACCGCCGGCAAGTGCGTGGAATGGGTGAAGGATCACCTTGCGCTGGACGAAATCAACGTGTATTTGAACAACCATGACCTGGATTTGCAGCACGGCGACAGGGAAACGGTGCATACGAATTTATATGATTATCTCATGGCGGTGATCAGCGAGGCGCCGATTGGCGCGGGCGGCGTGATTTTCACCCCGTGGCTGCACGGCAACCGCTGCCCCTTTGAGGATCCCAACGCGCGCGGCGTTTACTTCGGGATATCGCTGGAAACGGGCAAGACAGAACTGATCCGCGCGGTGGTGGAGGGCGTGATTTATCACCTGCGCTGGCTGCTGGAAACGCAGGAGAAAAAGACCGCGACCTCCCAGGTGATCCGCTTTGTGGGCGGCGGCGCGCTCAGCGGTGTGTTGTGCCAGATGCTCGCCGATTGCCTTGGCCGCACGGTGGAAACGGTCGCCAGCCCGCAGAACGTGGGTGCTGTGGGTGCTGCGGCGCTCATCGCCGTGGGCAAGGAGATCATTCCCTCGCTGCAGGACGCAAAGCGGCTGATTCCTGCCGTGAAGACCTTCCGGCCCAACGCGGAACACAAAAAGCAATATGACAAATTCTACGCCGTTTATAAGAAAATCTACGCGGCGAATAAAAAGCTCTTCAAAGAGATGAATGCGTAACGGGTGGTGACATAATTGAAACGCGGGCAAGACGAAATGCAACATTTTTACGAGAACCGATATGACGAAAATGGGCGCATGGCGCGGGCGCCGCTTGAATTTATTCGCTGCAAAGAGATCATATCGCGCTATTTATCAGGGAAAATGGAAATTGCGGATATTGGCGGGGCAACGGGTGCGTTTTCCTATTGGCTTGCGCAAATGAATCACATTGTCCACTTGCTGGACTATACGCCATCACATATCGCGCAGGCAAAAGAAAACGGGAAAGCGATGCAGGTCACACTGGCCTCCTGCACATGCGGCGATGCACGAAAGCTGCCATATCGCGACGAGCAATTTGATCTTGTGCTTGCAATGGGGCCCTTGTATCATTTGCAGGATAAGGCTGACAGGATGCGCTGCCTTTTGGAAGCAAGACGCGTTCTGAAAGAAGATGCTGTTTTGGTTTGCGAAGTGATTTCAAGATATGTGAACCTGTTCGAGGGATTTCAGGGCTTGATTGATGACGAGAGATTTATTGGGATTCTGGATGAAAATCTATCGACAGGCAGGCATTCTCCAGGGGATACGCCATATTTTACCACTGCCTATTTCCATACGCCGGATGAAATTCATGGCGAATTGAAAGAAGCAGGGTTTGCTGAAATAACCGTTATTCCGGTGGAGGGATTTGCAAATTTTTTGGACAAGAATGAGATTCTCGCAAACGACCGCAAAAAAGAACTGCTGCTAAAATATATAAGAGAAACAGAAAATGTCCGGGAGTTGTTTGGCGCTTCAGGGCATTTCATCGCTGTTGGTAAAAAACAATAACCGGAGGTATCCATGCTCGACCAAAAACGCATTCTTTTTGCCGCAGGCGGCACAGCCGGGCACATCAATCCCGCGCTTTCGGCGGCGGGCATCGTGCGCTACCTGCACCCGGAGACGCAAATTCTGTTCGTCGGCACGGCGGATCATATGGAGGCAAAGCTCGTGCCCGCGGCCGGCTATGACTTCCGCACCATCGAGATTTCCGGCTTTCAGCGCAGCTTCCGTCCGGAAAACATCAAGCGCAATTTGAGCACCGTGCAAAAGCTGATGAAAGTAAATAGGGCGGTGAGTGCTATCTTGGATGAGTTTCAGCCCGATGCGGTGATTGGCTTTGGCGGCTATGTGAGCGGGCCAGTGCTGCGCGCGGCGGCAAAGCGGGGGATCCCCACCGCGATCCATGAGCAAAACGCCTTCCCGGGCATCACAAACAAGGCGCTTGCCCGCCGGGCGGATGCCGTGATGCTCACCGACATGGCGGCAAAAGAGCGCATGCGCTGCAAAAACGAGCCGGTGCATACGGGCCTGCCCATTCGCCGCGAGCTGCTGAGCGCGAACCGCGCGCAAAGCCGCCGTGAGCTTGGATTGGATGCCCGCCCGATGGTGCTTTCGACCGGGGGTTCGCTCGGCGCGCGGGCGATGAACGAAGCGGTGGTTGGCATGCTCGCGCTGCTGCAGAAAAAAGGCGCGGCGCATTTTCATCACGCCTATGGGCAATACGGCGCGTGGGTGCCGGATGCGCTGAAAGAGCGCGGCGTTGACCTGAACGCGCCGGAGCTCACCCTGCGGGAATACATCGACGACATGGCGCGGTGCCTGAGCGCCGCCGATTTGGTGATCGGGCGCGCGGGTGCCAGCACCGTCAACGAAATTTTGGCGCTGGGCAAGGCGTCCATCCTGATTCCCTCGCCGAATGTGGCAGAAAATCACCAATATTTCAACGCGAAAACTTTGGTGGACGCGGGTGCGGCGGTTCTCATTGAAGAAAAGGATTTGACGCCGGAGCTGCTTGCCCAAACGGTGGAGGAGCTGCTGGCGGACGAAGACAGGCGGCGGCACATGGCAAAGGCCGCGAGGTCCATCGCGGTGGTTGACGCGAACGAGCGCATCTATGAAGTGATATGCGGGCTGTGCGGGTGAGGTGAAAAAGATTGAGAATGAGCATGGGACCCTTTCTTAGAAACTCTTCGCCAACGGAGTTTATTATTGTTGTTGTGATTCTTGCGGTTGGGGTGGTGATTGAGCATCTTAGAAAAAACCGGGAGAAGCGAGAAGCCGAACGTGTGGAATTCATTTGCCTTTTGCTGATGATGCCCTTTTTCATCTTGTATAAACTCGCAAGGTATTTTCACTCCGACGAACCCGGATATGTCATTGCAGCCGCTATCCCTTTGGCAATCCTGTTTGGTGCATTTGTTTTTATCGTGGTCAGAAAAGTGATACGGCGTCACAAAAGAGATGAAATGACGGAGGATGAAAAGGCGCGGTTAAGATCCGGGCTTTGGAGCCTTCTCGTGTTTGTGCTTATCTGCATATCCATAGCGGCTGTGCTGTTTTTGCTGGCTCATTTTGGTGTCATCAAATAGCAAACTGTTATGCTTAATCTTTTCCGAAATGAAAGGAACCCAATGAAAAAAATCAAAAAATACATCGGCTACGGCGTCGGTGCCATGGGTCTGGATTTCAGCTACGCCATGTTTTTTAGCTTCCTGAATAAATATCTGACGGACATCGCGCGGGTTCCCATGGGATATCTGGCAGTGATGACATTTGCCGCGCGCATCTGGGACGGCATCAACGACCCGATGATGGGCGCCATTGTGGATTCCACAAAATCCCGCTACGGCAAATACCGCCCATGGCTGTTGATCGGCTCGTTGAGCAACGCCGTTGTGCTGGCGCTGCTGTTCTGGAACCCGGGGTTCCAAATCACGGCAACGGGCGCGGGCGTTGGCCTGTGCGCCTACATCGCCGTGATGTATATCCTGTGGGGCATGACCAACACGATGGTGGATATCCCCTATTGGTCCATGGTGCCGCAGCTCACCAACGACCCGAAGGAGCGCAACATCGCCGCGACTGTCCCGCGCGCGTTTTCCGGCCTGGGGCAGGTGGTGGTCACGATGGCGGCTCCCATTATAATTCCCCTGCTTGGGCGCTCGAAAGAGTTCAGCGCGCTGGGGTTTCAGCGGTTTGCGTTGATTTGCAGCGTTGGGCTGGCCGCCATGATGCTGATTACATTCTTCAGCTCCGGAAAAATCAAAGAGATCGCGGAGAGCACGAAGGCAACCTATAAAGTGACCTTCCAAAGCGTGGTGCAAACCATCAAGGGCAACGACCAGCTGCTGGTGTTCATGCTGACAGCGCTGCTGCTCAACACCGGCTGGTATATGGTGACCGGGCTTGGGGTGTACTATTTTGATAATGTGATGGGGAACAAGGAGTTCATGTCGCTCTTTGGGATGCTGACCGGCGTGGGGCAGGCGGCGGGACTGGTGCTGCTGCCGGTGCTCACCAAGTGGATGCGCCGCAACACGGTCATCAAAATCGCGATGGGCATGACGGCCGCTGGGTATCTCGCCATGTATTTTTTCAGCGCCGTCGTGAATATTTTCCCGCTGTTTATCGCCTGCGGCTTTGTTTGCATGATGGGCGTTGGCTGCTCCTTTGTGAGCCAGACGGTGATGCTCAGCGATATCGTGGATTACGGCGAGGCAAAGCAGGGCTACCGTGCGGATTCCGTGGTGTTTTCGATGAAAGGCCTTTTGCAAAAGGGCGCATATTCCATCCAGAGCCTGATCATGTTCCTGGGGCTTGCAGTGACAGGGTACAAGGGCGGGCTGAGTGCCCAACCTGCGTCGGCAAAAACGGGCATCACCGTGATGATGTTCATCCTGCCGCCGATTTTCGCACTGGCGGCGCTGGCGCTGTTCAGCTCCAAGTATAAGCTCAACGAGGAGCGCATGCAGGAGGTTTATACGCAGCTGGACGTGCAGAAATCACTGCAAGAGAGCATAGAATAGCGGATGGGGGAGGTGCCCGCATGGCCCAACTGCATCGCTATTCGTTGTTATTGCCGCGCCGCAGGCCGCTTTGGCGCGGTGTTTCGCTTCAGGTGCCCAAGATGTTACGCAACGGGCCGTTGTTATTGATAACAGCCGCGATTGTTATGGCTTTGATTTTGTGTTCTGCTGTGCTGGAACGAAGGGTGACGCCGCAGGTGCAGGCTTTGGCGGAGATTGCCGCCCGGCAGCAGGCGTCGCAGGCGATTGCGGAGGCTGTGGAGCGGGTGCTGACAGAAGAAGGCGTGACCTACGAGCGGCTGGCGTCGTATGAAGAGCAAAACGGCGTGAAGTCCATCCAAACAAACGCTGTGGAGATCAATCTGCTGCGGCTGAAGATCAACCGGGCGGTGGAAGAAGCCGTGCGCCGCCGCCGGGGCAAGCTCAGCCTGCCGCTGGGCGCGCTGCTGGGCAGCCAGCTGTTTTCCGGCACCGGGCCAAGCATCAACGTGCGTTTGGCG
>JGI994J12354_10005424_pt1 | contig 10988 bp, 11 predicted proteins | sample IntmicLarv3ML3BL_FD_12354 | JGI IMG/M metagenome (IMG submission 12354)
CTGGCCAAAAAAATCACAGGAGGGCAGCATGGATAAATTAACCATAGAAAGCCTCAACTTGTTCTACGGTGCCTTTCACGCCCTCAAGGGCATCGATATGGCCATCGCCGAGAGGGAAATCACCGCCCTCATTGGCCCCTCGGGCTGCGGAAAGTCAACCTTGCTCAAGAGCATCAACCGCATGAACGACCTGGTGGAGGGCTGCCGCATCACCGGCCACATTCGCCTGGATGGCGAGGATATCTACAGCGGCCTGGATGTCACCTTGCTGCGCAAACGGGTGGGCATGGTCTTTCAAAAGCCCAACCCCTTCCCCATGAGTATCTATGACAACATCGCCTATGGCCCGCGCACTCACGGCGTGCGCTCAAAAATCCTGCTGGACGAGGCCGTCGAGCAGTCGCTGCGCGACGCCGCCATTTGGGATGAGGTGAAGGATCGGCTGAGGAAGAGCGCCCTGGCCCTCTCAGGCGGCCAGCAGCAGCGGCTGTGCATCGCCCGGGCCCTGGCGGTACAGCCCGAGGTGCTGCTGATGGATGAGCCGACCTCGGCCCTCGACCCCATCTCGACCACCAAGATCGAGGAGCTGATGGGCCAGCTCAAGAAGCAGTACACCATCGTCATTGTCACCCACAACATGCAGCAGGCGGCCCGAATTTCCGACAAAACGGCCTTCTTTCTGCTGGGCGAGATGATTGAGTGCGCCGATACCGACAGCCTGTTCTCCATGCCGCGAGACAAGCGCACCGAGGATTACATCACGGGGAGGTTTGGATGATGCGTGAGCGCTTTGTCCATCAGCTGGAGGCCCTGCACGCCGAGCTCATTCTCATGGGCGCGCTGTGCGAGGACGCCATTGCCAGCGCAATCAAGGGCCTCATCGACGAGGATGCGGCCCTGCAAAAAAAGGTCGAGCAGCTCGAGCGCGACATCAACCACAAGGAGCGGGAGATTGAGGATTTCTGTCTGCGCCTGCTCATCCGTCAGCAGCCGGTGGCCGGAGACCTGCGCCAGATTAACGCGGCCCAAAAGCTCATTGCCGATATGGAGCGCATCGGCGACCAAGCCTTGGATATCGCGGAGATTTCGGCCTTTATGGCGGGCAGCCCCATCAAAAGTGACGTACACATCTCCGACATGGCACGGGCCACTGTGACCATGCTGCAAAAAAGCGTCGATTCCTTTGTAAAAGCCGATGCCATGGGCGCCAAAGCGGTGATTGCCTACGATGATGTGGTGGATGCCCTGTTTGTCAAAATCAAGGGTGAGCTGGTGGATGCCATTGCGAAAGACCCCGCAAGCGGCGGGGCCTGCCTCGATTTGCTGATGATTGCCAAGTATCTCGAGCGCATCGGCGACCATGCGGCGAACATCGCCGAGCAGGTCATCTACATGGTCACCGGCGAAAGGGAGATTTCGGAATGATTTACATTGTCGAGGACGATGACAACATCCGCGAGCTTGTGATATACACGCTAAACAGCACCGGCTTTGAGGCTGTCGGCTTCCCGGACAGCGCAGCCTTCTGGCCCGCTGTGGCCGAAAGGCCGCCACGGCTGGCGCTTTTGGATATCATGCTGCCCGGCGAGGACGGGCTGCACATCCTCAAAAAACTGCGGGGCAATCCGGCCACTCGGGCAATCCCCGTGATGATGCTGACGGCCAAGAGCACCGAGCTCGACCGGGTCATCGGCCTCGATGGCGGGGCCGACGACTACCTCCCCAAGCCCTTTGGCATGATGGAGCTGGTGGCCCGTGTGCGCAGCCTGCTGCGCCGCGCCGATTTCGGCCAGGAGCGCCCCGAGCTTGTGGTGGGCGGACTTGCGGTGGACATCCCGCGCCACCGGGTGACGGTGGATGGTGCCGAGGTGGCCCTGGCCCTCAAGGAGTTTGACCTGCTGGTGCATCTGCTGAAAAACACCGGCATCGTCCTCACTCGGGATAAGCTTCTGGAGGCCGTGTGGGGCTATGATTTCAACGGCGAGACCCGCACGGTGGATGTCCACATCCGCAGCCTGCGCCTCAAGCTGGGGCGCTGGGGCGAGGTCATTCAAACGGTGCGGGGCGTGGGGTATAGGGCGGTGACGAACCCATGAGGCGCAGGATTTTTCTCCTCTCGGCCCTGCTGGCCGGACTTTCGGTGCTGGTCACCGCCATATTCATATCTTGGGCGGGCTACGATGACTTTTTCGAGGGTATTCAGCACGAGGTTGAAGCTGAAGCCGGTTACATCTGTGCCGGGTACGCCCTGGCGGGGGAAGGCTACCTTGATGCCCTCGACCACCCAATCGGCCATCGCCTGACCGTGATTGCCCCCGACGGAACGGTGCTGCACGACAGCGCGGAAAAGCCCGAGCGCATGGACAATCATCTGTCCCGCCCCGAGGTGCAGGGCGCTCTGGCGGGCGGCGTCGGCGAAAGCACCCGCTATTCCGACACCATCCGGGAACAGACCTACTACTACGCCGTGCTGCTGGAGGATGGCTCGGTGCTTCGCCTGTCGACCACGACAGCCAGCATTTTCGCCGCCATGGGGCAGCTGCTGTGGATGGCGGCTCTCATCGTGCTGCTGGTGCTCGGGGCGGCGGCCATAGTGGCCTCCCGGATGACCCTGCGCATTGTGCGGCCCATCAACAGCCTCGATTTAGAGCATCCGGAGCACGGTGAGGTGTACGACGAGCTGCTTCCCCTGCTCCGGCGTATCCGGGAGCAGCGGGGGAAAATCGACAGCCAGATGGCCGCGCTCGACCAAGGCCGCCGGGAGTTTGCCGCCATCACTGACCATATGCGGGAGGGGTTTCTGGTGCTCGACCGAATGGGCGCCGTGCTGTCCTACAACAAAAGCGCCCTAAGCCTCCTGGGCGTGCACACCGTGCCGCCTGCCGTCAGCAACGCTTTGGCCTTCAATCGCAGCGAGGGCTTCCGGGCCTTGGTGCAAAGCGCGCTCGGCGAAAAAACAGACCAGCGGATTGTGGCCGTGGCGGGGCGTCAGTGTCAGATTTTCGCAAGCCCGGTGGTGGAGAGCGGCGCTGTCCGGGGCATTGTTCTGCTGCTGCTGGACGTCACCGAACAGCAGGGGCGCGAGGCTCTGCGGCGGGAGTTCACCGCCAACGTCTCCCACGAGCTCAAAACCCCGCTCACGGCCATCTCGGGCTATGCCGAGATTATGGCAAATGGGCTGACCAAGCCGGAGGACGTGCCGGGGTTCGCGGGGAAAATATATGCGGAGGCCGGGCGGCTCATCGCCCTGGTGAGCGACCTGATGCTGCTCTCGGGCTTGGAGGAGGGCTCCCGTCTTGAGAAGGAGCCGGTCGAGCTGCTCTCCCTTGCCCGGGCGGCGGCCCTTCGGCTGGCCTCCGAGGCCGACACCTACGGCGTCGCCCTGTCAGTCTCGGGCGAGGCTGTTGTGGTGCAGGGCATCCCCTCGGTGCTCGATGAGATGATTGGCAATCTGACCGAAAACGGCATCAAGTACACCCCGCAGGGTGGCCGTGTTTCCATCCATGTCACGCGGCAGGACAGCGGCGCGGTGCTGACCGTCACCGACAACGGCATCGGCATCCCCAAGGCCGAGCAGGGGCGGATTTTCGAGCGCTTTTACCGGGTGGACAAAAGCCACAGCAGGGCCATTCCCGGCACCGGGTTGGGGCTTTCCATCGTCAAGCACGGGGCCGCGCTGCACGGCGGCACCATCGAGGTGGAGAGCGACGGCGTGTCGGGCACCCGGGTGATTTTGCGGATGGCGGCGGAGGGGTAATAGTGTACCGGCAAGCAATGCTTCTGCTGCCGCAGAACCGAAAAAACAGCCCCGAATCGCGTCTGCGATTCGGGGCTGTTTTCATCTCTAAGTGGTTTCCCCTAACACCCCTCGGCGGCATAAATGCCGCCCGCTATGCGGGCTAATTCGGGGAGAATTTAAGGTTTATACCTGCGCCAAATCTATGCGTTCTGCGGCTCGGCGATGCAGGCAGTTTTCCCTAGCCGCCAGGTGTTCCTCCGGCAAGTTGAACTGAGGGTGCCGCACGAATGTGAAGCCCTCCAGTTTGCGCAATTTCTCAACCTGTCGCGCCGTGACGAGTTGCCGAGAAATGTCCTTGACACTGTGACGCTTACGCCTCTCTTTTTTCATGAAAAACCTTATTTCTGATACCGCACCACGGGGTTGCGAGCGGCGGCCGTCTCGTCGAGGCGGCGGACGGGGGCGTTGCGCGGGGCCTCGTGGAGGTTGTCGGGCCAGGCCTCGGCCTCGGCGGCAATCTCCATCATGGCCTCGACGAAGGCGTCCAGCACCTCGGGGGACTCGGTCTCGGTGGGCTCGACCATGAGGGCCTCGTGGACGATGAGGGGGAAGTAGACGGTGGGCGGGTGATAGCCCTTCTCAATCAGCCCCTTGGCCATGTCGAGGGTGCTGACGCCGTGCTTCTCGCGGATACCCTCGCCCGACAGCACGAACTCGTGCATGATGTTGCGGCCATAGGGCAGGTCGAAGGTGCCGCGCAGCTTGGCGGCCAGATAGTTGGCGTTGGCCACGGCGGTGCTCGAAACGTCATCGAGCCCCTCGGCGCCCAGAGCCAGCAGATAGGCATAGGTGCGCACCAGCACGCCGAAGTTGCCGTAGAAATTGCGGACGCGGCCAATGGACCGGGGCCGGTTGTATTCGAGATAGAACCCGTCCGCGCCGCGCTCGACCAGAGGCGAGGGCAGATAGGGCACCAGCTCCGGCACCACGCCCACCGGGCCGGCACCGGGGCCGCCGCCGCCGTGAGGCGTCGAGAAGGTCTTGTGCAGGTTGAGGTGGACAATGTCAAAGCCCATCAGCGACGGCGTCGTCTTGCACAGGATGGCGTTGGCGTTGGCGCCGTCGTAATAGAGCAGGCCTCCGGCGGCGTGGACAAGCTCGGCGGCCTCCTTGATGTCGGTCTCAAAAAGACCGAGCGTGCTGGGGTTGGTGAGCATCATGCCGGCGGTGTCGGGGCCGAGGGCGGCCTTGAGGGCCGCAAGGTCGAGCAGGCCATCGGCACCCGAATTGATGGTTTTAACCTGGAAGCCGGCCACGGCGGCGCTGGCCGGGTTGGTGCCGTGGGAGGAATCGGGCACAATGATGGTCTTGCGGGCGGTATCGCCCCGCTCGCGATGATAGGCGGCCATAATCATCAGGCCGGTCAGCTCGCCATGGGCTCCGGCGGCCGGCTGCAGGGAGAAGCGGCCCATGCCGAGAAGGTTCGACAGCATGCGGTCGAGCTCGCTCATCATGGAGAGGGCGCCCTGGACGTCCGAGGCCGGCTGGTAGGGGTGCAGCTCGGCGAAGCCGGGCAGGCGGCACATGTCCTCGTTGAGCTTGGGGTTGTACTTCATGGTGCACGAGCCCAGGGGGTAAAGCCCGGTGTCCAGAGCGAAGTTGAGCTGGGAGAGGTTGGTGAAGTGGCGCACCACGTCGCGCTCGCCGCACTGGGGCAGCGCGGGGGCGGTATCGCGGAGGTTTTGAGCACCCAGGATGGCGCTCAGGTCGGCCACCGGCACATCACTGGCGGCGGGGAAGAAGCCCTGGCGGCCCTCGCGGCTCATCTCAAAAATCAGCTTGGTATCCTGATGCATTACAGGCTCACCATCCTTTCGGCAAAGGCGTCAATCTCGGCCTTGGTGCGGCGCTCGGTGACGGCCAACAGCAGGCAATTGTTGAGGCTGGGATAATCCCGGCCCAGGTCAAAGCCGCCGACAAACCCGGCCTCGCTGGCCTCGCTATTCAAGGCGCCCACATCGGCCTTGGCCCGCACGGCGAACTCGCGGAAGTAATTCGCCTCAAAGACGGCCTCAAACTTGCCCGAGGCAACTAATTTATCGCGGAGATAGGCGGCCTTGCCGGCGCTCTGGGAGGCCACTTCTTGCAGCCCGCCGGGGCCCATGAGGGAGAGGTAGATGGTGCTCATCAGCGCGCACAGGGCCTGGTTGGAGCAAATGTTGGAGGTCGCCTTCTCGCGGCGGATGTGCTGCTCGCGGGCTTGCAGCGTGAGCACGAAGGCGCGCTTGCCGTCCACATCGGTGGTCTGGCCGACGATGCGGCCCGGCATCTTGCGCATGAGCTTGTCGCGCACCACCATGAAGCCGCAGAAGGGGCCGCCGAAGCTCATCTTGAGGCCCAGGGGCTGGGTGTCGCCGATGGCCACATCAAAGCCGCAGGCGCCGGGGCTCTTGAGCAAAGCGAGGGACAGCGGGTCGACGCTGGCTACAGCCAGGCTGCCGGCGGCGTGAGCCGTCTCGGCGATGGCCGTCATGTCCTCGACGATGCCAAAGAAGTTGGGGTTTTGGACAAAGACGGCGGCTACGCCGGTCAGCTCGGGCAGCTGAACCTTGCCATCGGCGCCGAAGGGCGCTTCCACCAGCTCGATGCCGCAGAACTGGGCGTAGGTGGCCATGACGGCCCGCACCTCGGGGTGCATGGCAGCGGAAACAACGATTTTATCGCGCCGGGTCTGGCCGCAGCACATAAGCATGGCCTCGGCGGCGGCGCTGCCGGTGTCGTACATGGAGGCGTTGGAAACGTCCAGGCCGGTCAGCTCGCACATCATGGTCTGGTACTCGAAGATGGCCGTCAGGGTGCCCTGAGAAATCTCGGGCTGATAGGGGGTGTAGGCCGTGTAGAACTCCTGCCGGCCGGCCAGATGGTCGATGGCCGAGGGCACGTAGTGGTCGTAGACGCCGGCGCCCAGGAAGGAGGGCATCAGGCCGGCGGGACGGTTCTGGGCGGCCAAAGCGCCCATGTGGCGGACGATTTCGGGCTCGCTCAGGGCCGGGGTGATGTCGGGCAGTTCCTTGAGACGCACGGCCTCGGGGATGCAATCGAAAAGCGACTGGGTGGAGGGGATGCCCGCCGATTGCAGCATGGCCTCCCGCTCCTGCGCCGCCTGTGGGATGTATCGCATAGGTTCGCTCCTTATTTTTCGGAAAATACTGATTTATGTCAAACCGTGAGTTTGCCTCCGGCGGCCAAGGGGTGTTTCGGCAATTGTATTACATACAATTGCTGTAAAAAACACCCTTGGAACCCCAAAAACTTTTGGCAATTGTGTTTCACACAATTGCAGAAAAATAAATACTCAGAAATCGTGTCTAACACGATTTCATAAATTTTTGTTCAAACTTTTTATAAAAAGCTTGTGGGGTTTGGGGTGAAACCCCAAGGTCTACAGTTATCGGTTAAGCAATAAACGCGGTGTAGCCGGCGGCGTCCATAAGCGCGTCCAGCTCGGTGACATCGGTCATGGCCACGGCGAAGAGGAAATTCTCATAGGGGTCGGCATTGAGGGCCTCGGGGGCGTCGGGCAGGGTCTCGTTGACGGCGGTAATCTCGCCGGAGAGGGGGGTGTAGACATCGCTGGCCGCCTTGACCGACTCGATGACGGCGACGGCGGCGCCCTTGGCCACCGTGACACCGGCGGCGCCGCAGTCGACATAGACGACATCGCCCATCTCGCTCTGGGCATGGTCGGTGATGCCGATATAGGCCACGTTGCCCTCCACGCGAATCCACTCGTGCTCCTTGGAATAGTACAGTCCATCGATAATCTTGCTCATAATTAGTGCTCCTTTTATTTTAATTTTGTTGTTGATTTGTTGTTGATTTTTGGGGGCTCCCCCATAAACTTTTTGAGGGTCTGGGGGAAGGATTAAGCCTTCTTTGCCTTAGGCCTCTTGTAGAAAGGCACCGGAATCTTCTCGCAGGGCTCCTGCTTGCCGCGCACCTCCATGGTGAAGACGGCGTCGTCGGGGGTATCAATGTCGACGATGCAGTTGGCCAGGTTCTTGCCCGTGGTGGGGGACGGCGAGCCGGTGGTGACAACGCCGACGGCCGCACCGTTGGCGAAGACAGCATAGCCCGCCCGGGGCACGCCGCGGCCCAGGAAGGAGAGGCCGATCTGCTTGCGCTTCTGGGGCTGCATGAGGGCCTCGCGGCCGATGAAGTCGCCCTTGTCCATCTTGACGAAGAAGCCCAAATTGGCCTCCAGGGGGCTGATGGAATCGGAAATCTCGTGGCCGTAAAGGGGCAGCCCGGCCTCGAAGCGCAGGGTGTCCCGGCAGCCAAGGCCGGCGGGGGTGGCGCCGTTCTGCATCAAAAGCTGCCAAATCTCGGCGGCCTTGGCGGGAGGCATGTAGATTTCGAACCCGGCCTCGCCGGTGTAGCCCGTCTTGGAGATGACACAGCGAGCGCCGCACAGCTCAAAGAACCCGGCGCCAAAGAAGCCCATGGCGTTGCAGGCATCCATGCCGCAGCTTGTCATCACCGCGGCAGCCCCGGGGCCCTGAAGGGCAATCTGCCCCCACTCATGGGACACATGGGTCACCGTGATGCCCTCGGGCGCGTTGTCCCGCACCCAGGCAAAGTCCTTGTCGTCGTTGGCGGCGTTGACCACCAGCCACAGGGCATCGCCCTCCCAGGGATAGACCAGCAGGTCATCCACACAGGTGCCGTTTTCGTAGCACATGGGGGTATAGATGGCGCGGCCTTCTTTTGTCTTTGCGATGTCGTTGGTTACCAGGCGCTGGATATAGTCGTAGGTGCCGGGGCCCTCCACCAGAATCTCACCCATGTGGGAGACATCGAAAAGGGTGGCCGCCGTGCGGGTGCTGTTGTGCTCGGCAATGATGCCGGTGCCATAGTTGGTGGGCAGCATCCAGCCCGCAAAGTCCACCATCTTGCCGCCGGCCTTGACGTGCTCTTCATAGAGCGGGGTCTTTTTCGCTTCCATAGCAAAACCTCCGTATATTAGCGGTCAAAAAAAAGCGACTGCTTTTTTGGCTTGCCCAAAAAAACGGTCGCACACTCTGTATGTTCTCCTGAGAGATTCCGGCGGACGATACGCGCCGTTGCTCCTTCGGCGGCCGGCAAGCCGGCCTTTTCAGAGGTTGGTCAGCCGCGGTCCTTTTGCCTGAAAGCGTCACCGGTGTCTTGACCTCGACCTCGGCTTCCATCTTCGGCGGCCAGATTGCCTGGCTCTCTCCCGCAAGCGTCATCCCAATATGAGGGGCCTAAGCCCGATACACAATTAATATATCAAAGCGGATAGCCTTTGTAAATAGGGGGAAGGGCATTTGTGGCTCGTTGACGGGAAAAATCTGCGGATTTTTCCCATTCGGCGCCAAAACAGGGCCCCGCTTGTGCGAGGCCCTGCCGATTGGATGGGGTTAGAACGTGTCCTCCGTGCCCTCGGGTGCCTCGGGCTCCATGGGAGGCTCGGGCGTCCGGAAGGGCGGCGGAGGCGGCGCGGGCGGGGCGTAGAAGCGCTGTCCGGGGGCGGCGCCGTCCTCCGGCTCGGTGTAGACATGGGTGTGGGTGTGGGTACACGCGCCCTCCTCGGCCTGGTCGGAGCCGTGGCAGTGGCCGTGATGGCCCTCATGGTCGGGGCCGTGGCATTCGCAGTCGCAGTCCGGGCCGTGATGGCGATGGACGCGCCCGCGGCCCCGGAAGCCGCGCATGGTCATGAAATTGTCCAGCATCTCGGCACCGGCCCGGCCCTGGCGGGCCGCCCAATCGACCCAGCTCGAGTCGGTCTCGTCGACGCCCAAGCGGCCCTCCAGGGCCTCGATGACCCGGTCGAGGTATCCGGCCAGGGTGTGCTGCTCGTCCTCGGTGAGGCAGTCGAAGATGTTGAGGTCTTCGCGCCCCGGCAGGGCCTCGGCCCGGCCCTTTTCGGTGAGATGCACCATCATGATGCGGCGGTCGTTCTCGGCGGGCAGGCGCTCGACCCAGCCGCCCTTTTCCAGCTTGCCCAGCAGCTCGTTGAGGGACTGCTGGCGGATGCCCAGGACATAGGAGAGGTCGCGGGTGGCGATTTGGGGCTGCATCTTGAGGATGGCCAGCACCCGGCCCTGGCCCCGAGAAGGGTCGCCAAAGGGGCCGTGCTCGGCGTAGCCTGCCATCTTTTGCCGCTGGCGCAGATGATGCAGGCGGGCGAAGCGCTCGTAGAGCCCGTAGATTTTTTCTTGCATGTTATGCCTCCTTGAGTTTATACAGGTACCTTGTAATTTGAATTATACAGGCACCTGTTTAGTTTGTCAAGGAGTTTTTTAAAGGTACCTGTTAATAATATGTGAAGGCGCGGCAGGGCCATAGCCGCACTTTACGAGGGGCAACGGCGCGCCGGGGTCGTCGCGCCCTACGAATCGCCCGCCCCCGTCCCTCAAAATTTTTCACCCATCCGCCCATATCTGTGATACAATACCCCTATCACCCCCAAGGAGGCGAGCCCATGGAAGAACGGTTTCGCGGCGGATACAAGGCGGCCAAGATTGGCCGGATGACCTATTACTATGCCACCATCGACTTTACGGAGGAGCCCTTTCAGGCCGTTTACGGCTGCGAGGGCGGCACCAAGGCCGACATCCCGGCCACCCTCGACGGCCTTCCGGTGCGGGAGGTGTGCACCAGTGAGGATTTTTTGGGCAAGGGCTTCGAGAGCAAAAAAGTCATCCTGCCCCAGGGCCTGAGAAGCGTGCGCCAGCAGGCCTTTTACACCAACGCCCACATCACCGAGCTCGTGGTGCCGGACAGCGTGGAAATCGTAGGCTGGCGCGCCTTCGCCGCCTGCCCCAAGCTGACCCATCTCACCCTGCCCTTCAAGCACCTCATCACCTTGCCCGTGGCCTTTAAGGGCACGGTGGACATCAAAAAAATCCACATCACCGATTGGAAGAAGACCCTGGGGCGTGAGGCCTTTTGGGGCCTTGTCCTGTCGGCCTACGAAATCATGGGCAAGGCCCGCCGCGGCGCCTCCCTGACCGCCCAGGAGGAACAGGCCATGGCCCTTTACACACCCATGGGCTGGCCCGACTATGTCCACGAGTTCTCGGACGATTTCGACACCCTTTTTCGGGGCATGCTATAGCCCATGGAGGGCCTCTTTGTCTCGGCGGTGCGCCTCAAGACCGTGCCGGAGGGCGGCTATCTGGCCGCCCTGCCGGTGGTGCGCCATCTGGCCGAGGCGGGCGAGCTC
>JGI994J12354_10005425_pt1 | contig 10985 bp, 8 predicted proteins | sample IntmicLarv3ML3BL_FD_12354 | JGI IMG/M metagenome (IMG submission 12354)
GTGAAGGCAATAAAGGGATAAGGTCTCTTTATTCTCTTTATAAAACCTCCAAAAGAAGCTAATCTACTAAAACTGACAATTCAGGCAAGAAAAAAGGCGTAAAAATGTCCGAAAACGTCTGCGGTGCAGGAGTTTTCGGACAAATTGTGGTGGAGACAAGGGGGATCTGAGTCCGCTTCGTCAATGACTTCGCGTCCTCGTCCGTCGTCGCTATCGCTCCTCCGCAGCCGCCGGAAAACCGTCCAGCGGACGCTTTTCTTTTCGCCGTTTGCCTTTCGGGTTCGCTCCCCTTTTCCGTACATTTTGGTGGAGACAAGGGGGATCGAACCCCTGGCCTCGTGATTGCGAACCACGCGCTCTCCCAGCTGAGCTATGCCCCCAAGACCAGATATATTATGGTCAGAAATTGAAGGACTGTCAAGATTTTTCACAAGAAAAATTCATAAATCTTTCTTATAGTTGTAAAAATCCCACTTTCTTATATACTTTTTGCAAGGTGCGGGAAGAAAGACGCGCCGCCTTTTCGCTTCCTTCTTTCAAAATCGTGTCCAAATAGGCTTTATCCGCGAGGATTCGCGCGTATTCCTTTTGAATCGGCGCAAAGGCACTCACCACAGACTCCGCAACGGCAAGCTTAAAGTCTCCATAGCCTTTTCCGTCAAATTCCTTTTCGATTTCCGCATAAGTCTTTCCGGTAAGGCAACCGTAAATACTCATAAGATTACTGATACCTGGCTTTTCTTTACTATGATAAACACGAGTATCGGTATCTGTCACCGCGCGCTTGAATTTTTTAATAATAACATTCGGTTCATCCAGAAGGGATACGGTCGCGTTCATATTGGGATCACTTTTACTCATCTTTTTTTCCGGCTCCTGAAGACTCATGATACGCGCGCCTTGCGTTGAAAAATATCCCTCCGGCACAGTGAAGGTATTTCCATAAACACCATTGAAGCGAACGGCAATATTTCGCGCAAGCTCCAAGTGCTGCTGCTGATCCGCGCCAACCGGAACCATGTCCGCATTGTAAACCAAAATATCTGCCGCCATCAAAACCGGATAGGTAAATAATCCCGCATTTACATTCTCCTCGTGGGATGCCGATTTCTCCTTGAATTGTGTCATACGGGACAGCTCACCAAACTGCGTATAGCAGGATAATACCCAACTCAATTCAGCGTGTGTCGGCACATGACTTTGGACAAAAACAATACTTTTTTCAGGATTGATGCCACAAGCAAGAAGTAGTGCCGCTGATTCTCTCGTCTTTGCGCGAAGCTCCGCTGGCTCTTGACGCACTGTAATCGCGTGCATATTCGCAATCATATATAAGCAATTGTACTCATCCTGCAACAGCTCCCAATTTCGTATCGCGCCGATATAATTCCCAAGCGTAAAGGAACCTGTGGGCTGAATGCCGGATAATATACTCTTTTTTTTCTCACTCATTGCTTTTCTCCCAGATACATTCTTAATCGTTCCCCTATCATAGCACAAAAACACTTACAATGTATCTGCGTATAAGAGCTTTTTTTCAACCCAACCGTCAAAATATTCGACGATTTTCTCATCCATATTTTCTATCGAAAGTTCGAAAAAAGCCTCCAGATTTTCATTCAAATAATAGAAAAAACTGTGATAACAATAATACGCAAGTCGTTCCTTCCGAAGGGTATATGCTATTTGATTTTCTTGCAAAGCACTATGAAAAACCTCCATCGCAGAAGGTATATTCATACAAAACCACGCATCTCTCTCCGGTGCGGAAAGACGAGGGTCATCCCAATCGACCATCCATAGGGATGTGCCATTAGTAATNACATTNCCGCCCGCNTCTCCGTGTGTGATGTAAAAATCCGACAAGTCCTTTTCACATAGCGAGGAGAAAATCGCTAATCTTTTTCTTCTGTGTATAAGTAGATCGTGGCGTTCTTCCAGTACTTTTGAAACGCGCGCGGAGGCGGCGTCGGAGGTTCTTTTTTTCAGCAATTCCCAGTACTTATAGAAATCTTTCGCGCTTTTTGTACTAAAACAATCTTTTCTTAGCTTCTTTGAAATCGGCGCAGTCGGCACCGTATAAATTTTTCCGAGCATTTTATATTCCAAAATTTTTGTGAAGTCATTTTCAATATTTTCTCCGTCTACCCACTTAAAAACACCGAGGATTGCGGAGTCGTGCGTGGTAGATAGCTGTCCCGAACGGGTTCTTACGATTTCACTTATGAAGGTGATTCCTTGTTCTTTCAGATAATCCAACACAAAAAAACTATTCTCGTAAGTAGGCTTATGCGCCGGAGCGTATACTATTTTAACAAAATACCGGGCATCGACGGTGCTAACCTTCCATGTTTCGCCATAGAACCCGCGTTTCGCAGGTTCTATGGCGGTCGCAACAATGCCATACTTGTTTAGGAGTACCTTTTCAAGATGGGAAATATACATCTTGTCTCTTTTCACTTGATTGTACATCTACTTATCCTTTACACAATTTGTCCATTGGCACTTCCGAACAAAAATACACCAATCCCTACTGCAACAGATATATTCAGAGAATCTACCCACTCCGACTGAGGAATTTTCACGCTTGTTCCCAGCTCCGAAAAATATTCCGGAAGTCCCATCGCTTCATTTCCGAATATCAACGAGTACAAGCTCTTTTCCGGGCAAAGGTCATGGTGCAAAATATTCTCCCCACTTAGCATAAAAGGATACAACTTATGTTTTTCATATTTGCCGCGATATCCTTCAAAGGATGAAAAGTGCTAGAAAAATCAGCACTCCGATAATTTTTCTCATACATCTATCACCCCAAATATACGCCCTGCTCAATAAGCGTTTTCCGAAGAAGCTTTCTATCCAAATCACGAGGCAAAACATTGTTCTTTACACATAATGCCGCCGCTGTTCCGACAGCCTGCCCCTGCGCCATGCACGAAACGGTATTTCTTGTGGACATATGCGCCTCCCAACCGGAGGTAATCATTCTTCCCGCGACCAGAAGTCCTTCCACCTTCATCGGCAAAAGTGCCCGATAGGGAATACTATAGGTACCCGCGTCCTTAATCATGATTTTCGGCGCGAGGTCATGAAATCCATATCTTGCCACTTCATCCTCGGTTTTCACCCCGTCAACGATATCCTCTAAGGTGATATCATATTCACACTCCACGATTCTCGTCCGGCGCACGCCAAAATGGATCGGTGTCCATGACAGATACGCGTGCTCAAATCCCGGTATATGCTTTACGAGAAGCTCCGACATTTCCATAACTTGTTTTCTTAAGACCACTTCCGCCCTTGATATTTCCTCAACGTCCAGCGCATCCAGAGGTTTCATATTCGCTGTGTTGATAAAGGATAGGTCTCGAACATGATGTGCCACGGTCAAAGGACCCCACATTAATCTCGGTTCCATGAATTCCTTGAAGAGCGGTATTTTCTTGAGGTCAAAACCAATTCGCACGATATCATCTGTATCGTCATCTTTTTTGGCGTGAACGACTTGCGTCACCATATCCATTTCTGTAAAAAACAAGAACGCTTTATTCAAATCCACATTCGTCATGCCAAACGGCATACCCACATGACCGTCCGGAAAAGTATTGTGTGACGGAACACCCGCACGGTACGCGACATCTCCGTCGCCGGTGGTATCTATGATAATTTTTGCCAAAATGGCCTCGCGCCCCGATTTACTTTCTATAATGACACCCTTTGCCTGATTATTTTCCATCACAACATCCGAAACAAGGGTATGAAGAAGAAGCTTCACACCGGCTTCTTCCATCATATCGAACATGACGGACTTTACGATTTCCCATTGCACAATCGTTGCTGTAGAGTCATACGCATAACCCATTTCCTGTTCCAGATGCCCAAAGCACGCGTTTTTCTCCTCAAGGCGCTTTATGATTTCATCCGGAATCCCTTGCACCACCTGTATTTTTTCCGCGCCCGGGAATGCTTTATACAAATTGAAAAAACTATGAAGAGGGCCCGCGCCATTGATCATCGTACCGCTCAAAAAGCCATTACGTTCAATAAGCACTACCTTCGCGCCGTTTCTCGCCGCCGCAATCGCAGCGACCATACCTGACGTACCGCCGCCCGCGACAATGACATCACACTCGAGCCTCACCGGCGTTTGTTTATTTTCGACAATATACATTTTACCCCTCCATTTCACCGCTCTGCGGCATCACAAAATTCTGAAATAAAACAGAAAGCCAAACGTCTTTTTTGAAGTGAATAACTTTTTTTGAGAAACCGCCTTTGAAATGAAGCGAAGCGTGATGAGAACGAGCGGCTTCCGACAAACGTTTTTCCACTCCTTCATCATAACATTTTTAGAAAAGTATTTTTGAAATTTTTACACTGATTTTTTATTCGACTTGTTTCATAGAAAGAGAAATGCGTTTCTTCTCCACATCCAGTCCTATTATTTTCACGCGAACCTGCTGACCTATCCTGACTACATCCATCGGATTTTTCACATACTGATTGGAAAGCTCCGAAATATGCACAAGTCCGTCCTGATGAACTCCTATGTCCACAAAGGCGCCAAACGCTGATACATTTCTTACCACACCCGATAGAAGCATCCCTTCTTTTAGGTCTGTCATTTCCATCACGTCTGATCGAAGCTCCGGCTGTGCCAATTCTTCTCTCGGATCGTAGCCCGGATGAGAAAGCGCCGCCTCAATATCCTGAAGTGTCATGACACCTACCCCCCACGTCAAAGAAAGTGTCTCCAAATCATACGGCTTCTCCAAGGTCTGCAAGCGGCGCGCAATGTCATACGATTCAGGGTGCACTCTTGTGTTGTCCAAAGGTTCGTCCCCTCCGGCAACGCGTAAAAAACCCGCGCACTGTTCGAATATTTTCGGCCCCATTCTCGGTACTTTTTTTACTTGCGCGCGAGACGAAAAGGAACCGTTTTCCTCTCGAAAACGAACAATATTTTCCGCAACAGGTTTTGAAACCCCCGCGATATACGATAGAAGCGCACCGGATGCCGTATTCAAATCCACACCCACATCATTTACGCAGGCCTCCACCACACCGCCCAAAATATGCTCTAACTTTTTTTCATTCATGTCGTGCTGATATTGCCCGACACCAATCGCCTTTGGCTCAATTTTGACAAGCTCCGCCAACGGGTCCTGCACACGTCGTCCTATGGAAATCGCGCTTCTTCTTGTGAGGTCTAAATCCGGAAATTCTTTTGCTGCCAAAGGAGACGCTGAATATACAGACGCGCCCGCCTCATTTACAATATAGTAGCGAAGCTGCAAATGGTGCTCACGAATCGTTTCCGCAACAAACTTTTCCGTCTCTCTGGAGGCTGTTCCGTTACCGATTGCCGCTAATGTGAATGAGAATTTTTTATAAAGCCGCAAAATTTCTTCTTTGGCTTCCTGTATTTTATTTTCGGGCGGCGTTGGATAAATCACGCCCGTATAAAGAGGCTTTCCGGTCCTATCTAACACCGCGAGCTTACAGCCTGTCCGAAACGCCGGATCAATAGAAAGAACGGTATGATTTTTCATTGGAGGTACCATCAGAAGGTCCTTTAGATTTTTTGAAAAAACCAAAAGAGCTTCTTCCTGTGCCTTTTCCGTAAGCATTTTTCGGATTTCCGTGGAAAGAGACGGATGCAAAAGTCGCTTCCACGCGTCCTTTGCCGTTTTCTGTCTGTATTTTTGAACTTCCCCCGCGCCGGCCGGAAGCATGAGAAGAATATGGGTTTCCGCCAACTCATGATCCATTTCAGACTGAACGGAAAGGAATTCCTCCTGTTCTCCCCGGTTTATCGCAAGTACCCGATGTCCCGCTATACGAGAAATCGACTCGGTATACTGATAATACATCTCGTAAACAGACGGTTCTTCCTTTTTCCTTTGCACCTGAAGAATACCTGTCCGAAAAAAAATCGCTCTTATTTTTTCTCTGAGCTTCGCCGAATCACTCAATTCCTCCGCAACAATATCCATGGCTCCCGAGATTGCCGCCTCACGATTCGGAATTTCCTTTTCCTCACTAACGAATGAATCCGCAAGAGAAAAAAACTCGTCATCCTTTACATTTTCCTTTTTTAGAAGCGCCGCAAGAACCGTAAGTCCTTTCGCCTTCGCAACAGACGCTCTTGTTTTTCTTTTCGGGCGGAAGGGTCTGTAGATATCCTCTAATGCCGTAAGAGTCTGTGCCGCTTGTATCGTTTTTTCGATTTCCGGCGTCAAAGCGTCCATTTCGCCTATGAGCCGAAGCACATCCTTTCTTCTTTCTTCGAGGGCTTTCATATCATCATACGCATCGGATAATTTTCTTAGAAGCTGGTCATCCATACCGCCGGTCACTTCTTTTCTGTAACGGGCAACAAACGGAATGGTGGCGCCTTCGTCCAAAAGATTTAGCGTATTTTTCACAATAGAAAACGGGAGAGAAAACCTATTTGCCAATGTTTGTAACATTGTTACACCTCTTTTTTGTAATCGAAGTCTTTTCTTTTATGCCGGTAAATCCTCCGGCAAAATCACCGAAAAAAAGCCGGAAGGTTCTTCCTCCTTACGCATTTCCTGCAATAGAAAAGACGATCCTTTTTTCTCATATGTAATCACCAGAAGCGTACCATCCTTTAAGCGGTGATGGCTATACGGCGTTTCGCTTTCCGCAGAAGGAACCAAAAGTGTCATGTAGGAATCAATAGAAAAAACATCCTCCGATGTGCTTTTTCCTACTGTCAGGGAAGAAAAATCGTCGTAGGAAAGAGTTTTCCCCATCCCCCACACATCAATAATATAGTTTTTACTTTGAGAAAAACGGATGAACACGCGTGTTTGATCTTCCTGTGTAAACATAAAATAGGAACCTTCCGCCGTGGTTCTTGCCACAGGATCGGAAAGAGAAATCGTATCGTTCAGCCGTGCCGCCAAATTCGGCGAATCCAAAGCAGAAATCTTGTAAGCGTCCCATGTTCCGTATGGAAAATTGATTTGCTTATTCATCCTCGTTGCAGCGATTTTAGACTTCATCCCTGTACAGCCCGCCGCGCCAAAAAGAACCGCGCATATTAATAACATACACATACTCCGTGTATTTTTCTTACTTCTCATCTTTCCCCCCTCGTATACTATCCCTTTATGAATGATTCTGCCCCGATTCATCTGTCGGCGCGGTGGTCGGCGGCTCCTGTAGCATAATCTGCGGTGCCTCCGGAAAATGTCCTGCTTTTTGCAAAAGCTCCTGCGCTTCTTCCTCCTGCAAAAAAGAAAGAAAATCCTCCGCTAACGCCGTCTGCCCGCCAAGCTCCAATACGCCGGCATAAAAAAGAACCGGCTCATACCAATCCTTCGAAGCGATACCCGTTAAAAACACATCCAATTCCCGGTCCGGAAGCTCTGCCAACGCCAAAATACCCATAGCACCTTCTGTATCTTCCGTATAAGAAACCAACGCCTCCGGGGATTCCATAATCACAAGCTTGTCCGTCATTCTCAAAGAAGAAAGAATATCCTTCGCCAATATCCCATACCGGTTTGACGCGGGGTCACATATCGCGATAGACAATATCCTCTCATCGGAAAGCGCCGAAAAATCCAGATCCGCTACACTTGGATTCGCCAATAAAACAATATATTCCATCCCGACCATTACCGTCTGATTTTGATAGAATAATCCGGCCGCCTCCAGCTCTTCTTTTTGTTTTTCATTTCCTGTTACAAAAATATCAATTGGCGCGCCTTTTTCCACCTCCGAAAAAATTTGTCCGGGTTCTTCAAAACGAAAGGTGAGCGTGAGGTTTTCCGTCTTTTTTTCATATATCTGTCCAAGCTCTAAAAAAGTGTCCCGCAACGCGGCCGGCACGGAAAGTACAAGCTCTGCCGAAAGATTTGATGCCGGCACCTGTGCCTTTGATTTCGTTGTCGGCGCGCTTTCTATTTCCGCTTCCGATGTCATTGTTGATAAGCCTTGCTCGGTTGGCGTCGGGATTTTTTCTTCCATACAAGCAGAAGTACACAGTACCGTAACGCACAGAAAAAGCAAAAGGCACCATTTTTTCATGTTGTTTCTACTCCCTTTCCTCGCCCAATGTATCAAATTGACTATAGTACAGTGTACTGTAAAACCCTTTTTCAGACAACAACGCCTCGTGCGTTCCTTTTTCAACTACCTGTCCGTCCTTCAAGACAAGAATCATGTCCGCCTCCCGAATCGTGGAAAGACGGTGCGCGATGATAAAACTAGTTTTCCCTTTCATCAAAAGGGAGAAAGCTTCCTGAATACGAAGCTCCGTAAGTGTATCCACCGAGCTTGTCGCTTCATCCAAAATCAGCATGGCAGGTTTCGCTATCATCACCCGCGCGATGGTAAGAAGCTGTTTTTGTCCGGCGGAAAAATTGCCGCCGCTTTCCGACACAACTGTATCATATCCTTTTTCCAATCGGGAAATAAAAGAATGCGCGTGAACCGCTTTACACGCGGCAACCATTTCCTCTTCCGTGGCATCTTCCTTTCCATACAAGAGATTGTCCCTTATACTTCCCTTGAAAAGCCATGTATCCTGCAAAACCATACCGAAGCTTTTCCTGAGACATTCTCTTTTTATGTTCAGAATATTTTTCCCATCTAATAAAATCTCTCCGCTATCCGGCTCATAAAACCGCATCAAAAGATTGATGATTGTCGTTTTCCCCGCCCCTGTCGGCCCCACGATCGCCACACGCTGACCGGGCTTCACCGATAAAGAAAAATCTCGAATCAACGGCGTCTGCGGCAAGTACGAAAAATGCACATGAGAAAACTCCACCGCGCCTTTTATATCAGAAGGAGAAATATCCTCGTCCATAGCCCCTTCTTTAGATTCCTCCGGCAAATCAATCATTTCAAAAATACGTCCCGCCGCCGCAAACGCTGCCACAATTTGCGCGCTGATATTGGTAAAATCATTCAAGGGCTTTGAAAAAAGATTCCAGTATGTGATAAAGCTTGTGAGCTGCCCTATCGAAAGTCCGCCCACACTCCAGCCGAACACGCAAATCAACACATACGCCAAATAATTCACAAAGCGTGTTGTGGGATTTGGCATAGACGATGCAAACTGCGCCTTTTGTCCCGCGTCATATAGCTCTTGATTGATAGCTTCGAAGGTCTTTTGGGTTTTCTTTTCCCGTCCGAACGCCTTCACCTCNCGAAGTCCTGAAAAAATCTCCTCCACGAGACCGCTGATCTCACCCAACGCCTTTTGCTGTCTTTTGAAATATTTGGAGGTAAGCCGCATAATCAGTGATGCCAGAAAAAAGGTAAGCACCGCCGACGGAAGAACAATGATAAGCATTTTCCAGCTAATCATTGTCATGAAAATAAATGTACCTATGAGCGTAATACCTGCGGTGAGAAGCTGTACCACGCCTTGCAAAAGTCCGTCTGTAACCGCGTCCGTGTCATTTATAAACCTCGAAAGAATATCTCCATGTGAACGAGTATCAAAAAAATGCAAGGGCATCCGGCTGATTTTTGCAAAACCGTCTTTTCGAAGCTGAGCGCCCACGCCCGCCGCGAGAATACCCGCGCAATAATTTACCAGCCATAAAAACAGTGAGCTGCAAAGATAAAAGCCCAGTAAAAGAAGAACAATCGATAAAATCCCCTGCAAATCGACTTGCCCGACGCCCCTCATTTTATCAATGGCTTCTCCCAAATAGTACGGAGCAAAGACATCCAAGGTACAACTCACCGCCGCCAGAAAAATCACAAGTATCAGTGTTTTTTTCTGCTTTCCGGTATATTTCAAAAGGCGTCCCAATACTTTTGCGGAAGGCTTCACGGTTGCCTCTGCCACCTTTTTCGCGTCAGGATCCAGATTTTTCATGCCGGGCATAAGAGAGGAAGCTTGTGCCATATTAAGATACCTCCTTTTCGGAAAGCTGCGACAGCGCAATGTCACGATATTCGGGACAATTTTTCATCAGCTCGTCGTGCGTTCCCAAGCCTACTTGCCGTCCATCCTCCAAAACAAGGATTTTCGAGGCATATCGAACAGACGCGATTCTCTGCGAAATCATAATCACCGACATTTTATTCTCCTTTTGACATTTCCGAACCGCCGCGCGAAGCCGCGCCTCTGTTTCATAATCCAGAGCCGACGAGGAATCATCCAAAATAAGAAGCGGCGGTTTTCGAATCAATGCCCGCGCAATGGAAAGACGTTGTTTTTGTCCGCCGGAAAAATTGACACCGCCTCTTTCTATATGCGTGTCCAGACCCTCCGGCAGTTTTTTTATAAATTCCATTGCCTGTGAAAAAGAAAGCGCCTCTTCCATATCCTCCTTTGTTGCCGCTTCGTTCCCCCACCGCAAGTTTTCCATAATAGTGCCGGAAAACAGGCGCGGATTTTGGAAAACCACCGCCATTTGTGAACGAAGCTCTTGCTCGGAAAATAAATGAAGCGGATTTCCCAATAAATAAATTGCACCCTTTTGCTTTTCGTAAAAGCGCAAAAGAAGGGAAATCAGCGTTGTTTTTCCGGAACCCGTACCGCCGATGACCCCCAGTGTCTCGCCTTTTTTTAATGTGAAATCAATATCTGTCAATGTATTTTTTTCCGCATTTCCCGTATACGAAAAATGCACGTGTGAAAAAGAAAGAAGCTCTTCCCCGTCCTTTTCTTTTTTCGTTTTTCCCTCCTCTATCCTATCCGAGGACGGCGCGGCAAAAACCTCATTGATACGCATAAGTGACGCAGCGGACTTCGTGAAAATCACCACCAGATTGGCGACCACCAAAAGCGCATTCAAAATCAAGCCTATATAGCTGATAAAGGCGCTGATATTGCCCCATTCTATATCTCCGCTATGTACCCGATTCGCGCCAAACCACAAAACCGCGCAAATCAGTAAATTCATAATAACCGTGGTTGCGGGGGTCATCAAAGAAGCGACCTTCGTCACCTTCACCACCGTATCCTTATGGCGGTCAACCGCTAA
>JGI994J12354_10005426_pt1 | contig 10985 bp, 10 predicted proteins | sample IntmicLarv3ML3BL_FD_12354 | JGI IMG/M metagenome (IMG submission 12354)
ACCGCGAACGGTGGGACGGATACCCATGTGGCGGGTACGGCCGGCCTTACCAATTTGCACGTTTGCGTGGTCTGTGTTGCCGATTTGTCCGATAGTCGCCATACAAATCATACGAATGTAACGAACTTCGCCGGAGGGCAGCTTGACCTGCGCCATGTCGCCGTCCTTCGCCATCAGCTGAGCAAATCCGCCTGCTGCACGGCAAAGCTGTGCGCCCTTACCCGGATGCAACTCCACATTGTGAATCTGTGTACCTAAGGGGATATTTGCAAGGGGAAGCGCGTTGCCCGGCTTAATGTCAGCAGTGGGACCCGCTTCAACCTTATCACCTACATGAAGACCAATCGGTGCGATGATGTAGGCTTTGGTATTGTCTGCATATTGAATCAGCGCGATGTTAGCCGAACGGTTTGGATCGTACTCGATGGCAAGAACCGTTGCAACCTCGCCGAAGCGGCTGCGCTTAAAGTCAATAATTCTGTATTGACGCTTGTTTCCGCCGCCGCGGTGGCGAACGGTGATTCTGCCGTAGCTGTTGCGTCCGGCATTTTTCTTAAGGTTCTCTGTTAAGCTTCTCTCCGGTTTTGTCTTGGTAATCTCCTCAAAGGTGGATACCGTCATATTCCGTCTGCCCGGTGTCGTAGGCTTATACTTTCTATTTGGCATTATTCTTTTCCTCCTCTACCGACCATTTAGGATAAGCTGTCGAAGACTTCAATAGTCTTTGACGCTTCAGTCAGAGTTACAACAGCCTTTTTCCAGCTCTTGCGGCGTCCGAGATGAACACCCTGACGCTTGAGTTTTCCGTCGTAATTCATAGTGCGCACCGACAGAACTTCAACCTTAAAGAGTGTTTCCACTGCATGGCGAATATCAATCTTGGTGGCATCGGTTGCAACGGCAAAGGTGTACTTCTTGGAAGCAGTCGCAGTCATGGAACGCTCGGTTACGATGGGTCGTAAAATAACATCCTGAGCAACTTTCATTATTTGTACACCTCCTCAAGTCTTGCTACTGTGCTTTTATCAAGAATCAGATTCTTGTATTTCAGCAAATCGAAAACATTAATCTCGCCGGAGAAGGTAGCCTTCACACCGTCAATGTTGCGCGCCGACTTTACAATTGTGTCAGAGGGGTCAGCGGTGAGAATAAGTGCCTTCTTCACGTCCAGCGAAGTCAGGAAGTTTGCCATAGTCTTGGTCTTGATTTCGTCCATTTTCAGGTCGTCAATCACCAGGATTTCGTCAGCCTTCGCCTTTGCGGACAAAGCAGACAGAAGAGCAAGCTTCTTAACCTTGCGGTTTAACTTGTAAGAATAATCGCGGGGCTTAGGGCCGAATGCGATACCGCCGTGTGTCCACTGGGGTGAACGGGTGGAGCCTTGTCTTGCGCGGCCTGTACCCTTTTGCTTCCAAGGCTTCTTGCCGCCGCCGGAAACTTCCGCTCTCGTGAGGGTGGAGTGGGTTCCCTGCCGCTGGTTTGCTAAGAAACATTTGATAGCAGCATGTACGACGGGCATATTCGGCTCAATTCCGAAAATAGCGTCGTTGAGTGCAATCTCACCGACAGCCTTGCCGGCCATATCAAATACTTTTGTTGTTGGCATTTCTGTTTCCTCCCTTTCCTTAAGCGTTCTTTACCGCGTCTTTAAGGTACACAAGCCCGCCCTTAGGACCGGGGATGGCGCCCTTAATCGCCAGTATATTTTTTTCGTCGTCAATCTTAACGACAACCAAGTTTTGTATAGTAACCTGTTCGGAACCAAGGTGTCCCGCCATGTGCTTACCGGGCATTACACGGCCGGGGTCAGTGCCCGAGCCCATAGAACCAACGCTTCTGCGAATAGGACCGGTACCGTGTGTTCCGGAGCCGACACGATGGTGGTTCCAGCGCTTAATAACACCTGCAAAACCTTTACCCTTGCTGATGCCGGTAACGTCAATTACGTCGCCTTCTGCAAATACGCTTGCCTTCAGGATACCGCCCAACTCATACGAGCTGATGTCGTCAAGTGCGAATTCCTTCAGATACTTCTTAGGTGCTGCATCTGCCTTCTTAAAGTGTCCGGCCATAGGCTTTGTCACTTTACGGTCAGGCAAATCGGAGAAGCCCAGCTGAATTGCGTCATAGCCGTCTTTTTCCTTCTTGCGCAGCATTGTTACCTGGCAGGGTCCGGCTTCTACAACAGTAACCGGGATAAGAACGCCTTTTTCGTCAAAAATCTGCGTCATGCCAAGCTTTTTGCCAATGAGTGCTTTTTTCATACGATTTCCTCCTGTTTAGGTTATTGGTTGGCCGGGAATGCCGGTCAACATGACCTGCTCCTCATAAGAGAGACAGGGTTGCGGCGGATAAGTCCGCTGCATGGGTTTTATTTAACAATCTTCCTTACTATATAAGGAAAGAAAATTAAAGCTTGATTTCGATTTCAACACCGGCGGGAAGATCCAAGGACATCAGCGCTTCCACAGTCTGGGGGGAGGGCTTTAGGATGTCGATAAGACGCTTGTGTGTGCGGCGTTCAAATTGCTCGCGGGAATCCTTGTACTTGTGCACAGCGCGCAGGATGGTAACGATTTCCGTCTTTGTGGGCAGGGGGATGGGGCCGGAAATAGTTGCGTTTGTGCGCTTCGCGGTTTCAACAATGCGGCTTGCGGCATTGTCAACCAATTGGTGGTCGTACGCCTTAATGCGAATACGAATCTTGTCGTCCGCTTTTACTGCGGGTGTTGCTTCTGCTTTCTTTGCCATGTTTTTTCCTCCTCGTAAAACATCAAATTTTTAAGGTTTCACCTGATGACTTACGGCGCGTTATGAGTTATACACTGTTCCGTGTGTTTTGTTTTTGGACATAACAAAACCGATGTTATTGCGGCTGCCTTCTGAAAAACAAAAACATAGCTGTTGCAACGCAACAAAGGTTTTTTGCTCTTCAGGTTGCACCCCATGATACCATCGGAGAGAAAACAAAACGCACTCAGCGGAAAAGAGCAAAATCGCCCCTTTCATACAGCGTAATACCGAAAAACTCCCGGTATATTTCTCAAACCGTCCGATCAGCGGACATACTCCATGGAAAAACCGGCCAATTGGCCGCAACCTCCCACTTCATCGCATTATTCTACGGTGACCTATACAGAATACCAAAAAAAAAGCGCTCTGTCAAGCACTTTTTTTAAGTTTATTCAAGTTTTTTGAAACTTTTTATGCATAGCGGAAGCTTACACAGGATCGGCGGCAATTAGCAGCTGCAAAACATCGCCGGAATCAATGGGCGAAACCGTGTAAAGAAACGCGCCGACAGTCTTCTCATACTTCAACAGTCCGGCGGGGACGCAAACAAAACCCGCGGCCAACAGCTCGTCGGTATACGCAAGAACATCCGCCTCAGACACCGATTGAAAAGAAACCAGGTAGATGGCAGAAGGCGATTCACTGAGCACCGACTGCTCCTTAAAGGTTCCCTTGTTAAAAACAGGGACTTCCTTTGCCTTCTCCGGCCATTTCAGTGCGGAAGGCGCAGCGGCAACAGCGCTGTTTTCCGTCTTGATTTCCGCCGTGCCGTCGTCGGAATAAGCAACGGTAACCTTCACCGTCTCGTCACCGGTTGTCTTCTCATAAGTCGCAGTGCCCGAACCAGTTGCAACCGTAGTATGTGCAAACCCGCTCTTTTTAAGGTTCTCGCCATAGGCGTCAATGTCCGCCTGCGTTACGCCGTTCAAAACGGTGGTCGCACTGCTCCCCTGGGTAACGGTTCCGTTGTCCTCGCCCAGGTTGGTGCCGTAAACAACCGTCCCCGCTTGCAAGGTCGGAACCTGCCAAGCGTCAAATTCAGCCGGCCAGGTATCTGCCGAAAAAGCCGGGCTTTCCACATCGGTACCAATACCCGCAATTGCAGGTTCGTCCGCCTTTTCCCCGCAAGCAGCAAAGGACACAAGCAGTAAACAAACAAGAACAATCCATATCCATTTTTTCATAGTAAAAACCTCTCTTTTATTATATATGTAGCTTTATTGATTGCGATTCCATTTTACAATTACATCAATTTCACTATCGTCAGGTACTTCAAAATAATGATGCACATCAAGCTCATTGGCAAGAAAAAAATCCAATTTGCCTTGCTTTATTGCATCATTGCGGCGGCGAAGGTTTTCCAATCTTACAGCCTCCGGCGTATCCATATAATGCAATTCACATAAAACGCCCATCGCATCATAAAAGCGACGAAGCTCGTCCCGCTCCGACCGCAGCCAAAACCCATTTTCACAAATCACGGTTGCGCCCGCCTTGGCCGTTTCTCCCGCTTTTCGCTTCACATAGTCTTCAACCCTTGCACAATAGGTTTCATAGGCAGTCCGCTCGTCATCATATAATTCCGCCCCAAATAAACCGAGCATCAGTTCATCCTGGCTGATATTAACCGCTTGTAATTCTTCTGCAAGTTTTTTTGCATACGTTGTTTTGCCGGAACCGATTTTGCCGCAGATTAAAATAACTTTACCCAAAGGTTCTCCTTATATTATATAGTAGAAACATCAATACCAATTGCGCATGGGCCGAATGGTACAATACTTGCAGGGCGGGAATCCGTTACGCCCCTTCTGCAAATAATCCGCAATCAAGGGGTACACATCGTCCATCTTATACAACCGACAAAAAGCGTCGCCGATATAAGCAGTCTGCGCCACCGCGTCCACGTCCGCCGTATAAGCCGATGTGTATTTTTGCAGCAGGTCGGTGTCCGTATACGGGCAGGCACTTGCCCGCCAGCGCCAGGGAGACGCATACACAATGCCGCCGTCATACCCCTTTATAGGATACGGCTCCGACAAGGGAATACACGGTGCACCCTCCAGCTCCTCCACATGATGGTGGAAGGAATTGGTCGTATAATTCACGCCCAACAGCAGCACATAGCCGCCTGCCCGCCGCAACAAATCAATAGGCGAACCAACACCCATGGGCGATGTCTCAGCATGATTTTCCAGAAAGGCAACTGCGTTCTTACCCGCCGCCGCAAAGGGATGCGTCGCCGCAAGACTGCGGTAAACACCGTCCCGCCGCCAAAAGGTATCGGTAATCTTTCCGCTTTTCGAAGGGGTCTTATGCACGTCAAACACAATACCGTCCACCACAAAATCCCCATGGTTAAAAGACGGCATCATCAAGGTACCCTCCGGGCCTAAACAGGTAAGCAGCGCGTCAATGACACTATCCGCACCGCCCTCAACATACCCGAAGCTGCTAAGAGAGGAATGAACCAGTACCTCCATGCCGGGCACCAGCCCCAGCTTTTTAAATTCAGCAATCAGAAACTCTTTTGTTACCATGAAATCCTCTTACTATTTTAATATTGCGCCTACAGTGACGCTACATCCACATAGGCCTTCCGCTGGCAAGACAGCTCAACCGCTTCCAAAATCTGGCTGCACGCCACACCATCGGAAAAGTCCGGCGATGTTTTCTTGTCCAGAACAATAGCCTCCGTAAACTCATACAGCTCATGAATAAAGGTATGCTCATACCCGATAACATGCCCCGCCGGCCACCAGTGCGCCCAGTAAGGATGCATGCCTTCACTGACCTGAATCAGCCGATGCCCCTGCAGACCCTCTTCGTCCTCCGCACTGAAATATTTCAGCTCGTTAATCCGCTCAAGCTCAAAGGAAATCGTGCCCTTCTCGCCGCAAATTTCAAAGCTAAGAGCATTCTTGTATCCCATAGAAAAGCGAGTCGCCTCAAAAACACCCAAAGCGCCGCATTCAAATTCCGCCACAAAGCAGGTGGCATCGTCAACCTCAACCTTGCCCCGCGGTGCATCGGCCGCAGCCTTGCCCGACAAACCTTCCATCTTTTCAACAAGGGGACGCTCCGGCACAAAGGTCTTCGCCATGCCGGTAACCGTCTTAAAATCGCCAACCAGATACCGCGCAAGGTCGATCACATGCGCACCCAAATCGCCCAGCGAGCCCGAGCCGCAAACATTCTTATCAAGCCGCCAAACAAGCGGAAATTCCGGGTCAATAATCCAGTCCTGCAAATACATCCCTCTGAAATGGAAAATCTTGCCCAGCTTCCCCTCGTCAATCATCTTTTTGGCAAGCACGAGAGCCGGGGCAAATCGGTAGTTAAAGCCGATTTGGTGCTTAACACCCGCCTTCACCGCCTCATCGCGCATCTCCCGCGCGTCCGCAAGAGTCAAAGCAAGCGGCTTTTCACAAAAGATATGCTTGCCGTTTTTTACAGCCTCCACCGCAATATCCTTGTGCGCGTTGGAGGGCGTCGTAATATCAATCACATCAACATCCGGGCGGGAAACAAGCTTCTTCCAGTCGGTTTCGGTTTCCTGCCAACCAAGATTTTTCGCCGCGTCAGAGAGCCACTCGGCGTCCCGTCCGCACAAAACCTTCATCTGCAAGTCAGCATCTCCGGAAAAGAACCGGCCAATCTGCCGGTAAGCGTTGGAATGCGCCTTGCCCATGAATTTATACCCTACAAGACCAAGATTCAACGTCTTTTTCATACCCTGTCCGCTCCTTCATATCATAGTTTCTGATTCCCATTATACGACATCCCAAAAGAAATAGCAAGTGCTGTTTTGCGTCTTCCGTCCAACCCGCGCACGGCATGTAGGGGCGACTATCAGTCGCCCGCCCTTTCGTCCAGCGTCCCGCCGTCCCGCCGCGCCACTGCACATCCCCCACCGCCCCCGCACAGCGCGGCCAAGCGCGGTAGTCGAAACGAACAGACCTTCAAATCGCCGCCAACAAGCCGCCCGCACATACGTCTAAGCACCGCACGCAACTCCACGCCCCCCGCTAAGCGCCCTTTTCGGTTCCTTTTTGGCACTAGAAAAAGGAACCCCCGGCCGGGAAGGCCGCCCCTCGTCCCCGGCGGGGACAATGGCAAATGGCAAATGAAAGACGAAGGACGAAAAACAAAAAAGCAGGAACCCGGACAACCTCCGAATCCCCGCTTCTTAAAATTAAAATAAAAACAAATTACACCGCGTAACTATCAAAATACCCTTGAATCAGAACAAACGGCGTACCCTTATCCCCGCTGCCGGAAGTCAGGTCACAAAGGGACCCAATCAAATCGGTCAGCTGCCGGGGCGTCGTACCCTGGCTTGCCATATTGCCCTTAAGGTCGGAGTCCTTGCTTAAAATCTGCGCCTTAATCGCTGCGTCAAGCTCTGCGCCGCGCAGATGCGAAAAGGTTGTGTCCGCAAGGTATTTCAGCTTGATTTCATTAGGAGTACCCGACAGCCCATCTGTATAAGCCGGGGAAACAACAGGGTCAGCAAGCTCCCAAATCTTACCCACAGGGTCCTTAAAAGCACCGTCGCCGTAAACCATAACTTCAATGCTCTTGCCGGTCAGTGCGTCCAGTTTTTCCTTCACTGCCTGCACAAAGCTTTGGCTATCCCGCGGGAAGAGCTTCACAGTATCCTCGGTTGCCTTGTTGGAACCTAAAAGCCCGAACTGCTCATTATAGCCGGAGCCGTCCACACTCTCAGTCAAAATCTCATCAAGGGTCAGCACTGTCTCTGCACCGCCCGCCAAGAGAACGCGCTTGCTGCGCTTGCGGGTGTGAATATCACAGGTGATAATATTCTTTGCAAAGGGCAGCACCGCCTGCACACTGTTTGCGAAAACTACCTCAACCTCCGCGCCCATGGAGCGAATCAGCTCGGTGTAATACGCCACATAATCAACACCCGTAAAAGGATGGGTCGCATAGCCAAAGAGCTCACGGTACTTGCTTTCCGTAAGCACGTCAGACCAGGGATTTACACCCTTTTCGTCCAGCAAGTCCGGGTCAAAGAGGGGATTTCCCACCTCGTCCGACGGATAGCTGAGAAGCAGCACAACTTTCTTAAAGCCCTTCACAAGCCCCTTTAGGCAAATGGCAAAACGGTTGCGGCTCAAAATCGGGAAGGTAATGGCAACAGTATCTGAGGGAATCTTGGCATGAACAGCCTTGGAAATCGCGTCAATCGACGCGTAGTTGCCCTGTGCACGTGCCACAATAGCTTCTGTTACCGCCACAATATCCTTGTCGCGGAAGGAAAAGCCCTCGCTTTTCTGGCAATTCATAATGCACTCTGTTACGATGTTCACAAGATTGTCGCCCTCACGGACAACCGGGGCAAGCACCCCGCGGGTTATGGTTCCAACGGTTCTCATAGTTTCTTCACCTTTCTGCATTGCATAAATTTTTTATATGAAAAAATAATACGTGTGATAAATCGGCAAAGAACTATGCCTTTTTACTACAGAGGAAGCTTGCCAATCACAGCCATCGTCGAGTAATCATAAGAGACAACCGCGCTGTTTTCCACGCTGTACAGCACCGAGCCAATCATACACATACGGCTGTAAACATCGTCATAGACAGCACTGCCCTCTCCCTGTGTTGCAAAGCGCCCTTTTTCAGAAATCTTGTCGCCGTTTACCGTAAAGAGCATGCCGTAAACAGACGGGTCGGAATAGCCCTGTTTGGAATTCTTCACTTCGTACATTTGCGCGTAGAAGCCCAGTGTTTTATAGGCGTCGCTGTAGAGAATGCTTTTGTGATTGTCCGTAGCGGTTACATACGTGTTTTCATCGCCGAAGGAATAGGTGTCAATTTCCTTGGGGTTTGCCATATCAGACACGTCGAAGAGGGACAGCTTAATACCCGCCTGACGTACGCCGACAACCGTTTCAACACCGTTTTTGTCGCGGGTAATCAGCTCCATTGTGTCGCGGCCAATACCCACAAGACGGCCGTTTCCAACCGGGTGGAGGTAGTTCGAGAAGCCGGGAATCTTCAGCTCGCCTGTTACAACCGGCTGCGCGGGATTCGAGAGATCCAAAACAAACAAGGGGTCAATGGTTTCAAAGGTAACAACATACCCAACATCGCCCATAAAGCGCACCGCGTAAATCCGCTCGCCCTCCGCAAGCCCCGTTACAGAGCCTAAAGCGTTCATGTCGCCGTCGTAGGTGTAAATGCCGCTGCCCTTGTTCCACTCGGTAAGAGCCGCGCGGAAGGTGCCCTTATGCTCGTCCATGGAAAATTGGTTCAGCAGCGAACCGGGCATCTCAGCACCGGCAACATACGAAACCGCCGTGCCGTCTACCGCGAACTTCGCAATTTTTGTCACCGGGTTGTAGTCGTTCTTTTCCCAGTCAACCCGTTCGGTGGCAAGGTACAAAGCATTCTTGCTCTGGTAAAAAACCTGTCCCGAGCCAAGATATGCGGTGGTCTTCACCGGCTCATCGGAAAAGATGTCAAAGGCAGAAATAACACTGTACGAATCTGTCTCACAACCGGGGAAGTAGGCAACATCAGTAACCCGCAGAATCTTCATATCGCCGTTCTCCGCCGTATCACGGTAGCAGGGAAGAAGCCCGTCAACCGTATCGGAATTGCCGGAATACAGCCATTTATTGGTAATCAAATAGAAAATATTGCCGACTTTACGGCTGGAAAGCATATACCCGTCTGCGTCAATTTCACGAATCTTTTTGGGGTTTGCAGGGTCGGAAACATCAAAAACCGTTACCGCCGCAGTGGGTGTGTGATAACGCCCCGGTGCAATATCTGCCGCCGGCGTCTCCCGAAGAACATCCTTTTCATAAGCAACAGCCGGCATAAAGGAGTTGCCGTTGGCAACAAGTACAAGCCGCCCCTTGTCAATATACAGCTCCGCACCCCAAGAGCATCTGCCCTCCGGCACCTTTATGGTTGAAACAAGGCTCATTTTTCCGGCATCAGCGGAAATAATGGAAATCGTTGAGTTCGTGGAGGACAGCTTATAAATAAACTTGCCGTCCGTCTTCATAACATCCGCCTCGTCAACACCCTGCACCTGCACATTGGTATCGGTGTGGCCGCCCGCAGATTGAGACTCCAAGTGGTCGCTCATTGAGGAACCGCTGTCACCCGTCGCAGGCGCGTCAGGCGAAGCCGCAGGTGCCGAAGCCTTATCGTTGGTGTCAAAATCAGCCGACGCCTCCTCTTCCTTCACCCTGTCCCCATATCCATTATAATAAACACGTGATGCCGCTATCGTCTGCAAGAACTGCTCTTCGCTGGCAAAATACAAAACAGCACCGATTTTCTGCTTAACACCCGCAACATCGTCAGGTTTGGAAGAAAGCTTCACGCTTGACGTTCCGATATAAATAACTCTGTTGTCGTAATCCACGTTTAACCCCAACAGCTCCTCCGCAGTTACACGCAGGGGAATCATGGTTCGGTCCTCAAGAAGAATCGACTGGGTGTCAAGATTTTTTTCCACCCCGTTTTTAATCATAACATTTGTGCCGATTTTAAAGGAAATACTGTCGCCTTTATAGGAAACAACGGCCGTATGACCGGCCTTATCATACTGCACATCCGCGCCGAAAATCTCCGACAAAGCGCGCAGGGGCACCAGCGTCCGATCCTGCAAAATCACCGGCCGCACATTTACATTCTCCGCATCAAAGTTCAAAAGTGAACCATCCACCAAATACCGCCCGCTGCCCGCCATCATATAGACACCGGAGGGCGCTTCCTTCGCAGAGTTGCCCAAAAGAACTCCGCCGGTAAGTACCAACATCGCAAACGCAAGAAACATCGAAATAACTCTTTTCATCACAGCACCGCCTCATTTCATAAATTTTAGAAATATCTGCTATGAAGGTTAGACACAAATATGGGAAAAAAGTTCCTTATATATAAAGGAAAATACTTGCAATTTTTCTGCACCTTTAGTATACTACAATTGACGATATAAGTAAAATCATTATTTTTAATAGCATACATAAGGAGAGCTTATATATGACAAAGGCAAATAGCGAACAATACCGTATTTTCACAACCGCAGCCGAGTGCGGCAGCATCTCAAAAGCAGCGGAAAAGCTCTATATCACCCAACCGGCGGTCAGCCAAGCCATTAAACAGCTGGAAAAGTCGCTGGATTGCCGGCTTTTTCACCGAACCGGCCGGGG
>JGI994J12354_10005427_pt1 | contig 10984 bp, 9 predicted proteins | sample IntmicLarv3ML3BL_FD_12354 | JGI IMG/M metagenome (IMG submission 12354)
GTGACACCCATCTTGAGAAAATATTGCGCCCGGTTCAGGGCCAGATAGGCCGTCAGGTGCGGGGTGAACTGGGCCGCATCCCGCCGCGAGGCATAATAGGCCAGGTGTACGTGCATGTCAATCAAGCCGGGAAGCAAGGTCGCCGGGCCGTAATCGATATGCGCTTCGCTGGGATGTGCCTCTAAAAGGGCCGAAAGCTTGTCCACCGCCATGATTTTGCCGTCGACAACCAAGACTCCGCTGTTCTGCAACACAGTCTTTCCATCCCCGGTTACGATGGTCTGGGCTGAAAGAATCATACTACATTCCCCCTTTATCCATATTATCTGATACACAGCTGGGTGCCAGCTTTCTGCAAGCACCCGCTGTCGCGACCCATTTTAAGCGCTCAAGTTAAGCGCTCAAGGTACTGGCTGGGACAATGTTTCCGCCCGGTGTATGTCAAACAAGCCGCATATAGTGGTTGGTTACAGTTCTGCTGTATTCCTCCAGCGGGCACTGGCCGAGCAGGCATTTTTCCAGCGTAGCAATCAGGGCGTAATGATGGTCAGGAATCTCCTCTAAAGGTGAAAATCCCTCGGAGCAGAGTGCTGCAAAAAACAGAGAGGCCAGGCGGGAGTTTGTATAGCTCCACGTCTCATACAGCACGCTGTGGCTCACCTTGCTGACAAAATAGCCATGGAACTGGGCGTCCAGGCGCACGATCATCCCAATATCCTTACGCACCGTCGCCTGCTGCATCTCATCCACAATTTTCCTAAGATTTTGGATATCCGCTTCAATCAAATTATCTTGGAGCTCCCCCACCGCGTAGGTCTCCAACATACTTCTGATTGTGACGATCTCCCGAATCCCGCTCTGGGATAGCTCGGTCACATAGGTGCCCTTGTAAGGGGCGGAGGTTACCAGGCCCTCTGTCTCCAACTCCATCAACGCTTCACGTATGCTTCCGCGGCCGATGTCCAGCCGTTCGGCCAATTCCGCAGGTACAATCCGCTGCCCAGGCTTGATCTCGCCCGCTAAAATCATATTCCGAATCGCCTGCGCCACTTTAGTCTTTAGCGTTTCTTTCGTAATCTTTGCGGAACTCTGTCCTATATCCTGCATTTCTCTGCCCCCTTATCACAGGTATCATAAAATAAGATATTACAAAATGCCACAAGCTAGTAATAGGCTGAATTGACAAGAATAGCATGTAGGACTATAATGCCATTATATAGTTTCGACAATCGAAAGTCAATAGCATACAGTCGAGCACACTTACATGCATGACGCAGTATGATATGAACCACGCAAAGTAGGAAAAACCCGGAATGTGCCTGCAAACCGCCATGTCTTACCTTACCCGTTCCAAAGCACTGCGCCCGAGTATGGCATACGCATCATGCGTACCGGAAGAAAGAGGGAGAACATACATGGAAAAGAAAGCCGAACTATTGACATTCAAAACCACCCATGGCGCCGAGGTTATCTTGCCTTTGGCCACGGTCATCGGCGCCGAACCAGGCCCCACTACCGTCATCACCGCGGGCATCCATGGCTGCGAATATGCAGGCATCGCCGCCGCAATCCAGCTGTTCAAGACCCTTGACCCCGCAACGCTGTGCGGCACGGTGAAAATCGTCACCATCTCCAGCGTTGTCTCCTTTGAGGCGCGGCGCATGTTTGTCTGCCCCATCGATGAAAAAAACCCAAACCGCTTCTTCCCCGGCAACCCGACCGGCAGCTATACTGACCAGTATGTTTATTTCCTTATGGAGAACATCATTTCCAAGGGCGATTATTATATCGACCTGCACGGCGGCGACATGGCTGAGGCTTTGGAGGCGTTTTCAATCTACCACGCGGGGGACGACGCGGTCAGCCAAAAATCCTATGAACTGGCCCGCTATTGCGGCCTGCCCAACATCGTCGCTACCCGGGCGGATGGCGCCTGGTCCGACAGCGGCACCACCTACGCCAACGCGGCAAAGCTGGGCATCCCATCCATCATTGCCGAAGCCGGCAGCATCGGCCAGCTTGAGGAAAGGGACACCCAGTCGCTGCTGGACGGCCTCATCAATGTGCTCAAATACACCGGAAACCTGGAGGGCGCGCCCCTCGAACCTGACACGCTGCGCACCTACAGCACCATTACGTGGCTTTACGCAGGCGAACGCAAGGGGATTTTCTACAAGATGGTCACCCCGGGCATGACCCTCAAGGCCGGAGACCCAGTCGGTGTGCTCGAGGACTATTTCGGCAATGTGCTGGAACGCCCCGTCTCCCCGGCGGATGGCCGCGTCCTCTTTGTCACAACCAGCCCGGCCATGGCCGAAAAAGGGCAGATTCTGGGCATCGCCATCGAATAGCCCGGTATAGCTCTGCCGGCCATGCATCCGAAAGACATCCGCTTTCGGGGGGCACCGAGAGCACACTGCAGACGACGTGCAGCTTGTCACAGGCGATATCACTGACGGCAATCAGCGGTATTAAACCAAAGAGCAGGGCGCGAAAGACATTTCTTTCGCGCCCTGCTTCTATCTGCGTAACATATCTGCAACAAGGTCATCAATAGCCTTGCGCTGGATTCCGGGAGGTGCCGGTAGCCAGGGTACCAAATCCCCCGGTGTGTCCACCGGGGGGTGGTATCTTAAATTAAGGTTTGGGCCATGTCACCCTTCCAGCTTCATAGAACGAAAGACAAAATCCATGACCTTTGGGTAACAATCGAGCTGATTATCCAGCTTTTGTAGCCCGTGTCCCTCATCGGGATAAATGAGCATCTCGACATCCACGCCATGAGCCGCCAGATATTCAGCAGCCTGATGGGATTCGCTCACCGGTACGCGGGGGTCATTTTGACCATGAATAATCATCAACGGGCCACGAATGTTGTCTACGCAGGCGATGGGCGAGACATGATACAGCACATCCCGATGATGGGCCAAGGTTCCATATTCGCTTTCGCGATGGGGCCTGCGATAGTCGGAGGTATTCTCGAGAAACGTGACCAAGTTGAACATACCCACCGTGCATACCGCACAGCACCACAGCTGAGGCAACCGCGCAGCGCAGCTGAGGGTCATAAATCCTCCGTAGCTGCCACCCATGACGCCGATGCGCTTCGCATCTGCAACGCCCGTCTCCACCAGATGCTTAACCAGATATTCGATATCGGTCACACTGTCCAGGCGCTTTTCCACATCGTCCAGATGCAGGTAGGTCTTGCCATAGCCACTGGAGCCGCGGATGTTGGGCTCAACGACAGCAATACCCTGAGACACCATGTAGTGCAGCAGTTCCTTGTGTGATACACCGGGCACGCTCTGGCCTTCAGGTCCGCCGTGGATATCGACCATCACCGGCATGTTGCCCTTGCTCCCTTTGGGCATATAGAGGAAATAGGGCACTTCCAGGCCATCAAAAGATTTAAAACTGTGCAGTGTGGGCTCGCAGAAATCGGCGGTTGTCAATCCGGCCATATGGCTGTTGGTTGCGCGGCGCACACTGTCTCCATCCACATCCAAAACCCACAGATTTTGAGCCCGTGTGGCCCCGGCCGCCGCAAAGAGCAGCTTGTGCTCATCAGGTGCCCAGTGCATGGGGACATAGCCCGAAATGGTGCCCTTGGGGGGCGACGGGATGCTGACATAATCCCCCGCCGTTAAATCGTACACATAGAGCGACGTATATCCACCCTCATTAACCGTAAACGCCAGATACCGGTCGTCGTGGGACAGGGCCAGGTTTTCGACATCCCACGGGTAGGACAGCAGTTTTTGGCCGGTTTCACTCTGCAAATCGTAATAGGCGATGTAGGCGAACTCGCTGTCAAAATCGCTGACATAATAAAAAGCGCTGCTGTCGTGCTTCCACACCGGATGGGTGTCGGCAGCGTGGGCGCTGCCAGGCGGCGTTTTGGCCGCCGCCCCTGTTTCGATGTCCACCATCCACAGGGGGTTGTTATTGGCCCCCATCAGCTTGTTTACCAGCAGATAGCGCCCACAGGGCGAAAGCCCGGCCGGCATGTTGTAATTGTCGGAGTTTTCCAAAATTACACGTTGGCTGCCGGTGGCAAGGTCGATGCCCACAATGTCAAAGGTGCTTTTGACGCGGCGATTGGACGCGACAACCAGCGTTGTACCGTCTGCCGCCAAGCCGCCAAGCTGATGATAAGTAGAAGCATCATCGGTGACGGCAACAATGGGGCCGCCTTCCCGAGGAATCCGATGGATTTGCAGGTTTTCCGCCCCGCCATTGTCCATGCCAAAGAAAACATCGCCATTTTTGGCCACATAAAGTGCCCGCAGGCTCTCTTTTGTGTTAAAAAGCGTCGTCTGCGCACCGGTCTCCAAGTCTTGGGTGATAATACTTTTGCCCTCTGGCCCTGTGCGTGTGTAAACAATATGGCGGCTATCCAACCAGTTGCCAAAGGAGCAGCTACCCAAACTGAAATAGGCTTTGAGGTCGGCCATCAACGTCACATCCTTTCTGATGTAGGCTCAGGAAAACAATCGGAGAACCAGCGAAACCACCCAGTATCCGGCACCCAAAAGGCCGGGCTCCCAGTGGATGGTGCGCTGAAGCGTCCGATTGTACTCGAAAAATGAAACCCGTTCCTCCTCATCGGCTTTGTTGGCCGATTTGAGAGAGGCGAGTATTTGACTGTACCCATAAGTGAGTAAATTGAACAGGCCGCTCCATAAAGCGACACGAAACAATGTAATCATCACCAGGATGAACCCTGTCAAAAACAGACTGTTTTGCAGAATGAACCGGTCCCCCTGATACCAGAGAAATAGCAGCAGGGCTGTGAAAACAGCCCCGCTGGCAATGCTCCAACGGATTAAACGGGTACGGTTCAATCCGAGAGCCTTCATAAGCTTTCCCCCCGGCTCACCGCCTGGAGTTCACTTTCTGACAGCATGACAAAGTGCCCCGGCGCAATCTCCCGCATGGCGGGCTGGTTACTCTCGGTGTAGCCATGGGCGGCATAATCATAGAAAACACGCTTGCGGGCCTTCTCCACCGCCGGGTCTGGTATGGGGATCGCCGAGAGCAGGGATTTGGTGTAGGGATGTATCGGATTGCTGTAAAGCCGCTCCGACTCGGTCATCTCGACAATACGGCCCCGGCTCATCACCGCCACACGCTCGGAGAAGTATTTGACAACGCTCAAATCGTGGGCGATGAACAGAATGGTAAGGCCCAGCTCTCTCCGCAAATCGTTGAGAAGATTGAGCACCTGCGCCTGAATCGAGACATCCAAGGATGAGATGGGCTCATCGGCGATGATGAGGTCGGGATTGGTCAGCAGCGCCCGTGCGATACAGATGCGCTGCCGCTGGCCGCCTGAAAACTCATGGGGATAGCGGGTCGCGTGCTCGCGGGTTAGGCCCACCATGTCGAGCATGGTTTCCATACGCTGACGCAAATCCTGGAGATTTGGGTAGAGCTTGTTAATTTTTGCACCCTCGCAAATAATCTCTTCAACCGTCATACGGGGGTTGAGCGATGCCACAGGGTCTTGAAAAATCATCTGCATGGTGCGGGTAACAGCCCGGGTTTGCTCTTTGCTCAGCTTGCCCTCGATGTTGTTGCCGTTGAAGATAACCTGGCCGCTGGTGGGCTTATAGAGGCGGATGATGGCGCGTCCGGTGGTGGTTTTGCCGCAGCCCGACTCTCCCACCAGGCCAAAGGTCTCGCCCTTTTGAATCGAAAAGCTGATGTCGTCCACCGCCTTGAGCACCGTGCGGCCACTGTAGAAATGCTTGGAGAGATTTCTAATCTCCAGCAACGGCTTATCCATGGGCGCTCCCTCCTTTCCTTTCAGCCAGGCGGAGCCTGAGCTCCTCGGGAGGCTCTATCTTGGGCGAATCGGGGTGGAGTAGCCAGGTGGCGGCGTAATGCGTGTCGGAAACCTTGAACATCGGGGGTTCCCGCTCGAAATCAATGGCCATGGCATATCGGTTGCGCGATGCAAAAGCGTCGCCCTTGGGCGGGAAGAGCATGTTGGGCGGCGTGCCGGGGATGACCATGAGCTTGTCGCCGCTGCGGCTCTCAAGGCTGGGCATCGAGCTCAAGAGGCTCCAGGTGTAGGGGTGGCGCGGGTCGTAGAAAATATCGTCCACCGTGCCGACCTCGACAATTTTTCCGGCGTACATGACGCACACCCGGTCGGCCACATTGGCCACAACGCCCAGGTCGTGGGTAATGAAGATGACCGACAAGTTGTTCTTCTGTTGCAGGGTCTTAATAAGCTCCAAAATCTGAGACTGGATGGTCACATCCAGGGCCGTAGTGGGCTCATCGCAGATGAGCAGCTCGGGATTGCAGGCCAGGGCGATGGCGATGACGATGCGCTGGCGCATACCCCCTGAAAACTGGAAGGGATACTCATTATAACGCTTTTTCACATCGGAAATGCCGACGCTGGCCATCAGCTCAAGCGCCAGGGCCTTGGCGGCGGCCGGCGCCATGCCTTTTTTGATGCGCAGTGTCTCGGTTATCTGGCGGCCGATTTTCATCACAGGGTCCAGGGCCGAGAGGGGATCTTGGAAAATCAGGCTGATTTCGTTGCCCCGGATTTGATCCATCTCCCGGTCGCTCAGTGTCAGCAAATCCCTACCTTTGTACTTTGCGGTGCCGCGTAACACCATGGCATTTTGCGTCAGCAATCGGGTGATGGCCTTGGTCGTCACCGACTTGCCCGAGCCCGATTCACCGACAATGGCGAGGGTTTCGCCTTTATATAGGTCGAAATCCACACCGCGGATGGCCTGAACCATGCCGGAATAAGTCTTAAAATGCAGGTGCAGGTCGCGCACTTCTAAAACGCGTTCACGCTCGCTCATTGCTCGCTCCCCCTTAACCTGGGATCAAAGGCATCCCGCAGTCCGTTGCCAAAAATGTTGAAGGCCAGCATGAGGATGGAAACCACCAGTGCAGGATAAAGGGTCAGGTGGGGCACCGAGGTCAGCTTCTTTTGGCCTTCAGCCAGAAGTACGCCGATAGACGGCTCGGGCGCCTGAATGCCAAGACCCAGATAGGAGAGAAAGGACTCGGCAAAGATAGCGCCCGGGATGGCCAGGGTGGCCTGCGTGATGATGGGGCCGATGGCGTTGGGCAGAATGTGGCGGAAAATGAGCATTCTGTCCCGCGCACCCATGGTACGGGAGGCCATAACATACTCATAATCCTTATAGCGGTAGAACTGGGCGCGAATCATGCGGCTCATGGGTATCCAGTTGACCACAATGAGCACCAGAATAAAGGACTGTATCCCCGCACCCAGCACCATAATGAACAGGATGGATATAACCAGGAAGGGAATCGAGCCCAGAATCTCCACAATCCGTTGCATAATCATATCTACCGTGCCACCGTAGTAGCCCGAAATCGAGCCGTATACCACGCCGATAAAGCAGTTGATGAGCACCGACACAAAGCCAATGAGCAACGAAATCCGGGACCCGCGCCACACGCGGACAAACATGTCCCGGCCAATATCATCGGTGCCGAACCAGAAATAATGTTCCTCGGCACCCTTCAGGGTGTACATGTTGACCTTTACGGTGGCCATGGGGATATCCTGCTTGCGATAAGTCCAGATATACTCGTTCAGAACCTCCACCACGGCATCGCCATACTCCTCCAGCTCAATCACCTGAAGGTCCATAATCTTGGTGCCGTCGAATATTCCAAGCTTTTCAATGCCCTGAATACGGGGCGGCAGAATGCCAAAGCTGGTGTGCTGGGTGCGGAAGGTGTAAGGGCGAAACATGGGGCCTACAATGGCACACAGAACAATAAACAAAATAATGCACATGGCGGAAAGGGCGGCCTTATTGCTTTTGAACCGCAACCAAGCGTCCTTGAAAAAGCCGATAGGATCGCTCTCGAACTTTTGGTCATAAATCTTACCGTCGGTTTGAACCAAATTAAACTGTTCCGTGCCGATGGCCTCCTGAGAGATGGCTTGAGCATCGGGCGCTTCGTAGACGAAGCTCTTCCGCGCGGCCTGTAAGTTTCGCTCGCGGCTTCTCTTACTCACGAACCTTCCCCCCTCCCATACGCACTCTCGGGTCAACCAAACCGTAGGACAAATCCATCAGCAACACAGAGGCCAACCCGATAATCGAATAGAAGAACAGGGTCGCGATGGTCAGGTAATAGTCCGATGCGCTGATGGATTGTGCAATGAGCGAGCCCATGCCCGGGATGCCGAAGATGTTTTCAACCACCATAGAACCGCCCAGCAGGCCGGTGAACATGGGGACAATCACGTTGCAGAGGGGGATAAAGGAGTTGCGAATGGCATGGCGCAGCGTGGACTGAAGCTGAGACAAACCCTTAGCCCGGGAGAGCAACATGTACTCGGAGTTGAGCGCCTCGAAAAGCTCGGAACGCAAATAGCGGGTGATGGTGGCAATGCCGCCAAAGGAGAGGGCCAGAATGGGCAAAATCATGGATTGTAGCTTGTTAAACGACCAATTTGGCTCCAGATTGAGCAAAAATGGAAAAAGCTGCAGCTTGAAGGAAAAATAGTATTGCAGCAAGGAGGCAAAAACAAAGGAGGGCACTGAGATAAAGAAAACCACCAGCAGAGAAATCAGGTTGTCGGCCAGCGTGTTTTTCTTCAACCCCGCAATGACACCCAGCAGCATACCGGCCGGCAAGGTTATCAGCAATGCAAAGAGATTGAGCTGTAGGGTCAGGGGGATTTTGGTGCGGACAACATCGAAAACCGGTGTTCGGGGATAAACGGCAATCGACTCGCCAAACTCGAGGGAGAAAAAGTTTCTCAGGAATATAACATATTGATCCCACAGCGGTTTGTCCAGATGGTATCGTTTTTCCAGGGCTATGCGGATTTCGGGGAGAGCGCCCTCACCCGCCACGGCACCCGGAATAAGCCGGATAACAAAAAACAGGATGCTCACAATCAAAAACAGAGTGATTACCATTGCGAGCAGCCGTTTTAAAACATATTTGCCCAAGCGATTCACTCCCGTCAGATGAGATGATGCGCCCAAGGTTTTTCAAACATCGGGCGCATAGGGTATGTCCGAGTGCCGGCGCAAAGGCCGGCACTCGGAGGCACATCAAAAATTAGCCGGGGATGATATCACTCTGGGAGAAGCCGTAGCTTACCCAGGGCAGATAGGTGTAGGTGGGCAGCTCAATGCGCTCGTTTACCAGCCAGGTGTTGTTGTTGACGAAGGTGGGGATAAAGACAACATGCTCCATCATCAGCTCCTCCATGCGGGCCAGGGCCTTAATGCGGGCGTCGGGGTCGCTGAAGATATCGCCGTACATGCTGTCAAAATACAGCTGGTCAAACTCCTCGTTAGAGAAGCCCGAGAGGAATTTGTCGGTGAAATCGCTGGTAAAGGAGGTCATCCATGTCCAGGGGTTAAAGGCATTGCCAGAACGGGTGCCGGTACCCAAATCGTAATCGCCTACACGATAGTTGTCATAGGCCTGTACGGGCTGAACGGCACGCAGCTTAAGCTCGAAGCGGTCGGCACCAAACAGGGCCTCCCAAACCTCCTGGCAAACCTCACCGGTGCGCTTCATCTCTTCCTGGCCATCAAAGTAGGTCATTTCAATGACGATTTTCTTGTTGCCGTTGCGCTCATAAGCGGCATTGAACAGCTCCAGCGCCTTGGCATCATTGTCGGCATACTTCGCGGCAATAGCCTTGGCATCCGGGGTATCGCGGTAACGCATGGTCACGCCGTCACTGCCGGTAACCGAAACGCCGGTGGCGATCATGTAGTTGGCGGGGTCATACAGAACATAGACCTCGGTGGCAATGGCAATACGCGGGGCGGAGAAATAGAGGGCCTGGCGGAAGTCTTGATCCTGCATAATGACATTCTTGCTCTCGCCATTGACGAAAATGCCCCAAATGGTGGCCGAGTAGGACTTGACGCCGCGGGGGTCATTTTTGTTTTCGGTATAGTTGCTGCCGGACAGTGCGCCCCAGTCGAGCTCGTTGTTAAGGAACATCTGCCAGCGGGTGGCGTTTTCGCTGACATAGCGGGTGTTGATTTCATCCACGAAATAGTAACCCTGCTTGACCAGGGGGCTGTTCTCGTTGCGGGCGAGAATCTCATAGCCGTCAAGCACCCACTCCTTGAGTGTAAAGGGGCCGCTATAGGCCATGTTGTTGATGTCGGTGCCATAGGCGGTGCTGGTGCGGTCGGCATTCATGCCGGCCTCATACATCTCGGGATGTACAGGCCAAACGAGGGCGCCCAGATTGGTGTAGAAATCAATGCTGGTGGTGGGGTATTTGAGGATGATTTCCAGCGTCTTGGCGTCCTTCGCCTTGAAGCCGACAGCATCCCACTCGCATTCGCCGTTGAAATATTCCCGGGCGTTCAGCACGACACAGGGGTCAAACATATAGGCCGCGTTCTTGTTGGCCAACTTGGGGTCGATGAGCATCTTGGCCGAATACTCATAGGTTTCGGCCGTAATGGGCGTGCCATCGCTGAACTGAATATCATCGCGCAGCGTGCAAATCCAAGTTGTGCCGCCGTCGGTCGATGTGGGCAGCTCTGCTGCGTCATGGGGGACAAAAAGCAGTTGATCACTGCCGTCCACAGAACTGACGATGCCAACCAGGCTGCTGAAAATGTCGAGGATTTTGCCGCTGGTATAGTTGTGGGGGCTCCATGTGGCGCGGGGCGTGGTCCAGTTGTAGAAGATTTTGGGCTCGGCAGGGGCCGGAGGCTGAGTGGGCGCCGCTGTGGTAGCAGTTGCGCCACCACTTGTGGGGGCCGTCGTCGCGGCAGTGGTGCTCTCCCCTCCCTGGGGGGAGGTGTTACAACCGGCCAGAACTCCCGCCACCATCAGGCAGGCAAGGATAAGTGCAAAGACTTTCTTTTTCATGGTTCCTCTTCCTTTTCTAAAGATTTATTTTACCGCGCAAGCGGATAAAACCGGGCTACTTCTCATCCTTCTTGGGTTCTTTCACAGTGAAGTTCTTGGG
>JGI994J12354_10005428_pt1 | contig 10983 bp, 5 predicted proteins | sample IntmicLarv3ML3BL_FD_12354 | JGI IMG/M metagenome (IMG submission 12354)
CTTGTCATGGGACCTGTCGGTCCGATTCTTCCCACCATTGGAGCGGCATGGGCGTGGGTTCCAAATAGGAATATGTTGTCCTCCAGGATTCCCGTATGCTTTGAAATCAGTGGAACATTTTTTATCGGGTCGGGTGCCGCTCCGAGGTCAAATGAAACAAGCAGCACCTTGCGCGTTCCGTCATCCAAGGCTATAGCGCGAATTCTTAGCGGGTCTACAACGCCGACGAAACCTGAACCGAGCGTTCCTCTGGACATTGGGAGCATATCGTTGGTTGGAGTTATGTCCTGTACCGAAGCGCCGCATAAAAACTTTTGATCCATTTTATTTCCTCCTCTATATTTTCGATAGATTTGAGCAAATTCGTGCTGTCAGACTATGAGTATTTTCGCATGATTTACAGTTTCCCGCCGCCATGCGTCTTATCAAGAAGCCCAATCATTACGCGGGACATTTCATCCTTGACATAGCCCGGAAGGATGCGGGATTTGTTGTGGTGCAGCGCCCGTCTTTCGATGGCATCGTCATCGTATATGTAACCCGAACGCGAATACGCAGACGAACAATGTGTTACGATAACTGTGTTTTTCAGCGGTGATATTTCCTTGAGGTGCAGAGAAATCGAAGTATACAATTCTCCGCTAAGCCCAAGCAGAGCCACATCTCCTATGCGCAGCATCTGCATCCTTATGTCGTAGGGGTCCGCGCCCTCGGTAACTACCTTTGATTCACTGAATGGGTTGGACGGATCAACCGGAATTGCATCGCGCCCCGGAGTGTATGACCAGTCAACAGCAGAGCTTATCTCGGCGGTATCGGTCAAGCATTCCACACCCTCAAGTGTGCGTAGTACGTCGTCAAGGTGACGGGTTGATAAAACCTTAAGCATGTAGGCATCGCCGCCCTTAATCGCTTCGCCGACGAACACTCCTGTTTTCGGGTCCGGGTAATAGAGGTGGTTCATCATAATCGGGTTCTGGTCGCCAGCAGAGCCACTTGTCCACATAGCAACAGCGCCTTCGAACATGTCCTCCATATATCCGGAAACAACACCGGGTATGTCGCCGCTTATCCCCATTGTACCATCGCAGCACTCATTCATGTGCATGACAACAGCGTGTACGGGGTAGTTGATAAAAAATGCGATTGGGTTTCCGTCGTAGTCCTCAAACTTCATGGTAAATAGCGTTTTGTCAGAGAGACCCTCGGCGTTGAAGCCCAATCCGCAGCGAACCGTACGCTTGCCGTCCTCTGTTGAAACGTAATCCTTATTGCGGTTTACGTTAATAAAGCTTTTCCCTGTACCCACACCAAATTTTGCCGGGCGCATTTCGGCTATCGCCCTGTCCACGGCGGTTTCCATTGCAGAATACACCTTGTTTGCGTAGGCTTCAACTAACTTTGCACCGTCCTCATCCAGCGAGGGCGGTCGCGTGACTATGCGATTTTTTCCGACCATCGGAGCCGCATGTGCGTGCGTTCCGAAAAACAGGATATTTTCCTCTGGTATGCCTGTGCGCTTTGACAGGCGCGGAACATTCTCTTCCGGGTCGGGTGCAGCAACCAAATCAAACGAGATAAGCAAGTATTTGCTATCCCCGCTGCCGATTGCGATTGCCCTTACTTTCAGATAATCGACAACGCCGCCGAAAAATACGCCTTTTATCATCCGCGGAAACGGAAATTCTTCGGGCGTGATGTCCTCTACGGCCGCGCCGCAATATAGCTTTTTGTCCATTTTGGTTTCTCCCATTTCGTTAATTTTCTCAGTTAAGCAGATATTTTCTTGCTCTAATAACTGACAAAAGCACCCCACTCTGAATATGTCAACCGACGTTATCAGGGAACCCCCAAAGGAGCATCCCTGATAACACCTAAGTAATCTTGATGTATCCTAAGCAGACTTGCTTTTTAAAAGTTTTCTACCGCGCGAAGTAGCGGTCGATCGCATTCTGCTGCTGCTCAAGCGCTCTGCCAATACCCAGAGACTCGATTTCGGCTACATATTCGTCCCATTTGTCAAGGCTTTCCATTCCAATTATGAACTTGACGGTCATTTCGCTTACATACGTATTGACATCGGCAAGGACAGTTGATACTATTGCGCCCTCCTCGGCGGTTGTCGAATAGTTGCGCGGCATTACAGTGATAGTCGGGTCTTTCGACACCTGCGCCCACACATTTCTTGTTTCGAGCATATCCTCGTTGAATGTGTCGAACTCACGCATATACATCGCAAACGGAGACATATGCGCGGCATACAGAGTGAATGCGGCGTCCATGGCAAGCGTCTCATTTTTGCTCAGCATATCAGTGATAAGCGGACGTCCGTCGGGACCATAGTAGAATGTCGCGTCCGGGGTTGTTGCGTTGTCGCCCTGCGTAGCACCGTAGTTTGCAAGCAATATTCCCTCGGAGGAATAGAAATAGTCCACAAGACGCAGGGCGAGTTCCCTGTTTTTCTCAGTTGTAGAGACTGCTGTTCCCGAGCTTGTGTATAGCTGCAAACTTTCTGTCGAATAGTTGCGGCTTAGCGGCAGCTCGCCTTTGTTCAGAACAGGGTCTTTTATCGCTGCGATAAAGAAATCCGGATTTTGCGCTACGCCTGTATTGAAATAAAATTTTCCGGAAAAAGCTGACCAGCCATTAAGCATGAACAGTTCGTCGTTACAGCACATCGACGTCATTGCCGCTGCCTGCCCTACTGGAGCTTTCGACATGAAATCTTGATAGAGGAGTTTTTCCTCATACCATTTGTTCATATACTCGAGATATATTTTGTATTTCGGGGAAATCCGGCAGAACTCAACCTTGCCGTCATTCACAACATATGTTGCTGTGAGCCCCAGACCCGACAGCAAAGCGCCATTGAATGTTTCAACGCCGGTTGCGTCAATAATTATGCTCTCCGGCATGTCCATCTCGTCGCGGAAATATCGCAGCATATCGGTCCATTCGTCGAATGTCTCGGGCAGAACGCCGTTGTTATAACCCGATTTTTCCCACATGTCCTTACGGTATACCATACCGTTACCCTGGGTGCGGTTGTCGTTAAATATCACACGGCAAAAGATGCCCATTACGCCGTTGTCTGTACAGGCATCTTTTTTGAAATCCGGCCTTGCGTTAAGAATTCCCATGTAATGCGGTACATAATCCGCCCAGTCGCGCAAATTAACAAATACTTCGTCGTCGACCGCTTTTTCAATGCCACCGACATAATTGGTCACCTCGTTAATGATGTTGGCATAATCCCCCGAAGCTATATGGAGGGCAAAGGACTCTCTTACGTTGGTTGCCGGAGCGTGGAAGAATTGAATATTGACGTTTGTGCGTTTCATCAGCTCTTTCCACATAAATCCGTCTGAGAGCTCCACAAGGCCCGACGCCACATTCGGCGCTGTTGCCCACCATGTTACTGTTTCCCCGCTGTCGCTAAGGGGCAGCTTTGACGGCATTACATCGCCCGGTATTGCGTAGTCAGGGTGCCCGAGTACGTCAACCGATTTATAGCCCGGCACATATTCCAGAAGAGCCAACGGGTCGTCCGGATTTGTTTCCGGATCGTCAGGACTGTTCGCGTCTTGCGAAGGTGTTGGTTTCGGGGTTGCGCTCGGAGAAGGGGACGTACCTGTGTTTCCGTTGCACCCTGCAAAGATTGATAGCAGAAGCAGAAGCGATAATAGAATACATATAGCTTTTTTCATAGTGGTTTCTCCTCATTTAATATTTACCTGGATAACGAATCCTTCCTCTGAAATGGCGGCTGGATGTAACTACGCGTTTTCATTACTCAGGCAAATATCACATTAGACAATATCTTTCGCATATGCAATGGTCGGAAAATGTACAGCTTGCCATAAAGTGTTTTTTGCGCAGTGCTATATTATGTACCGATGGACAATTAATGTACTTTCGCGATTACCACCTATATACTACATAAATTAACATTGACTTTGGGAAGCTGCAATGAGAGAATAAAAAATAAAGTGATAAAATATGTTAAAACATCTGTATTCCCAAAAAGGATTCAGGATAATACTTGTATCCTACATATTGGTGTTAATGATTCCTCTTATTCTGGGTGTTGGTGTGTACTCGATAATAGCGGGCACTGTCAGTCGCCAGATGGACGAATTAAGCTATAACATGTGCAACCAGTACAGGTTGCACATTGATTCCGCTGCCAATGAGGCTATGGTTTTTGCCCGGCTTATATCACAAAACCAGAAAGTAAAAAGCCTAATCAACATAGGAGACGAATCCAATATAACCTCAGAAACCCGGTACAACCTTGTGAACACTATTTCGCCGATTAACACTCTCGGCGAAAAGTATGTCGAAAAATACTTGATTTACTTCCGGAATAACCGCTCTCTTTTGACGGAGGGCGACAGAATCTCATACAAAAAAATAGATAACTACCTCATGTCTAATTTCGGTACCGATGAACAGTGGATTTGGGAGAACCTCTCGTCCAGCGCCGTCCACATCAACAACATAGATGGAACACCTGTCGCGTTTGCAATTTCGCCTGTGCTGCGCTCGGGGACATATCAATACGGCGGCGCTGTTTTAATACAGCTTGACATTGAGGAAATTTTGCACGAACTAAAGAATTTGTATACCGAGGAGAGCAGTGTATTTATTATTTCGGGAAATTGCTGTACATATAGCTCCCCGCGCGGCAGAGGGTGCTTTGATTTTAGCGGCGATACATACGACGATAAGGTTTTCTCGGATTTGCTGGGTTACAAAGTTAAAACATCCGCTTCCGACTCCGATTACGGGCTTACGTTTGTGACGGCATTACCCGTCTCAAAATATTATGCGCCAATGACAAGAATCGGTCTGTTTATGTGTGGATATTTTGTTTTATGCCTGGCGTTTGGCGCAATATATGCCGTTGCAGAAGCAAAGCGCAGATATGCTGTCATAGACAGGCTATATAAAATTATACCTGAAAACACAACCGATGCGGCATTCGAAGCCATAGAAGCTTCGCTTAAAAAGGCGGCGGAGCAAAGGCGCGTGCAGATATCCAAAACCTACAGAGAGCTTAACGCAAGAAAGGAAAAATTTCTGAGTGATATCGTTCATTTCGGTGCGTTAAGCGTAACTGCCGACAAGCTTGGTGTGTTTGAAATCAGCTTTCCCTATCCAATGTTTACAGTCTTGCTTGTTGGTATCGAAAACATAGAAAACATTTTTTTCGGCGAAGAGAAACTCAGCGAGGAAGACGCCTTTGATAACGCTTTTACAATAATATCATCGGTTTCAACTGAGCTTTTCAGCAATTTCGCAAAAACTTATGTCACCTATACCGGCGATACGATTGTGCTTCTGCTAAATTATGACCCTGACCTCGACAAAATAGAAGAAAACGCCACTTCGATGTGCAATTTTATTTTTGTTAACTTCGGACTCAGAGTTTATTGCTCGCGTGGGTTTAATGTGAAAAATATTACCGGGTTGCCGTACTCCTACTATACCGCCGAGGCGCTGCCCGGCTCTAATGATATGCAGGATATGCCCTACTATGCCAATGGCGCAAGCGCCGGAGTCGATAAGGAAAGTGATATACTCTACTTCCGCATGATACGTCTCCTTTTATCCGACCTGTTTGCCGGGAATATTCAAAACGCGAAGAAGATAGTAGAGGATATCAACACCACAGGGCTGCTTGACACAGGAAACGTCAGCGTTCTGAAAGTTAGGCGTGACGGCATTGTAAATATTATTCTGCTTTTTATAGAAACGGTAAATTTTTCACCTGGCGAATATTACAAGCAGCGGCTTCACACCGAGAAGGATGTCAGAACACTGGTGTCTTTGATTATTACAGCATTGGATCAAATTGAGGAAATGACAGGTTCTGTTTTGTATAATGATACCGGTGGCGCCGCAAGCCGTATTAAAGATTTTATTGAAAAAAATTATCAAAATCCCAACCTTGACATAACCTTCATTTCGGATAAACTTAATTTGACCCCCTCGTATATATTCAGAATATTTAAGCATAATTTTTCGATGACCCCGCTCGACTACGTGAACCTGAAGCGCCTCAGTGCCGCAAAGGAATTGTTAAGAAACACAGATCTGACCGCAAATGACATATCGGAGCGTGTGGGATACGGTTCCAGCCGCTCATTTTCACGTGCCATGCAGAAATATGAAGGGATGACACCGGGGCAGTACCGCTCTATGCTGTAACGGCGGATTCGGATATATAGTGCTAAATATTTTGATAATCTAGATATATCCGGTATCTATTCCATTCAAACAACACAAGAAAGACGTAGCCTCCCGCCAAAGGGTAGTTATGTCTTTTCTATCTTAAAAGCAGAATAACGATACAACGATAATTTCAACTGCGGAGGTAGTTGCTTGTGGACAAAAATTGACTTTTTCCGAAGGAAAAATAAAGTTTGAAAATGTATTGTCAACGCTTGAACGTGCCGCCCTGTGGATTTTTCCACGTCCAGTTCCGCACGTAATACCTTAATTTTATCGGCAATTTCCGTTTGTTCTTCGCTGTACTGCTTCGACATTAGAGCAAATTTTATATTATCAATTTTTCCCGCGGCGAAATCCTCACATAACTTTTGTCAAAGAGGTTTGTCCAGTTTTCGTACATTGATGCCATGACAGCTATAGCGAAATAGTTGCAATTTAAAAAATTTGTGATATACTGCATAATGGGTAAGGATTTGGAGGAATAAATTCACCCGATATTAAAATCGTGTTTTTCACGGTGATCTATGAAAGAAGGGTATATATGGGTATTGCAGAAATCCTTTCTGCTTCGTTTTTTTGTTTTTCAATGGTCTTTGCTTTGTTGGGCGGCTTATACATTCTTGTTATGCTGTCTACAAATCTAATCAGACTAATTGAGACCAAGACAAAGAAGTAGTGGAGGGAAAAATAATGTTTGTTGACACACTGCAAAAAATTTGGGCAGACTCGGGTTTCGCTGCGTTGACATGGCAGCATCTTGTTATGATCGCTATAGCTTGCATATTCATTTTTCTTGCTATTGCCAGGAAATTTGAACCGCTACTGCTACTCCCCATCGCCTTTGGGATGCTGCTCGCGAATCTCCCGCTTACGGGTATTATGAGCGAGTCGTTGGGCGAGGAGCCGAGCGGATTGCTCTATTATATCTATCAGGGGGTTAAGTTGGGTATATACCCATCCCTCATATTTTTAGGAATAGGGGCGATGACCGACTTTGGTCCCCTGATCGCAAGGCCGTCCAGCCTGTTTATGGGAGCTGGAGCGCAATTCGGCGTGGTTGCGGCTTTTGTGGTTGCGTATTTGCTTGGATTTACACCTCCAGAGGCTGCGTCCATTGGTATCATAGGAGGCGCGGACGGACCAACAGCGATATATCTTACGTCAAGGCTCGCGCCGCATCTGCTACCAGCAATCGCAATTGCGGCGTACTCTTACATGGCACTGATACCATTGATACAGCCTCCGATCATGCGGGCGCTGACAACAAAAAAAGAACGGGAAATCGTGATGACCCAGCTTCGACCTGTATCAAAGTTGGAAAAAATATGTTTTCCTATCATCGTATCAATCATTTGCATACTTCTTTTGCCGGACGTTGCGCCTTTGATCGGTATGCTGATGCTTGGTAACCTGTTTAAGGAATCGGGTGTTGTGGAAAGATTGTCGGACACTGCGCAAAACGCTTTAATCAATATTGTCACTATTTTTCTTGGTATTACCGTCGGGGCAACAGCAATGGCAGAAAGATTTCTCAGTCCGGAAACACTTATGATAGTTGGGTTGGGACTTGCGGCATTCATGTTCAGCACTGTTGGCGGTTTGCTCCTTGGTAAATTGATGTGTTGGCTGTCAGGCGGCAAAATAAACCCATTGATCGGCTCGGCGGGCGTATCTGCCGTGCCAATGGCCGCACGGGTATCACATACAGAAGGACAAAAAGCAAACCCCGCCAATTGGCTGCTTATGCACGCTATGGGGCCGAATGTCGCGGGTGTGATTGGCTCCGCTATCGCGGCAGGTATTCTCCTATCTCTTTTTGGATAAAAAAGAAACTGATATAATATGTTCAAAAAAACACAGAAGGAAAGGACACTATTGCAATGAAATTTGTAATGATTTATCTTGTTGGGTTGGGAGTAATACTCTCGCTCATCTTCGCATACTATAACTTCCGCAAGGGCAGCAAAATGGCACACGGCACACCGGAGATGAAAGACATCGCGGATGCCATACGTGAAGGCGCAAGCGCATTTTTGAAGCGTGAATATTCAATGTATATTCCTATACTGCTGGCGGTTGCAGTATTATTTGCCATCATCTTTACTCCTTGGGCGGGATTGTCATTTCTTCTGGGCATGTTGATGAGTTCTTTTGCAGGACTTGTCGGAATGAAGGCCGCCGTTATATACAATGAGCGCGTCGCAAATGAAGCGCGACTCGGAGTTGAAAGAAAAGACCCTTCAACTTTGGGAAAAGCTCTCAACGTAGCTTTCCGCGGAGGCTCGGTCATGGGGCTTTCGGTTGGCGGTTTCGCAATGTTAGGTCTTCTTATTGTTTACTTGGTTGTGGGTATGGCTTTGCAGTTCGCAAACCCGGATAATCTTACAATCACGACGAGCATCGTCGGCTTAGACTTTGTTCTTTTTCCGCAGGTTCTCTCCTGCTATTCGCTGGGATGCTCAGCTGTTGCAGTCTTTAACCGTTTGGGTGGAGGCATATACACAAAAGGTGCCGATATGGGCGCAGACCTTGTTGGGAAGACAGAACTCGGCATACCCGAAGACGACCCTCGCAACCCTGCAGTTATCGCAGACTGTGTCGGCGATAACGTAGGTGATGTAAACGGAAATGGTTCAGATTTACTTGAAAGCACCATTGGTGCGGTAGTGGCTTCCGCCGTTCTGCCGACTACAATTTATACGGCTGCGCTTAACACTTCACTGCCTGTTAGCAGTGAACTTGTCAGCCGGATGATGCAATTTCCGCTCGCTTTTATAGGTGTAGGCCTTCTCTCTTGCATCATCGGAATTTTCTATGTTCTTTTAAGAAAACCGAGCAATAAATTGTCACGCGAACTAAATATCTCCCTGTGGAGTTCTGCGGCAATTATTGCCGTCAGCACACTTGTTTTGAGTTTCTTCTTTTTCAAAGATCAACCGCTTGAAGGCGTTGATTTTAGATTCGGATGGATATCTCCTTGGCTAAGCGCTCTTATGGGTATTATCGCCGGTATTCTTTTGGGCATGATTGCCGAGCGCTACACGAGTGATAAATATAAGGAAACTTTGAATGTTGCAAATCTGGCAAAACAAGGGCCGGCGCTTGTAATTGTCGGTGGAACAAGCTCCGGATGGCGGAGTTGCCTCCCAGCGTGTATAACGATGGGCGGCGCAATCATTGTATCAAGCTTCTTCTCAGGCATATACGGCTCCGCAATGGCAGCAGTTGGTATGCTCTCCTTTGTCGTTGCAACCGTAACAGTAGATACATACGGCCCCATAGCTGATAACGCTGGTGGCATCGCGGAAATGACGCATCTTGACGAGGAAGTCCGAAATATCACAGACAGTCTCGATTCTCAGGGTAACACTACGGCTGCGGTCGGCAAAGGGTTTGCAATAGGTTCCGGCGTGTTGGCAGCATTAGCGATGATGATGGCATTTGCAAACGGCGGCAGCTCCGGCGGAGAATTGAACATCATAAATTATCTCGCATTGGGCGGAGCGTTCATGGGCGTAGGCGTAATGCACTGGCTTTCGGGCAGAATGCTAAATGCAGTCTGCAACAATGCTGAACACATGGTTGACGAAGTACGCAGACAAGTTAAGGAAAACCCCGGTATCATGTCTGGTGAATCCAAACCCGACTACAAGGCTTGCATTGACATATGCACAAGAAGCGCTATATCGGAAATGAAGTTACCTGTTTTGGTTTCTTTGCTTTCGCCAATCCTTGGCGGGTTTGTGTTTGGACCACTTTTTGTAGGCGGATTTTTGCTTGGAACGATATTAGACAGCGTTGTTATGGCTACATCTACTGCCAACAGTGGCGGAGCATGGGATAACGCAAAGAAATATATCAAGAGCGTGAAAGCCGAGCTTATTGCGGAATTTGGCGAAGAACGTTACGACGAAATACACAATGCAGGTGTTATTGGGGATACAGTAGGTGACGGATATAAAGATGTTGTCGGCCCCAATCAGGACATCATGATTAAAATGATGGCAACGGTTTCTGTCATCATGTTACCTGTTATGAATGCATTCAACTTGATGTCATTTGTGCTAAAATAGGTTGATTTTTTGCTCGTTGACCCAACAAGCAAATGTGACGTGCATTGAGGTCACTGCGAGGCTGCATCGGCTTGTGGAAGTGGTACAACAGATCGTTAATTATAGGAAGCAGAATTACAATTCTGCTTCCTATTTTTTCGTTGCAGTCGGTTCACTCTGGCTTCTCTCCCGCATGATATTCTCTGCACCCTTGCGTAACTCCACACCTCTCATTTCATCTTTAAAACGGTATTAAATATCTTCGCAGAGTGAAAATCTCTTGGAGTTCAGCGTAGATTGTTCCGACTGCCATATTTTATTTTATGTTTCTTAGCCAGGTGGCAATACCGCACCTTTCCATATGTAAAGCGGCAACGCCCTTGTGAACAGTCGGTATTTGTTCAATGCCTGACGCTCATATGAACGATGGTCAATTTTGGGGCTTTAATGTCTCTTTATGGGCTACGCCGCCTTTGCAGGTGTAGTCATGGGTAACACCGTTTTGTCGTCATCGTGCGAAAGGCAGCCATAGGCGATTTGCCGTGGGCGACGTGGTATGTGCTTGTGCGCGGGGACGACGCGGTGGCACACAGGGTAATCGCTGTGACTGAGGCTGGTCTGCAAACATTGGTTCATTCATCTTAGAATCACATAAGAGGGCAGGGGGAGCTATAGCTCCCCCTGCCCTCTTATT
>JGI994J12354_10005429_pt1 | contig 10983 bp, 10 predicted proteins | sample IntmicLarv3ML3BL_FD_12354 | JGI IMG/M metagenome (IMG submission 12354)
ACATAGGCGCTCTGTGCAGATTTTGGCGTATGACCTCGTGTGTTTTTCCATTTGTATATGTGAGATAGCATACAGCCTTGTTCTCCGGTGGTTCTTCTGTCTCAAAGGAAAAGGGTTCGGGGTTTTCGTCACCCTCCTGAATCTCCATTTTAGAGAAATCAACACTTCTGGCATTTATTCTCGGCGGAGTTCCGGTTTTGAAGCGTCTTAGCCCCAGTCCCAAATTCTCAAGGCATGCTGTCAGCTCTGTTGCGGCGGCAAGTCCGTCCGGTCCGCTGTCTCTCAGCACTTCGCCTATAATAGTGCGCCCGTTCAGATATGTTCCGGAACACACTATTGCCGCTTTGCATTCATATGCCGCGCCGGTCTGGGTGACAACATGGGAGACCGCGCCGGTTTCATCAACGCGAATTTCCACAACCTCTGCCTGCTTAACCCAGAGTTTGTCCTGATTTTCCAAGGTCTTTTTCATTATCTCCTGATAATACCGCCTGTCAGCCTGAGCACGCAGACTGTGCACCGCCGGACCTTTGCCGCGACCTAACATTCTGTATTGGATGCAGGCGGCATCGGCGGCTTTTGCCATTTCGCCGCCCAATGCGTCGATTTCGCGCACAAGATGACCCTTGCCTGTTCCGCCGATTGCCGGGTTGCAGGGCATGTTGCCTACCGCGTCGAGATTTATTGTAAAACAGACTGTGTCCAAACCAAGACGCGCAGAAGCAAGAGCCGCCTCTATGCCCGCATGTCCCGCTCCGATTACCGCAATATCACATTTTCCTGCGTTATAACTCATATATTTTTCCTGTTCTATTTTACTTTCACCTTTTTTGCCTATATAATATATAACTATTGATAGAAAAAATCAATGCTTCTTGACCTTCCTATTATAACTTGCTTGATTTTTTCTTCCGCCGTATTACCATAAACACTGAAAGGATTGTGGATATGAACATATATGGTAGCTTTACTGAACTCATAGGGAACACTCCCCTTCTGGAGCTGAAGACACTTTCATCACGTCATGGCGCGGCAGCGCGCATCGCCGCCAAACTTGAGAGCAATAATCCCACCGGAAGCGCCAAAGACAGGGCTGCTCTGGGTATGATCAGGGATGCGGAAAACAGAGGTGTTTTAAAACCCGGCTGCACCATAATTGAGCCAACAAGCGGAAACACGGGAATAGGTCTTGCCGCTGTTGCTGCTGTTCTGGGCTATAATGCCGTTATTGTAATGCCTGACAACATGAGCATTGAGAGGCAGAAGCTCATGACGGCTTACGGCGCGGAACTTGTTTTGTCTCCCGGCAGCGAGGGTATGGGCGGAGCAATAAAGATGGCGGAAAAACTCAGCCGTACAATCCCCGACAGTTTTGTTCCCGGGCAATTCACAAACCCCGCCAACGCAGATATACATTATAAGACAACAGGCCCGGAAATCTGGAGAGACACCGATGGCTGTGTTGATATCTTCATATCAAGCGTGGGCTCCGGCGGAACAATAACCGGTACAGGACAATTTCTGAAATCACAAAATCCCGCAATCAAGGTCATTGCCGTTGAGCCTGACGCTTCCCCTGTACTCTCCGGAGGAGAGAAAGGCGCACATGGAATCCAGGGCATTGGTGCCGGTTTTGTGCCGGATGTGCTGGATACTGGGATATATGACCAAATACTCCGGGTTTCCGATGCGGATGCCTTCTCAGCCATGCGGGAACTTGCGAAAACAGAGGGAATTCTAGCCGGCATCTCATCCGGCGCCGCGGTTTTTGCCGCTCTGGAAACTGCAAAGCTGGAATCCAATGCCGGAAAGCTTATAGTTGTCATTTTACCGGACACCGGCGAGCGATATCTCAGCGTGTTTTAATTATCAAATAATCATACCCTAAAAGCTCTGTGCTTTGGGGTATGTTTTTCTATCTGCAAAAAAACCTGTAAAAGCCCTTGACCTTTACGCAGCGTAAAGGTGTACACTGATTTCAGTCGCGGCGACATGAAGAGAGGTAGACAATGGAATACTCAATTGACAAACTGGCAAAGCTGGCTGGCGTAAGCTCCAGAACACTGAGATACTATGATGAAATCAGCCTGCTGAAACCGCTGAGGACAAACAGCTCCGGTTACAGAATTTACGGCTCAAACGAAGTCTCCAGACTTCAGCAGATTCTTTTTTTCCGTGAACTGGGGGTTGCTCTGGATCAGGTAAAAGCTGTTCTCGATTCTCCGGACATTGACTATACCGCTCTTCTTGAGCAGCATTTGAGACAGCTCCTGACAAAAAGAGCGGAGCTGGACACGCTCATCGGCACTGTCACAAAAACAATTCAAAATGAAAGAGGTCTGATTGAAATGGCAGATAAAGAGAAATTCGAGGGCTTTAAAAAGAAGCTCATAGAGGACAATGAAAGCAGCTACGGAAAAGAGGTTCGTGAAAAATACGGTGATAAGGCTGTAGAAGAATCAAATGCCAAAACGATGAATCTCAGCCGCGAAGAATACGATGCTATGCAGGCTCTGGGAGAAGAAATCCTCTCCAACTTGGCAGCCGCTGTTTCCGAAAGCGCAGATCCATCAGGAGAGACCGGCTTGAAAATCGCTGAGCTGCATAAAAAGTGGCTTGGATACACATGGGCTGCGTATAATCCGGAGGCTCACAAGGGACTTGTTCAAATGTATATTGACGACCCGCGATTCACATCGTTTTATGACGATAAAGTCCCGGGCTGTGCTCAGTTTTTACGTGATGCGGTACACGCCTTCTGCGGATAACAAGTAAATAAAACGTGCCGGATAAGGGGCGTTGAGTTATGAAAACAAATTGTAGGGGCGGTCTGTGACCGCCCGCGGGCGAACAAAGTTCGCCCCTACGAGTTTTCATAAAACAACGNNCNTANATCCGGCACGTTTTANTTATTTTCTCTTTTTCTTTTTCCATGTGGATTTTTCCGGTTGGGTTTCACCCAGTGATTCACCCAGCTCACGAAGGAGCTCTTTTTGTCTGGATGTGAGTCCCTTTGGTGTTTTGACCTCAACAGTTACAAACTGGTCGCCGCGTCCTGAGCTGTTCAAATACGGTATTCCCTTGCCCCTCAGCCTGAACACCGTTCCGGTCTGGGTACCCTCCGGCACCTTATATTTCACGGCGCCGTCAAGGGTCGGAACCTGAAGCTCATCACCTAAAGCCGCCTGAGCGAAGCTGATATCCATTTTATAGTATACTGAGTTCCCGTCACGGAGAAATTCCGGATGCGGACGCACACCTATTGTTATTAGGAGGTCACCTTTCGGTCCGCCGTTTTTTCCCGCATGTCCCTGTCCCCGCAGAGAAATCGTCTGACCGTCGTCTATTCCGGCGGGTATGTTCGCACTTATCTTGCGCTGTTTGCGCTGTGTTCCCGCTCCTCTGCATGTGGGGCATGGTTTATGGATTATTTTTCCCGAACCGCCGCATTTTGTGCATGCGGTCTGGCTTGAAAACACCCCGAACGGTGTTCTCTGCTGGGATCGTACCGTTCCTGAGCCGCCGCAGACTGAGCATACCTCAGGCGTCGTTCCTTCTGCACTGCCGGAGCCGCTGCAGCTTTCACATTCTTCAATCTTGGTGACATTCAGCTCTTTTGTACAGCCAAAGGCAGCCTCTTCAAAAGTGATTGTTATACCTGCGCGGATACTCTCACCGCGTTGAGGGCCATTTCGCTGTCTGCCCCCACCTCCGCCGAAAATATCGCCGAATATATCACCAAATCCGCCAAATATATCTCCAAAGTCACCGAATCCGGCACCATACGCTCCACCTCCGCCCATAGAAGGATCAAAGGCGGCATGACCGAACTGGTCATATTTTGCCTTCTTTTCTTCATCGGACAGGATTTCATATGCCTCGTTGACCTCTTTGAATCTCGCCTCTGCCTTCTTGTCATCGGGGTGAAGGTCGGGGTGATTCTCTTTAGCCAGCTTTCGGTAAGCTTTTTTTATCTCACTGTCGGAGGCGCTTTTGGAAAGTCCCAGCACCTCATAATAATCTCTTTTATCAGCCATATACATCACTTCCTAACTCGCCGGTGCCCGGTAACCGAAGTTACCGGGCATTGCACGTTATTAAACAGCTTTTTTACTTGTTGTCTTCGTCGACCACTTCATAGTCCGCATCATAATACTGCTGTCCGTCACCGGCTCCATCGCCCTGTGCTCCCATGTCGGGTGCTCCGTCCTGAGGCGCGGTATTTGCATACAGCTTCTCACTGATCTTATAGAATACCTGCGTGAGCTCCTCTGTGGCGCTCTTAATTGTGGGGGTATCAGTGCCCTTTAACGCTTCTTTAAGCTTGTCGAGAGCGGTGTTCACCTCTGTTTTGTCAGCCTCTTCCAGCTTATCACCCATCTCGGAAATGGTCTTTTCAGTCTGATATACCATCTGATCTCCGGCGTTTCTAACATCGACCTCTTCTTTGCGCTGGGCGTCCTCTGCGGCAAACTGCTCAGCATCACGCACGGCTTTTTCAATATCGTCTTTAGACATGTTTGTAGAGCTTGTGATTGTAATATTCTGCTCTTTGCCTGTGCCAAGATCCTTGGCGGAGGCATTAACAATGCCGTTGGCATCTATATCAAAAGTGACCTCAATCTGCGGTACACCACGGCGTGCCGGAGCAATACCGTCCAGATGGAAGCGGCCGAGACTCTTGTTATACTGCGCCATTTCGCGCTCGCCCTGAAGAACGTTGACCTCAACGCTGGTCTGGTTATCAGCCGCTGTTGAGAACACCTGACTCTTCTTTGAGGGGATTGTGGTGTTACGCTCAATAAGTCTTGTGCACACGCCGCCCAAAGTCTCGATACCGAGTGAAAGCGGGGTGACATCCAGAAGGAGGATTCCCTCAACATCTCCGCCCAATACACCGCCCTGAATAGCAGCGCCGATTGCAACGCACTCATCGGGGTTAATACCCTTGAAAGGGTCTTTTCCGGTAATGCTCTTAACTGCATCCTGAACCGCCGGAATACGTGATGAGCCGCCTACAAGAAGTATCTTGGAGAGTTCACCCGCTGCAAGACCTGCATCTGAAAGCGCCTGACGCACAGGGCCGAGAGTTTTTTCAACAAGATGGTTTGTAAGCTCGTTGAACTTGGCTCTTGTAAGTGTAATGTCAAGGTGCTTGGGTCCTGTGGCATCCGCTGTGATATACGGCAGGTTGATATTTGATGAGGTCACGCCGGACAGCTCAACTTTTGCCTTCTCTGCCGCCTCGCGGAGACGCTGCATAGCAACCTTGTCACCGGAGAGGTCAACTCCCTCTAGTTTCTTGAACTCGTCAACCAGATATTTAGTCACGCTCTCGTCAAAATCATCGCCGCCCAGACGGTTGTTTCCAGCCGTTGCCAGAACCTCGATAACGCCGTCGCCAATCTCAAGAACAGATACGTCGAATGTTCCGCCGCCAAGGTCATAAACCATAATTTTCTGGTCGGTTTCTTTATCAAGTCCGTATGCGAGAGCAGCCGCTGTAGGCTCATTTATAATACGTTTAACGTCAAGACCGGCAATTCTGCCCGCATCTTTAGTTGCCTGACGCTGGCTGTCTGTGAAGTACGCCGGTACAGTGATAACAGCTTCTGTCACAGTTGTTCCCAGATGTGCCTCAGCATCAGCTTTCAGCTTTTGAAGAATCATTGCACTGATTTCCTGAGGTGTATAGTTTTTATCGTCAATGGTAACTTTATAGTTGCTGCCCATCTCACGCTTAATTGAGCTGATTGTACGGTCGGGGTTTGTTATAGCCTGACGCTTTGCCACCTGACCTATCATACGCTCACCGGTTTTTGAAAATGCCACAACTGAAGGCGTGGTACGGTTGCCCTCGGCGTTAGCGATAACTCCGGGCTCACCGGCTTCAATAACTGCCACGCAGCTGTTTGTTGTTCCTAAATCTATTCCAATAATTTTACCCATTTTTATTTTCCTCCTGTTACTTAATTGTTCTAGTTTGCTACTTTTACCATGGAGAATCTAATCACTTTTTCTCCGAGCTTAAAGCCCTTCTGGAATTCTTCGACGATTTCGTTATCGCCTTTTTCCTCATCATCAATATGCATTACGGCATTATGAAGTTCGGGATCAAATATCTCTCCCACTGTCGGGATTTCTGTAACTCCGAGTTTCTCCAATACCTCCTGCAATTGATTCATAATAAGTTCAATGCCTTTGCGGTATGCTTCGTCCTCTGTGGGTTGGGTCAGCGCGCGGCTGAGATTATCATAAACAGGCAAAAACCTCATAACTGTATCTGACCTCACATCAGAGTAAACGGCTTCGCGCTCTTTTGCGCTGCGCTTGCGGAAATTATCGTACTCTGCGGCAAGCCGCAGGTATTTTTCTTTTTCAGCTGCCAATTCTTCCGCAACCGGGTCAATTTCCGGTGCTGTTTCTTCTATACTGTCTTCAGTGATATTCTGCGCCTCTTCCTCTTTTGGAAGCTCTTCTTCCGGCGTCTTACCTTTTTTCTTAGCTGCCATCCATATTTTCCTCCGGTTCCTTAATTGTCAGTTTGCCCCAGCCTTCAGGCGGTCCGCTGCTGCCCAGTGCCCGGCTTATTCCACCTGCCATATATCCCAGCCAGGCGGCGACTTTTGAATAGTCCATTCTTGTGGGTCCTACCACACCGATAAGTCCTTTTGTGCCGTCGCCGATATTGTAGCTTGCCAGCACCACGCTGGAGTCCTTTAGTTCTTCTGCCACATTTTCCGGACCGATCAGCACCTTAACCTCGTCATCTTCAATAGCCTCCGGCAAGCTTAAAAGCCCGTTGCCTTCAGACAGATAGCTGAGCAGTTTCTGTGCCTTTTCCGGATTTCTGAATTCCGGGTGCCTCAGGAGATGTGACGCGCCTGAGACATATGTCTCCGTTGCGCCAAGCTCTGAGAGAATTTCTATAGCAAAACTCGCTATTATTGATACAAGCCCCATAGTGTCCCCCGCTGCGCGCTCAGCGGAGTCAATAAGGTTGGAGCTGATTTTATCTTCGGTAATACCTGTGAAATGCGCATTGAAAAGCGCCGATAGTTTTTGTATCATTCCCTGCTCCACAGAAAACGGCAGGTGAACCAGTTTATTCTTCACCGTTTCATTTGAAAGCATTGACACAATTATAAAAGTATTTGCGTCTATATATATTAAATCAAACCTCTTGATAACCGCCTTCGCGGGTGCTGCCAGTGACAGCGCCGGATACTGCGTCAGCTGTGACGCAAGCCTTCCCACATCGGAAATGAGCTTATCAATCTGCTGTATTTTAAGGTTAAGCCGCTGATTTATGCGCTCTGTTTCTTCCAGTGAGAGCTTGTGCTTTCGCATCAGTTCATTAACATACAGCCTGTAGCCTGCCGGCGAGGGAATTCTTCCCGCGGATGTATGGGGCTGCTCCAGATATCCCATGTTTTCAAGCTCGGCAACTTCATTTCTTACCGTTGCGGAGGATACGCCGAGACCGGATTTTTCTGCGATAGTTTTTGAGCCTACAGGCTCTGCTGTTTCAATATAATCCTCTATTATGGCAGCGAGGATTTTTTTCTTTCTATCGCTCATCTCCATGACCGGCACCTCCTTTGACAAGCTCAAGGGGTGAGCATTGGCACTCTCCCCTCCTGAGTGCTAATTTAGCATCTTTTTTGATTTTTGTCAAGAGGTGAGAGCTTCTTATTGACAGATTATTCATAATTAATATCACAGAGTTCTCACCCTGCTATCCTTATTGTTCTCATAAAATCAATACCGTTCAGCTATATATCAATGAAATTTACATGGAAAAACAATGGATTATTGACATCTGAATGTGCTTTCTTGCCTTTTTACACTTCAATTTGCAATAAAAGACTAAATCCCAAAGGTCTTCGCCTTTGGGATTTAGTCTTTTATGAATATTTTTAGTTTTCTTTCGCATCGCGGAGATACAGCAGTGTGGACGATGATTTTTCCTCCAGCTTCTCCACGCTGGTGTCAATAAGACTCTGGGCACTCTCTGCCCGTCTGTAAATCTCTTTAAATATCTGCTTTATCGCCTCAAGCTCAGAGATGTTTTCCCTGCGGAAGGCTTTTGCCGCCTCTTTCTCCGCACGGACCTTTTCCATCTCCTCGCGCTGAATGTCATACGCATCGTTCATTATCTTGTCGGCATCGGTTCTTGACCTATCCAGCATGGTGTCTTTCATTTCCTGAATGTCTGCCATCATTCTTGCCATCTGCTCTGACTTCAGTTCATAGTCCGCGCACACAGTCTCCATGGCAGCCACCTTCTCGTCAGATTCAACACGGGCTGTCTTCTCCTGAGCAAGCTCTTCTTCAAGACCGCTCACCTTCGCCGTTACCGCTTCATATTCGGCCTGAGCTTTTCAATCTTAGCACGGTACATCTCGTCAAGCTTCTGTATAGAGCTGAAAACAGCATCCTCCTTGATACCGAAGAAAGACTTCTTAAATTCTAAATTTCTCAGATATTCTTTTATTTCATCATAGTTTATCTGTGTAGCATTCTGTTCCATCATTCTTTCTCCTTACAAGTTCCGGAAGCTCTGATATGCAGTAATTTTACCTCATTAATAGCCTGAGGTCAAGATACATAATAAACAGCCCCTCCCAAATAGTGCTCTGGGAGAGGCTCTTATTGCTTTTTAGTTAAGTTGCTATACAGGTTTAGTCGATAACCGGCTTTCGAATCGGTTCAACTTACGCGGCGGGTTTCGCTGCGATGAAGAGCATATCGTTTCCTTCCTCCTCAGAGAAGAAGTCATACATGGTAAAGTTATAAATAAAACGCTCGGCACCGTATACGCCGTATCCGTCCTGATTGTGGTCTGTTGTGTCATATGGGTCTGCCACAATGATAACATCGTCCTGCTCAGTCTCTGTGCCCATTGTGTCATATCCAATAATAACCTGCCAATGGCCGCCCCAGTCATTCCACGCAACCATCACGGGTACGCCCGCTTCCAGATATGCCTGAATATCGGTAAGCCAGAAGTCATAGATATTTTCACCCAGGTCCAGAGTGGTCTCCAGCTCGAATCCGCCTACGCCTTCAAAAATCGCAATTGCTTCTCCGAGAGAGGTTGCCCCCGGCTCATCTCCCTGAGGGCGCAGCTCGGCCAGAGTCTGCTCGTTATAGTCCCCGAGCATTCCGTAGTACTCCATAACCATCAGAGCGCTTGTCACGCCGCAGCTCCATTCGCTGGACTGCTGGATGGTCTTGAACTTAGGTAAAATAGTCAGAGTGTCTGTGGATTCCATATTGTAAAAGTCCAGCCTGCTGAAATACGGGCTGTCAACATGGTCACCGTCACGGTCAACGCTGTCGGCTCCATCATCGGGAGAAATGTCCGCCGCATAGGGGATTTTCATCTCGTCTGTGTAATTGCCGCCTGCCGGCTGGTTATTTTCCTGTGCCTCCGGCGTGGTTGATGCTTCGCTGTCTTTTTTTGCACAGCCTGTCAGTACACTCAATATGAGTAGTGTTGTTAAAATCCATACAAAACCTTTTTTCATGTGTTTAAACACCTTTCTAAAAAATAGTTTTGTACTTGTAAGTAACACACCGTCCTTGTATTATTTATTATCAAATCCTTTTTCGATTCTCATTTTATTTATCCAATTACCGGTAAAGCTGAGTTGAGTTGGGTTGGTGTCAGGCACAAAGTGCTGTCCTGAACCCGCATTGCCCCCATAGATGTTTCTACAAGTACGACCGGCGCGCTCTGCGCGCATCCGATTGTTAAGGTATATCGCCCCAAAGCAATGGAACGCCCTGTCATTTTTTTCGAAAGCCAAACGACATCCGGGTGTCATCAAAACCCCTAATACCGCTCTATTACCTCCTTCATTCCCGTATATTTGCAGCTGATTGATTATACTGTCAAATACTTTCAAAATCAAGTGCATTATTTGCAAAATTCAATATTTCCCCGACTTTTTACAGCTTTTTACTTGCATAATTCCATGTCCAAGAATATGATATTTTCACCGGCAATATTAGGGAGGTTGAATAGTGAGTAAAAAGAAAACCAGAAAAAAGCTGTCCGAAAAATTCGGCAAGCTGCCTGACCACACATATTTTGATGGAGATATGGGGAAAATCGGTGCATATTTTGACTACCGCTGGGATAAATCCATTGATGACTTTTTGATTGATGATATTACAGCCTCCGATTTAGACCTCGACAAGGTTTTCCGCAATGTCAATAACTGCGGCTCAGCCTCCGGCGAGCAGTATCTGTATTATATGCTGAGAAGCCCCTGCACAGATCAAACCGGCTACAGCAAACGCCGCAGCCTAATTAACTTTATGAACAGCTTCCCTGAAAAGCGTCTGGATCTCCAGATGATTTTCTCTCGTCTTGGCAGAAACCGCAAGGCTGATGTTTCCAACGCATTTAAGCCGAAAGATCACAGACCTTATATGTTTTTTGTATATCTTCTTCTGTCTCTGTGCTTAATTGCCGGGGCGGTCTGCTTTGCCGTATTCCGCAGTTCATTCTTCAGTTCGGCTCTGGCTGTGTGCCTGTTTCTGAATGTTATGACCCATGAGATGATGACAAGGAAGATACATACCGACCTCGCCACAATTAACTACAGCGTCGGCATGGTTTTTGCTTCCAAATCTATCAANAAACTTCTGGGTAATGAATTAAATGAGTGGCTGTCGCCTATGTACGAGGCTGGCGATAAGTTGAAATCTCTGCTGCGAATCGGNATNGTCAGCCTTGAACCCACAGGTACAATCGAGGATTTCATCAACGCTGTTTTGCTTCTCGATCTGATATCATACGAGTTTCTGAAATTCAAGCTTGGCAGCNACCATGGNAATATATTCACCCTTCATGAAAATATCGGNATGCTGGATGCCGCAATATCAGCGGCTTCATACAGAATGTACCTTGAGAACTGGTGCGAGCCGGATATTGACTTCTCGGCTGGCAAAAAGGCATGCATCAGCGGC
>JGI994J12354_10005431_pt1 | contig 10978 bp, 12 predicted proteins | sample IntmicLarv3ML3BL_FD_12354 | JGI IMG/M metagenome (IMG submission 12354)
ACGTTACGCAAAGGGCCTGGATGCCATTATGGAATTGCAGGGCGGTAAGCTGGACGCGGTGGTGCTGGATTTGCCCGTTGCCAAGAACATTTTGAAGGAATTGAACGATTCGACGCTTGTCATGCAGACGGCCATCGAATTTGAGCCGGAAGTGTATGCGATTGCTGTTGCGAAGAACAAGCCCGAATTGCTTGAAAGCATCAACAAAACCATCGAGCGCGTAAACGAAGACGGCACCATGGCAGCCTGGATTGCGAAGTACTTTGGCGAAGAATAAGCGTAACTAATTGATAGCTTTGGCGGGTGGGCAGAGAGTTGCCCGCCCGCTCATTGACGTTTAAAGGGGAGTGGCCTTCTTGCTTTCACAGGCGATTGATCAGGCGGTAAGCTATGCGAATATATTTGAACAGTGGTGGGCGCCGATTGAGCCGAAGGCTTTGGCGGGGACAGCCAACTTTTTTGAAAACATTTACAAGGAAATCTACATCAACGTCATTAAGGATGACCGCTATTTAGAATACCTGAAGGGTTTGGGTGTCACGCTGGAGGTAGCCTTTTTTGCGGCAATTGTGGGATCTGCACTGGGGATTGTGCTCGCGCTGATGCGTCTGTCCAATTTTAAAGTGCTGGGTGTGAACCCCATTGAAAAAGTGGCCGCATGGTATGTGGGGCTGATCCGAGGAACGCCGCTGCTCCTTCAGGTGATGCTGATTAATTATGCCGTTTTCCAAAGCGTACGCATAGACAAGGTGCTGGTGGGCGTGATCGCCTGCGGGCTGAACAGCGCGGCGTATGTATCCGAAATCATACGCGGAGGTATCCTGTCTGTTGATAAGGGACAGACAGAGGCAGGGCGCTCGCTTGGGCTTTCACAGATGAAAACGATGCAGAAGATTATTCTGCCCCAGGCGTTTAAAATCGCGTTGCCGTCTATTTGTAATGAATTCATCGTTTTAATTAAAGAAACCTCGGTACTGGCGTATATCGCGCTGACAGAGCTGACAAAGGCGGGGGACTATATACGATCCAGAACGTTTTCCGCCTTTACGCCGTATATCGTGACGGGTATTCTTTACCTGCTTGTCATTGGCCTTTTGACAAAGCTTTTAGGGCAACTTGAAAGGAGGCTGCGCGCAAGTGATAACCGTTAAGAATCTTGAAAAGCATTTCGGCGATTTATATGTGCTGCAAGGAATCAACCAGCATATTAAGCAGGGCGAAAAAGTGGTTATTATCGGGCCTTCCGGCAGCGGAAAATCCACCTTTTTGCGCTGTCTGAACCTGCTTGAAATGCCTACGGGCGGCGAAATTCTGTTTGAAGGAAAAAATGTGCTTGATAAAAAGAACGATATTAACAGCCTGCGCCAAAAGATGGGCATGGTTTTCCAGCAGTTCAACCTGTTCCCGCATCTGACAGTGATTGAAAACATTATGCTCGCGCCTGTTGAGGTAAAGCTTTTGACGAAGGAGCGGGCGAAAACGCGGGCGATGGAGCTGTTAAAGCGCGTGGGACTGACAGAGAAGGCGAATGTGTTTCCAAAGCAGCTCTCCGGGGGCCAGCAGCAGCGTATCGCTATTGTGCGGGCCCTCGCGATGAATCCGGATGTGATGCTCTTTGATGAACCCACGAGCGCTCTGGATCCTGAAATGGTCGGCGAGGTTTTGGATGTTATGAAGCAGCTTGCCAAAGACGGCATGACGATGGTGGTAGTCACCCATGAAATGGGCTTCGCCAAGGAAGTGGGCGACAGGGTTCTTTTTATGGATGAAGGCAAGGTGCTTGAGGAAGGCACACCCAATGAGTTGTTTGATCATCCGAAACAGGAGCGTACTCGAGATTTTTTGCGGAAGGTGCTTATATAATGGAGATAAAACCAGGGATTTATAAGCATTTCAGGGGGAATCGCTACTGCGTCATCGCCATGGCGAAGCATTCGGAAACCCTTGAGGAAATGGTGGTCTATCAGGCGCTGTACGGAGAAAAAGGCATCTGGGTGCGGCCTGCCGCCATGTGGGAGGAAGAAGTGAATCACAACGGAGAAACGGTGAAGCGCTTTACATTTGTAGGAGATAACGAGAATGGATGAGATAAGGGAAAAACTGAAGCGCATCAAGTGCTTTTTGCTTGATATGGATGGCACGTTTTATTTAGGGGACAATCTGCTGGAAGGCTCTTTGGCCTTCCTTGACGCGCTTGAAAAAACCGGCAGAACGGCGTTGTTTTTAACAAATAACTCTTCTAAATCCGCCGCTTACTATATTGAAAAGCTGAAGCGCATGGGTGTTAAGCCGTCTTTTTTGAAGGTGACGACCTCTGCCCACGCAGCGGCGCATTATGCCCTTGCCCATTTTAAAAATAAAAAGGCTTTTTTGCTGGGCAACGAGGTGCTTAAAAAAGAGCTCGTGGAGATGGGGCTTGAAATCGACAACCAAAACCCCGATTACGTATTGATTGCCTATGACACGACGCTTGATTACGAGAAAATGACACAGGTTTGCGATTGTGTGCGGGCGGGAATGCCGTATATTGCCACGCACCCCGATTTTAACTGCCCGACGGAAACAGGCTTCGCGCCGGATATCGGCGCGATTATGGCGTTTATCCATGCCTCCACGGGCAGGATGCCCGATGTGATTCTCGGCAAGCCCTACAAGGGCATTGTGGAAGAAGCGCAAAGAATAACAGGGCTTGAACCTTGGGAAATGGCCATGGTGGGCGACAGGCTGTATACGGATATCGCGACAGGGGTTAACTTTGATATGACGGCGATATTGGTCTTAACAGGCGAAGCGACACTTGAGGACTTGGAAGCAAGCGATGTGAAGCCGCACCTGATATTTGAACGGCTGAACAGCATGGTTCCCTATTTATAAAAGACGGAAAGGATTAAAAATGCAGAAGATTTTATTTCCCGGTATGGATATTGAGGGCTCCCGTTTAGGGCTTGGCTGTATGCGATTGCCGATGGATGGCGATCAGGTGGATGAAGCGAAGGCCATTAAGCTGATACGTTCAGCTATCGACAGCGGCATCAACTATATAGATACCGCCTACCCTTACCATGGCGGCATGAGCGAAGTGATGGTAGGCAAGGCGCTTCAGGAGGGCTATCGCGAAAAGGTGATCCTGGCGACGAAGCTGCCACCGTGGAAAGTGAACACTTATGAGGACATGGAAGCCATATTGGATGAGCAGCTTAAAAAGCTTCAAACGGATCATATTGATTTTTACTTGCTTCACGCTTTGAATAAAGACAGGTTCGAAATGCTGAAGAAGCTTGATTATAAGAAGTTTTTAAACGATATGCTGAAAAAGGGAAAAATCAAGTATCCCGCGTTTTCTTTCCACGACAACGCGCAGGTCTTTCTTGATATTTTGAACGACTATCCCTGGCGGATGGCGCAAGTGCAGATGAGCATTTTGGATACAAACGCCCAGGCAACCGTGAAGGGAATGCAGGCGGCCCGCGAAAAAGGCATGGCGGTTGTGGTGATGGAGCCCCTGCGCGGCGGTTCTCTCGCTACAGCGCCTAAAGAGGTGCAAGCACTGTATGATGCTTTCCCCGTGAAGCGTACCCCTGTTGAATGGGCGCTGCGATTCTTATATGATATGCCTGAAGTGACGGTTGTATTAAGCGGCATGAGCAATGAAACCCAGTTGGCGGAAAACATTGAGACCTTCAAGGCTGCGAAGGCAAACGTGATGGGCACCGATGAAAAGGAACTGATTGAAAAGGTGGTAAAGGCATACCTGAGCCGCATAAAAACAGGCTGTACAGGCTGCGAATACTGCCAGCCCTGCCCCAAAGATATTAAGATACCGCATATTTTTCAAGGCTATGACAGGGCGCTGATGTTTGATAACCTGCAAGGGTTTTACAAGCGCTATGTAAAATGCGTAGAGGGCAACTGTATAAAGTGCGGCACCTGTGAAGCGGCCTGTCCGCAGCAATTGCCGATCATGCGGTACTTAGAAGAAATTGAAGCAGACGCTTAGTGAAATGGTTGACGAAAGATGAAATAAGAGCTGCTGCCTTTAACGGCGACAGCTCTTTTGTGTGCATTGGGATGTTACAGTTCGCTTAACAGCTCCTCCACAGAGAAGGAATAGGTTAGCAGTCCCGCGACACCCGTGGCGATCATGGCAGGCTGAATGTAGAAGACGATGTTTTGATCTTCATCCAAATAAAAATCGCTCTCGGGGTAAAACTCGGCTTTTAGATCATCGATGGTGAGTCCCTCAAAAAAATCGTTGGCCGGGGATTCCATCTGTTCGGAAATGATATCCCAAATCAACTCGTAGACAAGATCATTGGCCTTTTTAGTGGCGCGCTCATATGCCAAACCATCGTCGTTAGCGGCTCCCGAAAGATTCAGAAGGTTGGCAAGGCTTAGCACAAAGCCCGCTTCATCAGAATTTCTGGCGAAGGCATAAGCAATCCAATTTTCGCCGACGGACGCACCGGAAAAGCTTTCGCGGTTGACAAGCACACAGAAATACTGATCTGTATTGCAGGTGATTTGGTTTGTTACGTGCAGATAGGAACCGGGTACATCCGCTGCCGCCAAAGCACTGAGAGGGGCATCAAAGGAGACCAAATCGCCGATGATATAATTGAAATGCTCGTTGATGGCGTTATCGTCCTCGCTTTGGGCGATAATGGTCGGCAGATTGTAGCTGAAGACAAACGCGGCATCCTCGGCACTGCTGCCCTCCGGAAAATACAAAACCCCTTCCGAAGCCGGATTCATTTCCAAGGGAGCCGCCAAGGCGCTGAGGGGCAAAAGAAAGAGCGCCAGAACCAACAAAAGCATTTTTTTCATACAATACCTCCTTAACCGGTGTACAGCATATCCAGGGAAAAGGCGTTTTCAACATATTCGAAGTATGGCTGAATATCATCATAGGTCGCGGGATTATAGGTTAGCAAGAGAAGATACGTGTTTTCATCGGCGGTGTGGGCAATGGCGAAGCAGGCAACGCCGTTTTTTTCAAAATGGTAGGTAATGGCTCCCGTTTCCTGATTGAGCTGCGCCGCGCTGTCCGCGGGAATGATATCCGAGACATCATCGGCGGTTCGCTTGTAGACGGAAAGGGTAGCGGCTGTTTTGTGGTTGTCCGCTTTAAACTGAACGAGGTTTTCATCTTCGTAGTAAAACTGCATAAAAGAGGGACAGCAAAGACTGACACCCATAGACGGGCTTGTGTAGAATAAAAGCCCTGATTCGATATCTACCGCGCCAAAGGCTTCAACGATAAAATGATCGATTACAAAGGAAAGAATCTTAAATTGATAGGGAGAAGCGGTATCCTTTTCCAATTGGAAGGTGATGGTACCCTGCCAATCAACATCCATGGCCGTTTGCTCGCTAAAGGAAAAGGTTTCATTCGGCTGCAGATAGATTTCCGCTACGACCTCGGTGCGGGTTTCGTCGATATCGATGGCGGAAATAGGCTGCACGCCGTAATATGCATCATAGACGGGCGCGGATAGCGCGGGCAGGGCAAGGGTTTCGATGGCGGCAAAGAGGTTTGCCGCGGGAGATGAAAGGGTGGAGGCAACTTCGGAAATAAAGAACAGGTACTCTTCCTTAAGAGCCGTATCAAAGCCTGTGATTCCGTTTTGTTTGGCGGCTGTGACAGCCGCATTCAAAAGGGGGAGCGACGCCTGAAAACTTTCGCCTTCGGCAAAGGCGAATTGGCAAAATAAAGTAATGAGAACCATCAGCAATGCCAGATGTTTTTTCAATTTGAATCCCTCTTTTCTTGATATAACCAACTAACGATTGGATGCGCTTAATTGTTGCAGATATTCTGCGGCGCAAATGGCGGCGATGTTTCCCTCGCCGACCGCTTTGGCGATTTGCAGCGGCTGTCCCGTGCAATCCCCGGCGGCGTAAACCCCAGGCAGGTTCGTTTCCATGCGGCGGTTAACGGGGATGAAGCCTTCCGCCAAGGTGAGCCCCTGAAGAAGCTGCGTCAGTGATACGGCAGGGCGGAGAATGAAGCAACCGTCATAAGGAATTGATTCTACATCAATTTTACCATTCTCTTTTTTGAGCTTTTGGGGGATGGTGGGAATGACCGCGGCGCGGGGATCGAGGCCGCTTAATTCATGCTTTTGGAGGGGGTAGTAATCCAATTCATTAGCTAAGGTCGCAAGAAAATTGGCTTCTTCAACCCCGTGAGCATAGGCGGAAAGCACTGCGATTTTCTTGCCGCGATACAGCATGCCATCACAGGTGGCGCAGTAGCTGACGCCGTTGCCAACCAAGGCTTCCTCGCCGTCGAGCAGCTTTGGCCTGGCCGCGCCCATGGCCAGTATAAGCGCTTTTGCTTCAATGATATGGTCGTCCGCCAACAGCATGAAAGCACCGCCGCTGAATAAAATCTGCCTCACAAGCCCGGAGTGAACCTCCGCGCCAAGCGAAAGGGCCTGCTCGGAAAAGGCATGCAGCAGTTTTTCACCGCCGATTTTCGGCATGCCCGGGTAATTTAAAATTTCGTTTGCTTTATAGAGCCACCCGCTTTTTGCCTTAGGCGAGACAACAACGCAGGAGATGTTACGCATTCTAAGTGTAATGGCGGCAGAAAGCCCCGCGGGACCTGCGCCGATGACGGCGACATCGTACATGGTTGGACCTCCTTTTCTACTCCCTTCTATTATATCGGCTTTCGTGCGGATTACAAGCCAAATCCTTCCGAATCTTGTACAAATGTGTAACAATATTACGAAAGTGTTGACAATTTAACAAATTTGTAATAATATTGTCGATGTAAAGAAGGAGGGGACAACATGCTATTGACTGTTTTTTTACAAAAGAAAATGAAACCCATCCTCTGTTTCATGCTTGCCGTACTCATCTTTTTTCCCGCGGGAGCATATGCGGCGACGGATGGAACAGTGACTACAAAATCGCTGATCTTGCGAAAAAGCGCATCCAAAGAATCGAAAGCCGTTCAAACGCTGAAAAAGGGCGACAAGCTGGAAATTGACTCCGCTACAGGAGATTGGTACAAGGTAAAAGCAGCCGGGTATTCAGGATATGTGATGAAAAGCTATGTCGACGCTTCCGGCAAGGTAGAAGAAAAGAAAGAAGAAAAAGAGGAAAAGGGCAAGGAGAGCGCAACGGAGTCCCTTCGCCTGGGCGATAAGGGGAACGCGGTAAAAGCCATGCAGACGTCCCTTAAGAAGCTGGGCTTTTATACAAGCACTGTGGATGGCGTCTTCGGAAAAGGAACAGAGAAGGCGGTAAAGGCCTTTCAAAAGAAAAACAAGCTGACACAGGATGGTATAGCCGGAGCTAAGACGCTTGAAAAGCTATCAAGCGGTGATGTGATTGAAAATGAAATGCAGTATAAAACAGAGAGATTGAATTGGTTTAAGGGCGGCGAAAGCATCATCCCCAAAGGTGCTTCCATGACCATCAAGGATGTTAAAACAGGCAAGACTTTTTCCGCAAAACGCTGGTCCGGTGCCAATCACATTGATGCGGAACCTTCAACGGGCGACGATACAAAAACAATGAAGGCTGTTTTCGGCGGAGACTGGAGCTGGAAGCGGCGGGCTATATTGGTAAAATACAACGGGCACGTTTATGCGGCATCCATGAACGGCATGCCTCACGGTTCTCAGGTGATTGATAACAATGGGTTTGACGGACATTTCTGCATCCATTTCTACCAAACAAAAACCCACGGCACAAATAAGGTGGACGGCGAACATCAAAACATGGTGGATGCCGCTATGAAAGCGACGTGGTAAAGCGCATTTCCGATCCACAGGAGGGGTTCTTTTAGAAAAAAAGAGCCCTTCTTTTTGTTTCCGCCGAGAAAACCATGTGCTGACTGCGAAAAACCGAACAATCTTTTATAAATATGCTGGCAATATTCGCCTTGTTGTGCTATAATTGTTTGGATAACAAATAAGCGCAATGAGGTGACTTAAAATTGGAACGCATTCGCCGCAATGAACGCATGGCTGCCATGATGAGCGTGTTTACGAGGGAGCCGAATAAGATTTTCACACTGTCCTATTTTTGTGATTTGTTTGGCGCCGCCAAATCGACCATGAGCGAGGATATTGATATTCTGAAAGAGGTGATGCGCAGCTTTGGCATAGGTTCGCTGGAAACGGTGACGGGTGCTGCGGGCGGTGTATGTTTCAGGCCGCTTATGGATAAAACGGCGGCCTACGACTACGTCGCAGCGCTGTGCGAAGAGCTTTCCGGCAAGGATCGTGTGCTGACGGGGGATTTTTTATACCTTTCCGATATTCTTTCCCAGCCTGAAATCGTAACCACCATGGGGATTATTTTAGCGGGCGAATATTATGATTCCAACCCTGATTTTGTATTAACAATGGAAACAAAGGGCATCCCTGTGGCGCTGATGACGGCGCACGCATTGGGTGTCCCTTTGGTGATTGCGAGAAAGCTGAGCAAGGTGTATGAGGGCTCTGCGGTGAATATAAATTATGTATCCGGATCTTCCGGAACGATTGAAAACATGTCCCTTTCAAGGCGTGCCATCAAGCCGGGGCAGCGGGCGCTGATTGTGGATGATTTCATCAAGGGGGGCGGAACGGCCAAGGGAATGGTGGATTTGATGCGCGAATTCGACGTGACGGTCGTGGGAATGGCCTTTGTGATGGCGACGGCTAATCCTGAGAAGAAGCGCATATCCGGCGAAAAAGCGCTTATGATAATGGATATGACAGGTACGGAGGATTCGGTAGCGCAGGTGAAGCCCGCAAAATGGCTTTTGGAAAAATAAAACCGAGGGGATTGCATTGATGAACGAGCTTTTGAAAGAAGCGCAAGCAAAAAAAGCGGAAAGAGAAGACAGGATTGTCGAGCATATGAAAAAAGGCGTAATCTTTATTGATTATGAACGCACATACATCGACGCGGATGTGAAAATCGGAAAAGGGACGACGATTTACCCTAATTGCACGATTGAAAAGGGAACGGTGATTGGCGAAAACTGCATGCTGCTTCCCAATTCCAGAATTTCGGCGGCGATGATTGGCGATGATGTAACGATTGAAGCGAGCGTGCTGACGGAATGCCGTGTGGGAAGCGGAACAACCGTTGGCCCCTTTGCCTTTGTTCGACCGAAGAGTGTGATTGGTGAAAAATGCCGCATTGGTGATTTTGTGGAAATCAAGAACAGCGACATCGGCGATGGTACGAAAGTGTCCCACTTAACCTATGTGGGCGACAGCGATTTAGGCCATGATATCAATCTGGGCTGCGGCGTGGTGTTCGTGAACTATGACGGAAAGACGAAGAAGCGCAGCCACATTGAGGATCATGCCTTTATCGGCTGCAATACAAATTTGCTCGCGCCTGTAAATGTGGGCAAGGATGCTTACATCGCGGCGGGGGCTACGGTAACGGAGGATGTGCCTGAGGGGGCGCTGTACATTGCCCGTTCAAAGGGCGTTATTAAAGAAGGATGGGTGGAAAAACGCAAAGCCGATGGAAAGCTTTGAAAAAATCGCAAATTGGTTTAAGCGGGGTGGGGGTAAAACCTATCCCGCCAAAGCCCGTTTTGGAGAAAAGGATATGAGAGAGACTTATTTGGTGATCGGGCTTGGGAACTATGGCGAAAAATATAAAAATACGCGGCATAACGCAGGCTTTGAAAGCATTGATTTGGTCGCGAAGGCGCTTCATGCATCCATCACAAAGCGCAAATCCGATGGGCTGATCGCCGAATGCGAGTATAAGGGCAAGCGGGTTGTTTTGGTAAAGCCGCAGACCTATATGAATGACAGCGGCAGGTGTGTGCTGCCCCTTGTGAACTGGTATAAAACCGATATGGCGCATCTGATCGTGATTTATGATGATATTGATTTGCCATTGGGACAATTGCGGATAAGAAAAACAGGCAGCGCGGGGACGCATAACGGCATGCGCTCGATTATTGCTTCTTTAGGCAAGCAGGATTTTCCGCGTATTCGCGTAGGCATTGGCGGGAAGCCCGAGGGATGGGAACTGGCGGATTGGGTACTGTCGCGCTGCCAAAGCAAAGAGGAGCAGGCTTTGGTCGAGAAGGCGTATGAAAGGGCAGCGGAATGCGCCTTAATGGTGGTTGATAAAGGCGTTGAAGCCGCTATGCCCTTTTATAACCGCAAGGAAAAGGCGGTTGAATGAATGAACCAGGGATTGTTTTCGTTTTTAAAACAGGTAACGTCCTTTAAGGATCTTTTGGAGGCAGCAAAGCGCAATGAAACGACCGCGCTTTTTGGCATGCAAGAGGGCTTTAAGGCCTATTTGACATCGGCTTTTCACTACCATAGCGGCAAATCCCTGCTGATTGTACTGCCGAATGAGGTACTGGCGCAAAGAATGGCCGAGGACATGAGCCAGCTGCTTTCCGAGCCCTGCGCCTTTTTACCCGCGCGGGAAATTCGCTTCGCGAAAGGGACATCCAGCCACGAAAACGCGTGGCGCAGACTGGAAGCGCTGAACGATATGATAAACGGCGGCACAAAGGTGCTCTGTACCTCCATGGAAGGCATGATGAACCCGATGATACCGCAAGATGCCTTTAAATCCGCCTGCTTTTCTCTCGCGCCGGGGGATCGATATGAGCCGACGGAATTGATTGAGCGGCTTATACAGATGGGCTATGAGCGGGTTGAGATGGTTGAGGGCAAGGGACAATGCGCCATGCGGGGTGCAATCGTCGATATGTATGTACCCGCCGTGCAAAACGCGTATCGGTTTGAATTTTTTGATGATGAAGTGGATTCCATCCGCACCTTTGACTGCATTTCCCAAAGAACGATTGAAAAATGTAAGCAGGCGGCGATTTCTCCCGCAAACGAAGTGGTTTTGAACGGATTGGATTTGGAAGAAGCGGCGCAGAGAATCCGCGGATTATTCGGCAGGGAGACGGCGGCAACGGAGAGAAGGCTGCTTTTTGAAGAACTTCCGCCACTTCCTGAAGACGAGGATGAACTGCCAT
>JGI994J12354_10005432_pt1 | contig 10977 bp, 12 predicted proteins | sample IntmicLarv3ML3BL_FD_12354 | JGI IMG/M metagenome (IMG submission 12354)
TCTTTTCTGTTTTGGCAAGTAAAAAAGTTAGATGTTTTCTAACTTTGTGAGACTTTATTTTTGTTTTTATTATTTTTTTACTGCAAAACTCGGGTTATAACATAAAAATAGAATACTTATGTATCCTATTCTTCTACTAATGTCTTATTAATTATATAATCTAAAAAATCAGTTTTATCATTAATAACTTCTTCTTTAATAGTATCTAAATTAGCTTTCAAATTATTAATTAACATTGATAATCTAGGCATCAATAGCTTATCCTCTAAAGAATCAATTATAATCTCTAAATTAGTAAGCTTAGTATATTTACCATATTTACTTGTTTTAATATAAGTCTTATACAATCTACTAAAAGAAAATAAATCTATATTATTAAATCTTTTATCTTCTAATATCTTAATAGTTGTATATATATAATTATCATTAACTGACTTATCAAGTATTGTCTCATCCTTATTATTTTTTATATTAGGAAGAAACTTTTTATTACTTTTCAATTGCTTAATAACTTCTACCACATTAACATAATTGATTGAAACTAATATGTGTCCAAATGTATCCCCATCATTATTTTGATGATTAACATCCCATTTACCATTTTTCATATGTTTAAGAACTAAATCATAACACCCTTTTTTTAGTAAACGCATCAATACATTATTCCCTTGGTCATCAACCACATTAATATCAAATTTCCTCTTTGATAAAATCTTATCAACTGTACTTACACAGTCTTCCTTAAGCAATTGAAATATCAGGGAGGGTTCCTCCTCGCATTTCTCTATTGCCACTGTCTCATCATAAAACATTTTATATGCACCTCTTCTTTTCGTACAGTTAAATATTTTACCAAATCACTCGCTTTTTGTCAAATTATAACTTTTCAATTATTACATACTTTTAACCATTGGCTTTTTATTTTGAACAGTATCTTTAAAAGCTATCTCCACTATTTCTCTATTTTTTCCTGCACAAAATGATGACCATGTTGCACCAATAGCAACAGGAATAGCTAAAATCATCGGAGTAATATTTTTAGTACTTAAAGCTAAACCCATACCACAAAGAGTAAGTCCAGATAACATAGTAACACCAGCCGATTCACTCATATATTGTTCTAAACAATACTTTACTTCCTCTTTTTTTTCAACTTCGTTTTCATCTCTACCCAATGCATAATGATAAGCAGTATTTATTTCTTGCATATCCTCTTTTGTTTTCATAAAACCAACTGCAGCAACTGTAGCTGCAATAGTTGTTGTAATACTACACGCAAATGCATCATAATTCAAATTAGTAATTGAACACCCAGCTCCAAAAGCAACAGCAGTACCTAGCACTCCAACAGCTGAACACAAAGTTATATTCCTTATTTTCTTATCCAAACTTGAGACAACTTGATACTCACTAATAACATCTAAGCTCATATTATTTAATTTTTCCTTTTTTGACATTTTTTATCCCCCCTTAAAACATGAGGAGATTATACCACAATATAACCAAAAAAGCAAGATATTATAGTATAAATAGACTTCTATTTAGAAGTTCTCTACAAAATATAACTTGCAATTATAACCTAAAAAACAAATTTTCACACACCATAGTTATATCATTTCATTAAAGTTACAAATACTATGATTGTCTCATTTTAATCAATCTCATATAAAGATCTGTTGTCCTCTGTTCTTGAATAGGAAGAGAAGATTTTTTATCTAAAAGTTGTTGATTTAAAGCTTTAAATACAACTATACTATCAGGAGATATTTTATTATCTGCTATTACTGATTTACATAGTCTTATTGCCACTGCACGTAATCCTGCTTTTTGATAAAGTGCACCTAATTTAAATTTAGATACTAAATCATCAGGATTTTCATCAATATGCTTTTTAACATCCTCAATAGATTCGCTATAAAGCGATTCAGCAACTTCTAAACTAATATCAAAATCAGCACATTTAATTTCATCAGTTACATGCTTATGTTCATTTTTAGCATGATTATGATTATGCCTAGAATATATAATTATTAAACGATTCTTACAATACTTATCATTTGGATTTTTATCAAGTAACTCTCTAACCAATATTTCTGCTTCTTCAAGCCTATTTTGTCTCATAAGTATATCAATTAGCTGACCTTTTAAAATACTGACCTCTTCAAATGCTTCTATTCCTTCCATAACTTTCGCTTCTGCCTCATCTAATCTATTCTGTCTTATTAATATACTAACTAATTGACTCCTATATACTACATTATCTGGATTTTCATCTATAAGTACAGTAACAATTTCTAAAGCCTCTTGAAAACTTTCTTGTTTAATAAGTACATTAACTAGCTGCCCTTCAAAGAAAATATTAGCAGGAGATTCATTTGCTTTTTCTCTAGCTATTCTCTCTGCTTCATCAAGTCTACCTTGCCTTATTAACACACTAATCTGTCTATTCTTTGCAATATCATCATTTGGATTAATTTCTAATAACTCATCTACTAAATGTGAAGCCTCATCTAGCCTTTCTTGATCTATTAATATCCCAATTAATTGACCACTCAAGACACTATCACTTGGACTAATTAATAAAGATTGTCTAATTAACTCCTCAGCTTCATCTAGCCTATTTTGCCTTTTTAGTGACTTAATCAAGTAAACTCTAAACACTACACTATCTGGATTAGTCTCTAATAATTTAACACACAACTTTTCAAGTATCCTTACTTCATCTTTTACTCTTAACATTTCAATTAATTGAACATTAAATATTGCATTATCAAGTTCATCACTAATACCAGCATCTATCATTGCATAATCAAAACCTAAATTTTTATTTTTAATGAGCAAATTAGCAGCAGTAATTGCTTCCGCTTTTACTTGATTCCATCTTCTCACAATACTTTCATCTGCCCCAACTAATAAAGCTATCTCACTTGAATCTTTCTTGTAACTTACAAGCTCTCTTATTTTTTCTATAAATTTTCTATCATACATTTATAACACCCCTGTTTCTAACAAGAGAGTATAATACTACATTGACTATAAAAAGTAAATTAATCTCAAAAAAAATATGGTTATGTACCATACTCTTATTTATTAACTTAATTATATCTTGTATATTTATTTACTCACATTTAGTGCATGATTCATCAACAAGTGGTTCAATTAATTCTTCAATTTTAAGCCTCAGTTCATTCTTTTTATCATTAGTCCAATATACCTCTGGAGTTAAGGTAGAATCATTAATAAGACTTGTTTCATTATCATGTCCCATAATCACACCATCAACAACCACAGACACATCTGGCACATAAACACGATGATTACCCTCATCGTCATATTGAAGATTATTCCCTAACAAGCTAACAATCTTTTTATATGCTTCAGTATTATTTGCTCTATCTTCTCTTATATCACAATAAAATATTTTTTCAATACCAATATCCATTGCTACATCATTTAATGTAGGTGCATAAGCTTGACACCAAGGACAAGCAGCAAATCCCATAAAAACAATTCCTGTTCCATTTTCTAAAATTTTAGCTGTTTCAGCTACCGTCTTATATACAAAAATATTTTTTTCTGGTACTTGTGTATATTCTTTACTAAACTTAACAGCATCCGTTTCAACTACTGGTTTATCATTTTTATCATTACTATTATCTACTAACAAGTAAAATGTAACTGATACACAAACTAATAAAGCTATAACCCCAACAAAACTTACAATTTTCTTACTCATATCTATTACCTCTATAAAATTTTAACATACTGACTATTTTTCTTCAACATTTTTTGCCATTTTTTCAATTAGTTTAATCTTTTTTGTCAGTCTACTTTCCATAATGTGCACAAATCCAATCAAATATGCAAGTGACAATGTAAATCCTGCCAGCACATCACTAGTATAATGAACACCCAAATATATTCTGCTCATTCCAATCAATATAATTACTACTAATAGAAAAGATATTAAAGAATACTTATGCTTTTTATTTTCTACATATCTATAAGTGAAATAAATAAAAAGTCCATACATACCCATCGCCATCATTGAATGACCAGAAGGAAAACTAAAACCGCTAGCTTCAACCAAATGCTCTCCTAAAGGTCTAGACCTTGAAACAATAAACTTAATAACTGTATTTGTAGCAAGAATAACCAAAATATTAGCACATAAATATTTTTTTATTCTTAAGTTCTTTACAACAAATAAAATTAATAAAAATACACCAACTATAAATAAAGTATTACATAGCTTAGTAACAGTTTTAAAAAACATTGTCCACTTAGTACTTCTAAATGACAAAACAAAATCTGCTACCATTTCATCAATACCTAATATATCGTTATTACATACTTCTCTTAATAAAAGAAAAAATACTAATAATGCAATAACACATATTATCCATTTAAATCTTTTCTTTACTAATAGGTTTACCTTTTTCATATTCATACCTCAAAACAACGTCATCTGTTGTACTATCTTATCATTACAGTGATATAGTTCAATTATATCTTTCATCTTATATAGAAGTCCATATTTATTACACTCTTCTTGAAACACTTTACTTAATTCTTTATAATTTCTCGACCTACATTCATATGATAAGCCATATTCTCTAATATATTTATTTTTTAAATTTGGATACAACTCATCTAACTTTTCATAAAAATAATCCCTTTGATTATCTCTTAATGTAACTCCAAAACTTGGATATATAAATTTAGCTCCATTTTCATATGATAATCTCACTATCTCTTTAATATTTAAAACAGTATCATTAATATAAGGAAGTAGTGGCATCAAAAGTATTCCAACACATATACCCTCTTCACTTATCTTCTTAAGTAGAGCAAATCTTTCACTACTTACATTAGTATATGGTTCAATTTTTTTAGAGAGTAAGTCATCTGCACAAGTAATTGTAAACTTAACTATAACATTATTCTTTTTATTGATGCTTTTTAATATGTCTATATCTCTTTCAATTAAAGTACTTTTAGTTTCCAATGACAGACCATAACCATATTTATCAATCAGTTTTAAAGCTCCTCTAGTAAGCTCTAACTTCTTCTCTAGTGGATTATAAGAATCAGACATTGCCCCAATTCCAATGACTCCTCCTCTGTCTTTTTTTCTCATAAGTTCACTTTCAAATATCAATAATGCATCCTTTTTAGGTTTAACCTTATCAAAATTATCAATTCTATAACAATCACTTCTAGAATCACAATATATGCATCCATGCGAACAACCTCTATAAAGATTCATATTATATTTAACTCCAAACCACCATTTACCAGCTTCAGTACTCCTCTTACTCAAAATTGTCTTAGCTATAATTTCTTCCATTTTATCACCACTAAAACTAGTTTATCATACATTTGTTCTGCGTTCAATAATCATTTATTTTACTAGCAACTTTACAATTAACTTTATTTGTTTTTTTAAATATATTACGATACCAATATAGATAGGAATTTTAAATATGAAAAATATAAAGTTGTACAAACAAGTAATTTTTAAGCTGAAAAAGAAAATGTCATGCAAACAGAAAGTACTACAATTGACACTTCAGCTAAAACCAAAAGTAGATAAAGATAAATATGACACAAACATATTTATCAAACTGTTGACAAAAAGAAAAATTGTACTCACCACTTAAACCACTAAATATAGATTTAGTAGTATTTGCCATTATTTTCAAAAAACAAAAAGGTATTTCAAAATACCTTTTTGTCAATAATTTAAAATCTCTAATCATAGAGATATTTTTTTAAAATATGGCGGAGTCGGAGGGATTTGAACCCTCGCAGCAGTCACCCACTCTACACCCTTAGCAGGGGCGCCTCTTCAGCCTCTTGAGTACAACTCCAAGCACTAGTTAATTATACATCATTATATAATTAACAGTCAATAATTAATTTTTATTAATTACAATATCTAGTTCTTTTAAGATTTTATCATACATTTTATCATGACCAAAACTATTTGGATGTAGCCCATCATATAAATCTTTTAAAGACAAAAGGTCATATAATTTTATATATAAAACATTCTCCCCATTACATATTTTTTCTAATGTACTATCAAACCTTATTATTTTTTCATTAAAATAACTCTTTATAGAATTCCAAGGTATTGGTACAACCTTAGATTCATCAACATTAGTAAGTCCAACAAATAAAATATCTGAAGAATATTGTCTAGCTTTTTCAATAATTTTACTAATATTAATTTCAAAATCTTCTAACTTCACTCTATTTGTACCACTAATATCCTGAGTATCATTAATCCCAACTGCAAAAACTATTATATTTCTTTGTTCTTTATCAAATCTATATTCACATTCATTCTCAAATCTTTTCAAAGTTTCTTCTGTAATCTCTCCAGGAATTCCCATATTAAAAATTCTACAATCATAGTCATACTTTTCATCATAATGAAGCCTTAGTCTATTAACCCAGCCACCCATTTCAATGTCTCCAACACCATAAACTATACTATCACCAAATATCAAAATGTTTATCCTATCCATATTATCACCAACTTAATTATACATTACCAGTTTTTTAAAAGCAATTTAATTATCGTAACTTTTGCTTCTTATATTTATAATATTCATTAACTAAACTCTTATAGCCTAATCCCTTTAAATCACTATATTTGGTTTTATAATTTTTCTTACTATGACATCCACATGGAATGTATCTAATATATTTTTGTAAATAATCATCTATTTCCCTCAAACCTTCTTCTGTATTTAATAGTGGAAAAAACCATCTTCCCCAAGTAAGTTCAGTTGAACTACTGCTTTCGAAAAATTTACGATTATATATCTTAATCATAACTTTCATTGTCTGATTATCAGTAGCATTTTTTTTAATCTTCCATCTTCTTAAAGACCTTGCTTTTCTTCTTATTTTTCCTTTTAATTTATTTTTAGTTGCAAGTGACAAATCAATTTTTCCACACTTATAAGAAACACCCAAAAATTCCCATTCTTCTAAAGGAACTGTTATCTTCTCTTTCTCAGGGTTTACCACCAAATCATATTTATCTAAAAATTCATACATAATCCTTTTATATTCTAATAACTCTTCTTTAGTCTTAGCAAACAATATTATATCATCTGAATACCTAGCATATAAAACATTACTATTAAAAAAATACTCATCTATCTCTTTAAGATAAATGTTAGCAAGAAAAGGTGATATTGGTGTTCCTGCCATAACTCCCCTATTTTCTTCAATAACAGTCCCTTCATAATATGCCTTATTTTCTAACAATACTTCTTTCATAAATTCATACAACAAATCATCATCATCAACAACACTTCTAAGAATAGGCAAAAGTAAAGGAATAGAGATACTATTAAAATAATTATGAATATCTAATTTATAACACCACATCTTACTAATATCTAGTGTATTAGTTATTTTATTAATAGCAGTGTGTGCACCAAAACCCTTTCTAAAAGAAAAACAATTTGGAGATTGCCTACTATCATATTTATAAAGTAAATATGCAATTAATTTCAATGCCTTGTTTTCAGCATCTTTAAAACTATAAACAATTCTTTTTTTATTGCTACCAATTTTATTAATTAACTTCTTCTCAGGTATAGTTAAGCCATCACCATTTAGTATTAAATCTGCAACTTCTTCATATTTTTTCAAATTAACAAACTCTATTAATTCTTCTTTTTCTTTCTTTACTAAATGGTCTTTATCCAATTTATAATTTAAATACTCTAACCATACTTCTTCTTGACTCAATTTATATAAAATACTATTCATTTTATCACCCAAATTCAAAAAATAAACTCTTTGGTATTATCTACAAAAGAGTTATATATAAAAAGAAAGGAAAACTGTTTTGAGAACAGCATATGCTGACACAGGACTGAACTACTTTTAGTTACCTACAAAACTCTTTATCAAAATAGCTTAATCCCACCATAGGTACAAGTTTCACTTGTGTTTCCTTCTTTTTACCAAAATTAATTTATTTACTTAACAATTTATTAATTCTATATATTACAAAATCTCTTTCATTTGGCATATGTAAATAAAAATTAATAAAAGGAACTTTTGCTTCTTGAGCTTTTTTCTCAGAATTCCAGTAAGGCTTATTACGAGTTTTATTATGTTCTACTAAAACTATAACACCCTTTATACTTCCTAATTGATATAAACCAAAATCATATGGCCTACCTTCTCCACCTAATTCACTTACTTGCACATTATCTTTAATCTCGTATTGATTAAACTCACTATTTAGTATCTCCTTAAAATATGATTTATCATGAACTTCACCACTAATAGATTCATTATTATTAACAACAGGTCTAGATTCATTGGTACTTGTTGTAGTCTCTGACTTAAGACCATCCTTAACTGCTTTTTCAATTGTACTTCCTACTTCTTTTAATATCTTGTCAAATAACCCCATTTAAATTCCTCCTTTAATTTTTTTTTGTATTTAGTTCTCTAATAAAAACATTATATCACTAATTTAAACCAAAATGGAATAAAGATTGAAGGAAATTTAGGCAAAATAAAAAACTAATTCCTATTTAATTTTGTAAGTCTACATTATAAACTAAAAATATTAAAAGAGTGTTAAATTTGAAGAAAAAAATTATATTGCCAATTATTATAGCATTTTACAATTTTAAAAATATCAATTGCCCATCCAAAGAAAAATAGTCCACAATTAAAAGTATATATTAGCCCCATAATAATCTTACCAACATAATAATAATACAATCCAAACAAACCACCAAAACCAGCAAACTTCTATGCTTTATTTTTACTTTTATCTGATGTAATTGCAGTATAATTAGTCATAACAATCTCCCACCAAACATATAATTGCCTTTACCTATTCCATACTGATAATAAAACTTTAAAAATTCTAATAAATTTGAAGTTTTCAAATATCTTTATACTTAATATAAGATTATTTCTTTTTTATCTCTTATTTTTAATGCCTCATCCAAATCAGTGGAATAAAAGTCAAATTTAAAATAATCACTATCCTCCAGAATTAAATAATCTGGTTGATTTTTATATTTAAAATACATTCTTTCATCCCAACTATAATTACCATCATGATACGTAATTATTAAAGTAGAATTTAAATTTCCAGAACCTATCTTTACTTTATCACATATTTCTGAACCATTTCCTTCACTGAAAAAATAAACAAAACCATCATCAAAATTAATAATATAATAATTATAGTATTGCTCACCTCTATTTCTATATGCATACACCCCTGTATTTCCATTTTTTACAGTAGTTTTATCATTTGTTGAATAATAAACAAACTCACTTTCATTATTATCTTTTGCTTTTTCATCTTTAGTTTGTTCTAATGAATTATCAGAAGAAATAGCTATTTCTATATTGTTGAAACCTAAATAAATTAAATGAAGTTCATTTCCACTTTTATCCTTTGCCCTATAAACCCCACTTCCTTCCAAATCAACATCATTAAAGCCAACTTCTTTGCATTGCTCTTTATAACTATTCAAATCATCCTTTGACATATTACTTAAATGAACTATAAAATCATTATTATTATTAAAAGGAATTCTTCCATTAGATGAAGATGGAATTGGAACAAGAGTCGCTAACCCTGTTGTTGGCCATTCAATTTCTGCCATTTCTTCAGGAGCATCCAAATGAATATTAAATCCTTTTGTTGAGTAAACCAGTCTAACTAGATATCCCTCATCATTAAATGCTACATAAGTCTCATCAGTTTCATCTTTTTCAATAATAAAATTCTCTTTAATGCATTTTTCTTTATATTTAATATAATCTTCTTTTGAAAAATTCAAAAGTGTAACCAAAAGTCCTGTTTCTAAATCTACACCTATTTCACCATACAGTTTTGTTGGTTCAGGCAACTTGCTACCAAGAACTAATTTATCCCATACTATATCTTCATATTTTTTTGTGCTCTCATTTTTACCTTTACTAAATAAAATTACTATTAAAATGATTATGACTACTAAAATACCAAATATCATTTTTTTCTTTTTCATAATACCCTCCACAAATTGTATTTTTCAAAACACATCAAATTCGTTTAAAAATAAGACATATTTTGAATTTGGGTTTTTTGCTAATTTTAAACAAATTAATCTTTTATTGTATAGTTTTTGATATTTTTGTCTCTAATTATTTCTATCCATAAATTATTCTAAATTTTTAAAATATGCAATTAAAATTTCTAAATCATCCAGTTGATATATCAGCTCTGATTTTACACTAATTTCAAACAATATGTTTGGATTGTTAGTCCCACTGGTTATTTTAACTTCATACAAATTAACTTCTTCCTTATAGGACAGAAAATATCTTTTCCCATCAGTTAAATTTGGACTGTCTATATAACACTCTGATTTTAATAATTTTTTATCATATTCAACAAATTCTTTAGAATCTTTGAATAATAATATACACTTTTGATTGAACTTGTTTTCAAATTGTTCGACAAAATCATCATAATTGGTTACATTCAAGCTTACTGAACCACTCTTTTTCCTTCTTAATATAGTTTTCACATCAAAATAGTCGCCTATAGAATCTATTGGAACAATTTTTTTATTGTCTTCATAATCTGTTGTAATAATATATTCAACTTTTTTTCTTTTCATATTTGATGAAATCCATCCACATGCTATTTCATCTGAAATAGGTACAACCATTTGTGTTTGTTTAACATCATTATATTTTTCAAAATTAAGATTTAAATACTCTACTATTTCATTTGAGTATATATTAGATTCTGATTTATTTTTTTGGACTATATGCAAATTTGTTTTCTTCAATAATAACTACAAATTGCGATGTTTGTGCTGATGGCATTTTTGTTTCTAAAAACAATGAATCACCTGCGGCATTGGTTATCATAATATCTGGCACAGTACTATCACTCCCACCCAAACTATCTACAATCAAATT
>JGI994J12354_10005433_pt1 | contig 10973 bp, 7 predicted proteins | sample IntmicLarv3ML3BL_FD_12354 | JGI IMG/M metagenome (IMG submission 12354)
GTGGGGCCTCAGTCGGCCGGGGCCAAGCCGGGGCCGGTCGCCTACGGCATTGGCGGCACCGAGCCCACGACCACCGACGCCTGCCTCATCACCGGCCGTCTTTCGGCCAAGAACTTCGACAACGCAGTGGACATGGACGCCGTTCGGGCTGCCATTGCCGAAAAGGTGGGCAAGCCTATGGGCCTGTCGGTTGAGGATGCCGCCATGAGCATCATCCGGGTGGCAGACTCCAATATGTACAACGCCCTCAAGCTGATTTCGGTGCGCCGGGGCTACGACCCGCGTGATTTTTCCATGGTGGCCTTTGGCGGCGGCGGACCCATGCATTGCGCCTATCTGGCCCGGGAGCTCAATGTCCGCAAGGTCATCGTCCCGCTGGCGGCCTCGGTTTTCTCAGCCTGGGGCATGCTGATGACCGACCTGCGCCACGACTATATCCAAACCCGTCTGTGCCGCGTCAACGACGCCACGCCCCAGGAGCTTAACAATATGTGGCGCGATCTGCTGGCCCAGGCTGAGGATCAGTTCGCTGCGGAGCGCATCCCACACGAGAACATCGTCCACACCTTCTTTGCCGATATGCGGTATATGGGGCAGGAGCACACCGTCAAGGTGCCCGTGCCGCCCGTGCCGTGGACAGAAGAGATCAAGCAGAACATCATCGCCCGCTTCCATGACAACCACGAGCATTTCTTCACCTTCCGTCTGCCGGAAACGCCCACCGAGATTGTCAACCTACACCTGGTCTCTTACGGCCGCCTGGAGAAACCCGATCTGCCCTGCCTGGAAGCCCATACGGGCACCGTCAGCAACGCCCTGAAGGAAGTGCGGCCGGTCTACTACACTGAGGAAGGCTGGAAGGAGGCCAACATCTACGACCGTGCGCGCCTTGGCGCGGGCGCCAGCCTCACAGGCCCGGCCATTGTTGAAGAACAGTCAGCCTCCACCGTGGTCTGCCCTGGCCAGAAGCTGACCGTGGATACCTTCGGCAACCTGATCATCGAGATGGAATAATGGGTACGTCAATGCAGGCTTTATTTATGGAAAGGAATGGTCGCAACTTATGAACCATGTGCATATCGACCCGGTTACCCTTGATATCGTCAAGGATGCGCTCATCGCCGTCAGCAACGAGGTCTTCTACGCCTTCGCGCAGACATCCATGAGCCCCATTATCTACGAGACGCTGGATTATGCCAGCGGCATCACCGATGCCGACGGAAATCTGCTGACACAGGGCAACGGTGCCTGCGGCTTTATTGGCACCATCTCCCCTCTGGTTCAGGATACCATCAAAAAGCATGGCAAGGAGAACATGCGCCCCGGCGATGTGTTCATCATCAACGACCCCTACATGGGCGGGGGAACCCATCTTTCAGATATCGGCATGTGTATGCCGGTCTTCTTTGAAGGCGAGCTCATCGCTTTTGTGGGCAACAAAGCCCACTGGACCGATGTGGGCGGAACCTTCCCCGGCTCGTACACCATGAAGGCCACCGAGATGTATCAGGAGGGCCTGTGTTTCCCCTGCGTCAAGCTGGTCAGCGCCGGCGAGCTGGTGCGGGGCGTCTACGAGGTTTTTCAGGCCAATGTACGATACCCCGAGCTCAACGAGGGCGATATGTGGGGCCAGATATCCTCTCTGCGCACCGGCAGCAATCGCCTGGGTGATCTGTGCAGCAAATACGGCATCGGGGTGGTCAAGGGCGCTATGATTCGCCTGCTCGATCAGGGCGAGCATATCGCCCGAAGCCGCCTCAAGGAAATGCCCAAGGGCACCTGGGAGATGACCGACTACATGGATGACGATGGCTACGGCAATCCCGTCAAGATCCAAGTCAAGGTCACCATCACCGACGACGAGTTCCTGTGTGATTTCACAGGCAGTAGTCCGCAGGTGGCCAGCACCATCAACGCCGGCTACACAGCCAGCCACGCCGGTGTCAAAATCGTCTACATGGCCATTCTGGGCCCGGCCCTGTCGGTCAATGACGGTATTTTCCGTCCGCTCCGGGTCATCACCGAGGAGGGCTCGGTGCTCAAGGCCAACCGTCCGGCACCGACATCCTGTTATTTCGAAAGCATGCTCTACTCCACCGAGGTGGTGTGGCGGGCGCTTGCGCCGCTCTTCCCCGAGTATCTGGGTGCCGGGCACATGCTGTCGGTTTGCGCCTGCAATCTCTCGGGGCAGAAGGCCAATGGCGAGCCCTTTCTGGTTGTCGAACCCACAGGCGGTGGCTGGGGCGCCAGCCGTGGCAAGGATGGCGAGGTTGGCCAGTTCTGCATCGGTGACGGCGAGACCTATAACGTGCCGGTGGAGATGGCTGAGAGCCGCTATGGCATTATGGTGGATGAATACAGTCTGCACACAGATGGCACCGGGGCCGGCGAGTTCCGGGGCGGCAGTGGATGCGTACGGGTTTACCGCGCGCTCACCGATAATCAGGCCTATTCGGCCAATTTTGGGCGCAACAAGCTCCCTGTCTGGGGCAGTGCAGGCGGCAAGGATGGCTCCTACAACTACTTTGAGTTCTTCCATGCCGACGGCACGCCCAAGGACGAGAGACGACAGGGCATTGTATCCCAGTATCGTCTGGATAGGGGCGAGACCGTGCGCATGGTGTGTGCCACCGGCGGCGGCTATGGAGACCCCATGAAGCGCGACCCCGAAAAGGTCGCGTGGGACGCCAAAAACGGCTATATTACGATTGCCCAAGCCGAGGCCGTATATGGTGTTTTGCTCAACCCGAAAACCTTTATGGTAGACGGTCTCAACCGCACAAAATAGTATCTGCCTAATAAAAGGAGCACATAAAATGCTGATACAAGACCTGAGCACCCTAGAGGGAATCGCCCGGCCCGATGGCGTTATCATGACCAACTTTTTTGGCTACGATGTTCCGGCTGGCGGCAAGGTGAAGGTGGGACATGGCGTTTTCCCGCCGGGTACCATTGTCCCCCCCGCTTCGCACGATGAGGACGAGTATTCCTTTATCCTGTCCGGCACCGTCAAAGCCCGTGTCGGCGACACGGTCCATGTGCTCACGACCGGATGCTGCGGCTTCATCCCCGCCGGAGAGGTACACAGCAGTTCAAACGACAGTGACAAGCCCTGTCATTTGGTTTGGATGCTTATAGAGAAATAGCGTTTTGCGAAAAAGATAGGCGAGTAAAGGGCAAAGACACCCGGATGCGCACAAGCGCCTCCTCGGCATCGGTGGCGCCATCCGGGTGTCCGGGCCGGCAAGATGCTCCGCAAGCAATCCGGAACGGGAGCCCCGAACAAAAAGCAACCGGCGCGAAAGCGTCGGTTGCTTTTTATAGATATTCACCATCGTGCCGCTCAGCCCTGCTGGGTTTGGGCCTTGATATGGGCCAACTGGCCTCCGGCCAGGACGATCCCCTGCTCGTCGGCAGTCAAATCGTGTCGGGCGGCAATTGCGGCCCCGGTGTCCAGGTTGCGAAGCTCGAGCCTGCCCGAGCGCACCTGGGCGGGCGCGTCCTCCAAAACCAGGCGGTGACCCTGGGCGATGGCGTCGTAGTCCTGTAGATTTTCGAACATTACGGGGAGTACGCCGTGGTTGATGAGGTTGTTGCGGTGGATGCGGGCGAAAGATTTAGCCAGCACCATCCGCACCCCGAGGAACATGGGGGTGATGGCCGCATGTTCGCGGCTTGAGCCCTGGCCGTAATTTTCGCCGCCCACGATGATGCTGACGCCCATGGCCTTGGCACGTGCCACAAAATCTGGGTCGTAGCGGGAGTAGGCGTACTCGGCGATGAGGGGGATGTTGGAGCGCATGGAAGAAAACTGCGCGTTGGCCGGGGTGATATCGTCGGTGGAGATATGATCGCCCGCCTTGAGGCTGACCTGTGCCTCGACACGTCCCGGCAGCGGCGTGTTCACCGGCAAGGGCTGGATGTTGGGCCCCCGGCGGATTTCCAGGGCCGTGCCGTCCGCGGGGGGCGGCAGAATCATGGAGTCGTCCACATGATAAGTCGCAGGCTCTCGGATTTCTGTAAGGCCCGTCAGGTCTTCCAGCACCTCGCCGGGATGGACCAGTGTGCCGGCTACCGCCGTGGCCGCCGCCACCTCGGGACTCACCAGATAGAGCTGCGCATCGGCGGTGCCGCCCCGGCCCTTAAAATTGCGGTTAGAGGTCCGCACCGAGATGCCGCCAGTGGGCGGCGCCTGGCCGATGCCACAGCATGGGCCGCAGGCGCACTCGGTGATGCGAGCCCCGCTATCCACCAAATCGGCGATAACGCCCTCATCCAGCAGCTGACGGAAAATCTGCCGGGTGCTCACCGACACCGTCAGGCTGACATCGGGGTGTACACTCCGGCCCTTGAGCACCAAAGCGGCCTTCTTGATGTCGGCATAAGAGGCGTTGGTGCAGCTGCCGATGTAAACCTGCTGAACGGGCCGGCGCGGCACATCCCGCACCTGCATCACATGGTCGGGCATATCGGGGCAGGCGGCCAGGGGTTCAAGGCCGGACAGATCAATCTCCATCTCGTCATCGTAGACGCAGCCCGCGTCGGGGGCGAGGGGGACGAAGTCACTCTCCCGTCCCTGCGCCGCAAAGAAGCGACGTACCATCTCATCGGCGGCAAAGATCGAGGTGGTGGCCCCCAGCTCGGCCCCCATGTTGGCGATGGTGCAGCGCTCGGGCACCTCCAGGGCGGCCGCGCCCGGGCCGGTGTATTCAAAGATTTTGCCCACCCCGCCCTTGACGGTGAGGCGGCGCAGCATCTCCAGCACAATATCCTTGGCACTGGTGCCGGGGCGCAACGTACCCTTGAGCTCGACTTTGATAATTTCGGGCATCTTGGTCCGATAGGGCAGGCCGGCCATGACGGTGGCCACATCCATGCCTCCGGCACCGATGGCCAGCATGGCCACAGCGCCGCCGTGGGTGGTATGGCTGTCGGTGCCCAGCACGCTTTTGCCCGGGATGGCAAAACGCGCGGTGTGCACCGCATGGCAGATGCCATTACCCGGACGCGAGAGGTAGATGCCGTACTTCTGGGCAATGGATTGCAGATAGATATGGTCATCAGGGGTCTTGCTATCCACATAGAGAAGATTGTGGTCGAGATAGCTCACAGAGCACTCGGTGCGCACACGCTCAAGGCCCAGGGTTTCAAAGGCCAGATAGGCCATGACCGCCGTGATGTCGTGGGTGAGGGTCTGGTCGATGGTCAGATAGATTTCCGCCCCAGGCTGCGGAAGCTGTCCGCCCGCACCCTCAGACAGATGGGCGGCAATGAGCTTTTGGCTCAGGTTGAGTGGCATGGCATAGACCCCCTCTTTCATATTATCCCCATTATACCGAGTACGGCAGGCCATGTAAAATACTCTTTGGCCTATGGCGACCATAATCAAAAGTTATAGGACGCAGCTTTCACGGGGATATGCCATGTTGGGCGGGCAGCGCAAACGCCGCCCCTACACCACATCGTGCGCCACCTCAAAACGGGGCGATTGCAGGGTTTTGTCGGTGCCAGCCACCGCTTTTGCCATATCGACGAACTGCCGGGCCACGGTAGAGAGCGGCCGGTCATTGCGGAAGGCGGCCACAATCTGCCGGGTGATGGGGGGATCGCTGATGGTGCAAAAAACCGGCTGACGCTGATATTTTTTCGACTGCGCATAGCGCACGGTGAGCAGCGTGAATCCCAAGCCCTCGGAGGCCAGGTAGAATGCGGTGGCCGTATTTGTAATCTCCAGCGCCGTCTTGGGGCGGATGCCATAGAGATCGAAAATCTGGCTGGAAACCCGGTAAAGCCCCTGAGAGGGTGTCAGGGAGATGTAGGGCTGGCCATCCAAATGCTCGGGCGGGATGTAGTGCAGCGTGTTCTCCAGGGGTTCAGGGTCGCGGCCGCCAAACATCTTGTGCCCGGCGGGCACCACAATCATCAGCTGCTCGCTGCTCATAAGCTCGTAGCCAAGCCCCGGAACCATCATGGGCAGAGAAAGCACGATGCACAGATCGACCTCATCGCGGCTGAGGGCCTGCTCGAGGACGGCCGTGGTGTCCGCCTTGACCTGGATGTCGATGCCGGGATATCGCTCCATAAAGGGGGGTAGCACCCGCGAGAGCCAAGCCGCGCTGCGGGATTCGGGGATGCCGATGCGCAGGCGGCCGCGCTTTTGCCCCGCGATTTCCTCCATCTCACGGTCGACCTGCCGCTTCATGGCCAGCACGCTCTTCATGCCCTCAATGTACTTTTCTCCGGCATAGGTCAGCCTGATGGGGTTGCTCGAACGGTCAAACAGCTTGACGCCCAGCTCCTCCTCCAGCTTGCCGATGCTCTTGGTCAGGGCCGGCTGGGAGACATACAGCTTGCCCGCCGCCCGGGAAAAGCTGCGCAACTCGGCCACCGTCACCACATACCGATACCGTGTAAACTCCATAGAACACCTCTCTTGTGCACTGTCACTAATTTCTAAGCAAAAAATGGTTAGTTATCCACAATTATTACTTTTGGTTATGGGGTTTCCATACCGATCGGTATTGGACAACACCGCCATACAATTTTATAATTAGTATAAATTACCTCAGTTTCAATTGCAACCCCACCCGTTTCGCTTCGGGCAGAGAGAACCCACACTGAGCCTTTTAAGGAGGAAGAACATGAACCGCAAAACCATTGCTCTGGCCCTCATCGCCCTGACCCTGATGGGCGTGCTGGCCGCTTGCACCACCGTCCCCGGCGGCGTGGCCACCACAGCTGCCACTCAGGGCGCAAGTACCACCGCCGCCACCCAGGCCGGCGACACCACCGCGGCTGCCACCCAGGCCGCAGACCCCAACGCCCCCGCAATGGGTGGCGAGCTGAAGGTGACCATCAACAGTGACCCTGTTTCCCTGGATGCGCTGCTTGAGGGCGGCGAGTCCGAGCAGATTCCGGCCACCCACATTTTTGAAACCGCCCTCTCGGCCGACGCGGGCGGCAACATCTTCCCCGGTGTGTGCGACTATGAGTTCGACGGCACGGTGCTCAGGCTGACCGTCCGGGATGGCGTCACCTTCCACGATGGCAGCGCCGTCACCATCCAGGATGTCGAGGCCTCTATGGTCCGTTGGCTGGCCAACGTCAAGTTTGGCACCACCCACTTTGGCAGCAAGCTGGCAAGCTCGGCCGTTGAGGGCAACGCTCTGGTGTGCACCTTTGCCGAGAGCGCCCCTCTGGCCCTGACCGCCGTGGCCCGTTACAGCCAGGGGCTGTACATCACCCCAAAGGCAATCTGCGAAAAGTATCCCGACGGCAAGATCATGAAGGAAGACTATATCGGCACCGGCCCCTACAAGTTTGTTGAGCATCTGGCCGACCGCTATGTCCTGGTTGAGCGCTATGAGGGATATGTGCCCACCACAGCTGACGCCGACGGCCTGGCCGCCCCCAAGATGGCCTATCTGGACAAAATTTATTTCTACCCCGTCAGCGACAAGACAACCCGCATCACCGGCGTGCAGACCGGCGAATACGATGTCGGCATCGGCGTGCCCTCCAACCTGGTCGCCTCCATGTCGGCCGAGCCCGGCCTGGTGGTTGAGATTAAGGATTTGGGCATCACCGCCGTCATGATTTTCAACTCCAACCAGGGCATTGGCACCGATGTCAACCTGCGCCACGCCATCCTCCACTGCCTGGATATGGATGAGATGATGCTGGCCGCCCAGGGCGACCCCAGCCTCTATTACCTGAACCCCAGCGTGCTCCATGTGGCCAGCCGCTGGTACACCGACATTGGCTCGGATGAGTACAACAACCTCGATTTGGAGAAGGCTCAGGCCTATCTAGATGCCTCCAGCTACGACGGCGAAACTCTCCGCTTCATCACCACCAAGGATAACGACTACTTCTATAAGACCGCCATGGTGGTGGCCGAAAAGGTCAAGGCCATCGGTATCCAGATCGATGTTCAGGTCTACGACAACGCGACCCTGCGCCAGTACCGCGACGACCCCACAAAGTTTGATATCTTCAGCGGAGGCCTTGGCCCCTATGATGACCCCGTGCTGCTCTCCCTCCTCGATAGCGCTTGGGCCGGAAACTGGGAGAATGCCAAGAAAGACGATTTGATGGCCCAGATGGCCGCCGAAACCGACTTTTCCGCCCGCTATGCTATCTGGGAGCAGGTCTCCGCCGTCCTTTACGAGGATTTGCCTGTTGTCACCTTCGGTGAGCGCCGCAACCCCATCGTCTACAAGGCCGGTATCCACAACATGTTCGAGACCAGCCAGAAGATTTATTGGAACTGTTGGGTTGAGCAATAAGCAATTCCTTTATGTGGGGCGCAGGTCAGCCTGCGCCCCACACATAGCATCCGGCAGTATCTTGAGCCGGAGCACGAGGAGCGTGATATCATGTTAAGCTATGCGATCAAGCGGGCGCTATCGGCCATCCCCACCCTTCTGGTGGTGGCCCTGCTGATTTTTTCTCTCATCCGCTTCATCCCGGGCAACCCGGCGCTGGTCATGCTGGGAGACGATGCCACAGCCGAGGAAGTGGCCGCCATGGAGGTCAAGCTCGGCCTCGACCAGCCGGTGGCCGTCCAATTTATCAAGTGGCTGGGCAGCGCCGTGCGGGGAGACTTCGGGGTTTCCATGTACTATCGTCAGCCGGTGATGGAGCTCATCCTGGAGCGCTTGGAGCCCACCGTGCTGCTGGTCATCTACGCCATGGTGGTGGGCATTCTCATCGGTGTACCGCTGGGTATCATTGCGGCGGTCAAGCGCAACAGCATCATCGACCGGCTGTGCATGGTCACCTCCATGCTGGGCATCTCCATGCCGGGGTTCTGGCTGGGGCTCAATCTGGTGATGCTCTTTGCCATCAGCCTGCCCATCTTCCCCTCTCAGGGCTATTCCCCAATCGCCGAGAATGGGCTGATGGAAACCCTGCGATATCTCACGCTGCCGGCCTTTGCCCTGGGCATCCAGCGCTCGGCCAGCCTGGCCCGCATCACCCGTTCCAGCATGCTCGATGTGCTGGGCAACGACTATATCCGCACGGCACGCTCCAAGGGCACCCACAAGAGCAAGATTCTGCTGGTGCACGCCCTCAAGAACGCATTCAACCCCATTTTAACTCAGCTGGGCATCTCCATCGCCCATCTGTTGGGTGGCTCGGTGGTCATCGAGCGGCTGTTCAGCATCCCCGGTGTCGGGCGTCTGGCTTTCGAGTCGATTTCGCGGCGCGATTACCCCACCATTCAAGGGCACATCCTCTTTGTGGCCTTTATCTATGTCTTCATCAACCTGTTGGTCGATCTGCTTTACCGCGTGTGCGACCCCAGAGTCGAGTATAAGTGAGGTGAAAAACAGTGAACTGGCGTAAGTTTTTCCACAAATATGCCTCGGTGCTCATAGGCGGTGTGCTGTTTTTCACCATCGTCATGGTGGCCATCTTCGCGCCCCTCATCGCCACCCACGACCCTGCCGAGATGCAAATGACCCTTCGGCTTCAGCCCCCCAGCCGGGAGCATCTGTGCGGTACCGATGAGTTTGGCCGCGATGTTTTCTCCCGCATTGTCTACGGGGCCCGCATCAGCCTGACCATCTCGCTCTCGGTGCTGGCTCTGGCCGGTGTGGCGGGTTCGATTTTGGGGCTGCTCAGTGGCTATTTCAGCCTGGCCGACACCCTCATCATGCGGGTGATGGACGGCCTGATGGCCTTCCCCACCGTCATCTTGTCGCTGGTCATCCTGACCATTATGGGCTCGGGCATCCCCAATCTGGTGCTGGCCCTCAGCATCGCCCAGCTGCCCCGGGTTGTACGCACGGTGCGCACCACAGTGATTTCGGCCAAGCAGCTGGAGCATGTGGAGGCCGCCCGGGCCATGGGGGCATCCCACCTGCGCATCATGGTCAAGTATATCTTCCCCCTGTGCGTCTCCCCGCTCATCATCCGGCTGACCCTCATCATGGCGCTGACGGTGCTCAACGAGGCCAGCCTGACCTTTCTGGGTGTCGGGCTCTCCCCCGATGTGCCAAGCTGGGGGGTTATCCTCTCCGAGGCGCGACAGTTTGTCACCACCTCGCCCTATCTGATTATCCTGCCCGGTGTGGCCATCGTCTGGTCGGTCCTCGCTCTCAACATGCTGGGCGACGGGCTGCGCGATGTGCTCGACCCGCGGCTGAACACCAATTAAGGGGGGAAAAGACGTGGATAATATCCTGGAAGTACGTAATCTCACCGTCGATTTCGCCTCCTTTGGCGACTCGGTGCGCATTGTCGATGGCATTTCCTTTTCCATCGGCCGGGGTGAAACCGTGGGCATCGTGGGCGAGAGCGGCTGCGGAAAATCCATGACCGCTCTGGCCATCATGCGCCTCATCAACACGCCTCCCGGCGTCATCGGCGGGCAAGTGATGCTGGAGGGCCAAGATCTGCTAACACTCCCTGAACGGGAGATGGAAAAAATCCGGGGCAACCAGATGTCCATGATTTTTCAAGAGCCTATGACCTCCCTCAACCCGGTTATCACCGTGGGCAAGCAGCTCATGGAGGTCTTCATGACCCATCAGGGTATGGGCCGCAGCGCGGCGCGGAAGCAGGCCATCGAAGCCCTGCGCATGGTCAAGATTGCCTCCCCCGAGCAGCGGGTGGACGAGTATCCTCATCAGCTTTCCGGCGGCATGCGCCAGCGCGTCATGATTGCCATGGCCCTCTCGTGCCGGCCTCGCCTGCTCATCGCCGACGAGCCGACCACCGCCTTGGATGTCACCATCCAGGCCCAGATTTTGGGGCTGATGCGGGATTTGCGGCACGAGCTGGAGACCTCCATCATGCTCATCACCCACGATTTGGGAGTAGTCAGCGAGGTGTGCAGCCGGGCCGTCATCGTCTACTGTGGCCAGATTATCGAGGAGGGCGTGGTGCGGGAGCTGTTCGAGAACCCGTTGCACCCCTATACGCAGGGCCTGCTGCACTCGCTGCCCGAGTATGGCGGCGGCCAG
>JGI994J12354_10005434_pt1 | contig 10970 bp, 10 predicted proteins | sample IntmicLarv3ML3BL_FD_12354 | JGI IMG/M metagenome (IMG submission 12354)
CATAGGACAGGCTTCCACACATTTTGCACAGCGGATACAATTCCCCTCATCAACCCTCTTGGTTTCGTCTTCGGTAAGGAGTAGAAAGGCCGAAGTACTCTTAACCGAGGCGGCATCCATTGTCGAGACCGACTTGCCCATCATAGGACCACCACTGATAAGCTTAACGGCGTCCTTTGGGAAGCCGCCGATGGCAAACATTATTGTATCGAACTTAGTACCCACTCTAAGGCGGAAGTTGCGCTGCTCTGTCATACACTTGCCAGTAACTGTAACGATCCCTTCAAACAGAGGTTTATTCTTCTGTACCGCCTCATAGACAGCTAAAGCTGTTCCAACATTCTGAACTACCACCCCCGTATCTATCGGGAGCCCCATAGAGGGCACCCTTCTTTTCAAAATAGCATCGATCAGCTGCTTCTCTCCTCCTTGCGGATATCTCTTTTTTAACTTAACTACCTCAATCTCTCCATAGTTTTTGGCCGATAATTCGGTCATCTTTTTTATCGCTTCGGGCTTATTCTCCTCTATACCCAAATAGGCTTTTGGCACACCGAGAGCCAACATCATTATCTTTGTTCCTATCAATATCTCTTCGGCATTTTCAACCATTATCCTGAAATCGGATGTAAGGTAAGGCTCGCATTCGGCTCCGTTTACGAGTAAGAATTCCGCTTTTTTGCCGGGAGGAGGCGATAGCTTCACATTTGTAGGAAAAGCTGCTCCTCCAAGGCCTACTATGCCACATTCGGCAATCTTCTCTATTACAGCTTTTGCATCAAGTTTTATCTCACGTACGATTTCGGGCGATCTGTCTATACTCTCGTCCCACTCATCTCCTTCGACCTTTATAACTATATGCGGGACCATGCTTCCGGCCAGATCGGGACGCCGCTCGATTGCAATAACTTCTCCTGATACCGAAGAGTGTACATTGGCTGAAATGAATCCGTTAGCTTTTGCAATCAATTGACCAGCCTTGACCTTATCTCCTTTAGCAACTATGGGTTCAGCTGGAGCTCCAAGATGTTGCGCAACCGAGATATATGCATGTTCCATTACAGGAAAATCCTCAATTGCAGCATTTGCAGATATCTTATTATCGTGGGGGTGAATACCTCCTATGGAAAATGTTCTGCTCATCGTTAAATAATACTATTTTGTTCAACTACCTCGGTCTCCTCTCTCTTAGGAACCCTTATCGGGAAATTCAACTCCCATATTGCATGGGTAGGGCACTCCATAACACATTTCCGGCACATCTTACATTTATTATGGTCGATGTATGCCAAATTATCGGATATCGTTATGGCATCGAAAACACACACTTTGGAACACTTTCCGCAGCCTATACAAGCAGCTACGCAAGCTTTCTTAGCTACACCACCTTTCTCCTTATTTATACACGAGACGAATATGCGCCTGTTCTTAACTCCTTTATTCCTCAATTCGATCACACTTTTAGGACAAGCTTTTACACACGCTCCACATGCAGTACACTTCTCGTCGTCCACCTCCGGCAACCCCGTACGAGGATCCATCACTACCGCATCGAATTTACATACAGCAACACAATCGCCCTGCCCAAGACATCCGTAGTTACAACCGGTATCCCCTGCATAGAGCGATGACATAACGGAGCACGAAGCGTATCCGTCATAATGGTTGGTACGCTCTCTATTATCGAATGTACCGTAACACTTCACAACTGCAACTTGAGGTATCTTCTCGGAAGCCGCCACTCCAAGACAGGAGGTAACGCTTTTCATTATATCGTTGCCGCCCACAGGGCAGAACATCGTATCTATTTTACCGATATTTTCAACACAAGCCTCGGCAAAAGCCCGACATCCGGCATAACCGCATCCTCCGCAATTTGCCTTCGGTAAAATATTTTCCACATCATCTATCCTGGGATCCTCCTCTACCGCAAACTTACGGGAAATAAAGTATAAAATCACAGCCAGCACCAATCCGAGCAGACTTAAACTTGCAATTGTAAAGAGTAATGTCGTTGTCATTCCCTATCTTAATTTTTCTATTTCAAAGATAAATTCTTTATTGAACTTACCTCTCTTCAGCCATATAATAAAATAGTATATTGCCACAGCAGCTATTGAAATCAATCCGGAGGCAGGTTCCGATGCTCCGAGAAAAGACGATGCAAATATAGCTAATATTAGCACTATTGCCGGTATTACATAAGAAAACCACACAGCTTTCGCGCCTAATGCGCTACTCATCTTCAAGTTAACCTTCTCTCCTATATCATAAGTTATAAAACCGCTATTTGCCACCTCCACAACTCTAATATCCTCATCTCCGGGAGAACAGAACGATTTTGCCCGGCAAGAGCCACACGCCGACCGACACAACATCTCTACCGATACAAACTGTTCGTTTATATCTATAACGATCCCTTCTCTACTTATATGGTTTGTATTCTCGCTCAACTATTTTACCTTGCTAACAAGCGGATGTTTTATATTCTCATATTTGGATAACCTGCCCGATACTTTACCAACGGAGATAGGCGTTTCAAAAAATATGGGAATCCTGTTTTTATCGTCCGTAACCCATAACATAAGCTCTTCTTTACCCGTAAATACGTCTCCCACAACAACCTTCACACCAAATTTAAGTGTATTGAATCGTCCCATCTTTTGTACTTTCTTAACTTCCTTACCTATATATCTGAAATATATGTCGTATATCATCCCGTCAATAACAAAAGATATTGGCAATACCGTTTCCGGAGCAATATCGGTAATATCTATATTCCTTGAAAAATATATCAGGGACAACAGATCAAAGGTACACTCTCTTCCTACAAGTAGTGTATCTCTCTGTCGTCTGCCAACCCTTTCAACCGTAGATTTTATAGAATAATCGGGTTGAAAATAGAGGTAGTTTTTCTTCATGTGTTTCCCCTCTATTACATCTCTGAAAAAATAGGTCGGTCTTCCGTTGGAGGTATTGAACTTTGCCTGAAAATCATATCTGACCTTAAAAAAAAGATCGAAAAACTTATACGTGCGACCATCCAGCTTTGCAAGAAAATGCGAGCCTGACTCATCATTTTTCTTATCTACCGACAAAATCGCCTCGGCTACATCGGTATCTACAACTCCCCATGTGTATCCTAAAACATATGTCAATTTCTCTCCGCCATCAAAAGAGCGGTTGTTCTCAGGAATATCCCTGACAGGGATACAAGGCGCTTGCTGGGTAAAAGCCGGTTGCACACAGAGTATAATTATTACTATTAAGAATAGATATTTTCTCATTCTAGCTATACTTTCTAATTAAAAATCTGTCTCAAAGTCTGTATTGGATTTAAATTCATCGTTGTTCATCTTTGACTGGTATGTCTCCACCGCCTCTTCTCCTCCACCTGAGTATCCCGAGAATACAGAGTCTGTCATATCGACGAATCGCACCTCCGAGCTCCTGAATCTTAACTGGACATCTCCCACCGCACCGTTCCTGTGCTTGGCTATAATAATATCGGTCAATCCCTTCAAGGCTGGGTTTTCATCTGCCAGACCATAATAGTCCTGTCTATGAATAAAGAGGACCAGATCTGCATCCTGTTCTATAGCTCCCGACTCCCGCAAATCGCTCAGTTGAGGTCTCTTTGAACCTCCCCTTGTCTCTACCGCGCGGCTGAGCTGAGATAGCGCAACGATCGGCACATTCAGCTCTTTCGATATAGCTTTCAGCGATCTTGAAATGGCTGAGACCTCCTGTTCGCGCATGCCACGCAATTCGGGAGGTCCGGTCATAAGTTGCAAATAGTCTATTACTAATATCTTTACCCCATGAAGCGAGACTAATCTTCTCGCCTTGGAGCGGAATTCAAATATAGAGAGAGACGGCGTATCGTCTATATAGAGAGGAGCTTTCACCAATTGATTTATCCGGCTATGCAGCTGCTCCCATTCATAATCTTTAAGTTTCCGTCCCCCTTTTATCTTATCTCCATCTAATCCGGTTTCACTTATCATCAACCGCTTTACAAGTTGTACTGAAGACATCTCCAAAGAAAAGAAGGCGACAGGGATTCTGTGATCCACCGCCATATTCCTGGCCATAGTAAGGACAAAAGCTGTTTTACCCATAGATGGCCTTGCTGCAATAATAATCAGATCGGATGGTTGCCATCCTAAAGTAACTCTGTCTATCGCCGTATAACCCGACGGGACGCCGCTAAGGCCATCCTGTCTCAATTGATTCTGCTGAAGATCTTCAATTACGTCGTTTATCACAAACTGAACAGAGCGAGCATCCCTCTTCATATTTTTATCCGACAAAGAGAATATCTTCTGCTGGGTATTATCTAATAAATCGTCCACAGGAACGGCATCATCAAAAGCCTCTTTCTGAACACCATACGAGATAGATATCAACTCGCGCTGTATAAATTTCTGAAGCAATATTTTTGCATGGTATTCTATATGAGCCGCTGCGCCTATTTTCATGCTCAACTGGCTCAGGTATGTGAGCCCGCCGATCTCTTCAATCTCTCCGGTATTTTTTAATTCTGCCGAAACAGTAAATAGATCTACCGGAGCATGCCTGGTAGCCAACGATGCTATAGCGGTAAATATTTTACTATGGGCCTCTTTATAAAAACATTCTGGCCCTATTATGTCCAGAACATCGGATACGGCATTCGGCTCCAACATAAGAGCTCCCAAGACAGCCTCCTCAATATCAAGTGCCTGAGGAGGTTTCTTCCCCATCTCAAGCCCCAGTACATCAAGATTGTTCTCTTTGCTCTTTTTTGTCGTTGTACTCTTTGCCATATTAATAATCTTAACTATCTGTCAATCTCTTCTAAGCGATCAAGCGCCCTTAATATACATCCGGAGGCATATCCTATCTCCTCTATGCTTATACAAAGCGGAGGCGCTATCCTAAAAGCTGTCGGACAGAAAAGGAATCCATCTCCAAGAACTCCTTCCTCTGCAAGTAACCGCACCATATCACGGGCTAATTTTTCATTCTCAAGTTCCACTGCCATCAAAAGACCCGCCGAACGTATCTCCTTTACCCTCCTATGCTTTCCTATATGACTAACAAATATACTACTCTTTTCCCTAACCTCATCAATCCAATTCTCTCTTATCAAAATTTTCAACGATGCAAGGGCGGCGGCACAACATACCGGATGGCCACCAAATGTAGTAATATGACCCAATACCGGATTACTTTGAAAATGCTTCATAAGTTCCGAAGATGCCACCATAGCACCCAAAGGCATCCCTCCTCCCAAAGCCTTTGCCAGGACCATAATATCTGGAACCACATTGTATTGCTCATAGGCAAACATCGTTCCCGTTCTGCCGAAACCTGTCTGTATCTCATCAAATATCAACAAAGCACCAACTTCGTCACATCTCATTCTAAGGGCTTTCAGGCACCTCATTTCCGGTAACCTTACCCCTGCCTCTGCCTGTATCGGTTCTATGATAACAGCTGCTGTTCTCTCTGTTATCTTCTCAAGATCTTCTATATTATTAAAATCTATGTGCGACACTCCAGGTAAGAGTGGTCTGAAAGAGCTCTTAAACTCCTCACTCCCCATCACACTTAATGCTCCGTGAGTTCCGCCATGATAAGCATTTACAAGAGAGACCAATCCGCTTCTGCCTGTATGCCGTTTTGCAAGTTTTAAGGCAGCCTCAACCGCCTCGCTGCCGGAATTGAGATAATATACGCAGTTAAGCCTTTCCGGCAATAGAGAGGTTAATAATGTGGCATGCTCTACCTGAGGGGCCTCTATAAGCTCTCCATAGACCATCAGATGCATATAATTCTCCACCTGATTTTTTACCGCCTCCACAATCTCTCTGTTTCCATGCCCCGTATTGGATACGGAGACCCCAGAAACTAAGTCGACGATTTTCCTTCCGTCGGGTGTAAAAAGAAACACCCCCTCGGCTCTCTCTATTTCAATTCCTAAAGGAGAAGGGGATGTTTGGGCTATACGACTGAAAAACAGATCTCTCAGTCTTGAAGCTGAAATTGACATTATCTGTTTTGGTTCATCTGTTCGCTTTCAAATTCCGTATTTACAAGTATTCTACCGCAATACTCGCATACTATTATCTTCTTACTCGAAGCAATATCCATCTGCCTCTGAGGCGGGATCTTATTAAAACATCCCGAGCAGGCATCTCTCCTTACGGTTACAACAGCAAGACCATTCCTTGCATTGCCGCGTACTTTTTTATATGCCGCTAAAAGACGCGCATCTATCTGATTCTGGATATCGAGAGAATATTTCTCAAGTTCTTCCTCCTCTTTCGCGGTCTCTGCTATGATAGAGTCGAGCTCCTTCTTTTTATTTTCAAGATCCAACCCTCTCTCTTTGAGTGCAGTCTCGGCATTTTCAAAAAGGATTTTTTTCTCTGCCATAAGCACTCCCCCTTCTCTAACCCTTTTTTCACACAACTGAACTTCAAGATCCTGATTTTCTAACTCTTTGGATAGAGAGTCATACTCCCTGTTATTCTTGACATTAGTTTGTTGCAGTGTATATTTCTCAATCATAGCCTTTGCATTTTCCATCGTAATCTTCTGGTATGCAATACTTTTTTCTATCTCTAAAAGCTCTGCTTTAAGATTATCCATTCTGGTATTTAATCCCGATATTTCATCCTCTAAATCCTGAACCTCAAGAGGAAGTTCTCCCCTAAGGAGGTGTATCTGATCTATTTTAGAGTCTGCCTGCTGAAGTTTATAGAGTAATAGAAGTTTTGACTCCATGCTTAAATCTCCTTCAATAGAGCTCTTCTGCAATGAAATAAATGTTCCACCATCTATGGGGGTCTCTATTGCCGCCTTTTTTGTTTTTGATGCCATATTTTGATTATGTACTTATTAAAATATATAGTGTACAGGATTCGAATCGTCTTCTATACAAACGGCAAAGTTAGATATTTTTTTCGAAAGAATATCAGAAAGCAGCCTCAACACCCCTATCTCACTCTCATAATGCCCTATATCCATTATCATAAAATCATCTTCGCAAAAGAAACTGTGATATGACATGTCTCCCGAAATATAGACCTGGGCTCCCGATAGAAGAGCCTCCTCTATAAGAGATCCTCCGCTTCCACCGCAAAGAGCAACCTTCGATATCTTTCCCTCTATCGGTTTGGATGTTTTCAATATTTTTAACAAAAATTTATCCTTAACCATGCGGCAAAATTTCTCGACATCTATCGGATACTCCAAATCACCTACAACCCCCAATCCGATCTCCACGTCTTTATCTCTGCTCAGTATCTCTACATTTCTCAACCCTATCTTCTCTGCCATCAATCCGCTCACGCCGCCCAATACTTTATCTATATTGGTATGTACTGAGTAGATGGCTATATCATTCTTTATAGCATTAATTATCGCCCTTCCCAGATTCGTATGGTTTTCTATCCGTTTAATCCCCTTAAATATAAGCGGATGGTGAGTTATTATCAAATCCGCACCCATGTTTACGGCATTATTTACAGTCTCCGTAGTACAATCTAAGGCGAGCAGAGTTTTAGTAATCTCCCGAGACCTATCTCCGATTATCAAACCGGAATTGTCCCAACTCTCCTGTATAGCGGGAGGAGCATACTCCTCTATTATATCGATTATCGACTTTAGCGTCATAACTCAAAATCTCTACGACTCTTGTTGCGAAACTCCTATTGAATCTCTTATATCGACAAGAGTATCTCTAATAACACTAAGAGATTCTATCACATCGACACTCCTATCTACTCCGGTTTTATTGTCCTTCATCCTCTTTGCTGCTCCTTCGAGGGTCATGCCCCTCTCTTTCACCAAATAGTGTATCAATCGAAAGTTTGCAAGGTCATCTCCGGTAAAAAGTCTATTCCCTTTTTTATTTCTAGCCGGCTTAATAAATTCCGGGAATTTCTGAGCCCAGAATCTTACCAGAGAGGTGTTCTCTCCTAATATCTCCGCTACCTCCCCTATGGTGTAGTAGAGTTTCTCTATTTTAAACTCTTTATAAGGCATAATACATATTATTAGTCAAGTGATTGTCCGTTATTTAGTGCAATAACCACCATCTCCATATAATCTGTCGGAGAAAGCTCTGCAAAAAAGTAGTTTACCGGATCTACCGGGTTATCGTTATAGTGTATTTCGTAGTGCAGATGAGGAGCAAATGATAATCCGCTATTCCCTACTCTCGCAATTACCGCTCCCCTATCTATTTTTTGCCCTTTTCTGACCAATATCTCTCCTAGATGAGCATAGTAGAGCGTATATCCCTTCTCATTTGCAACCACTATCTGATTCCCTTTTCCTCTGTTGGTATTGGATCTAATGACCTCCTTTACCGTTCCGTCAGCGGTAGAGACCACTTCTGTCCCTACCGGAGCGAGAAGATCTATCCCCATATGATCGCTCATCGTCTTATAAAACGGATGTATCTTCTTTCCAAATCCGGCACCCGTTTGTGAGACCGACATATTCTTTATCGGCAACAAGGAAGGGATCATTGATAGATGCTCCTTTCCATCACTAACGGCTATGGATATTCTCTTAAAACTCTCTGAAACATTACTTACCATAGTATCAAGCGAAGATATTTTCGAAGAGGTTACATTTACAATCGACCTATCGGAAGAGGTGTCAAGCTGATGATATAGCTCGTATCTGTAACTATGTCCGATCTCTGAGGGCGTTGTCTTAAATATACTCATATATATATTCCTGTCCCTCTCCGACAACTCGGTTATCACACTGTCTACCAAGCCCAATCTATCAAGCGACCTGTTATACTCTGCCAAAAGCATCTTGTTTTCATTAATCATCCTCTCCTCTTCCCGGGTATCAAAAAACAATGCAAATACTGCATAATAGAGAACTGCAAGCAAAACGCTCCCTATAATCCATTTAACTACCGCCGACACTCTCCCGAAGAGCCCACGGTGATCTTCATCAAACTTAAGTTGATCTCTGTTGAATTTATATTTGCTCATAACCGCTTTCCTAACCCACAGGAGTTATCAAAGCCATGAACTCCTCTTCGGAAATATCTCTACTGAAATAATTAACAGGGTTTTCGGGTCTGTTTTTGTATATAACTTCATAGTGGAGATGCTTCCCTTTCGATTTTCCGGTATTTCCCATCAACCCTATAACGTCTCCTCTTTCAACCATCATCCCTCTCGATATGGATGCCGATTCTAAATGTGCATACCTCGTCTTATATCCAAAACCGTGATCTATCATAATGAAATTTCCGTACCCTCCATAGTCATACCCCACCTCTATGACTACACCTCTACCGGTAGCATATATACTTATAGGATCTTTGTAGGGATATGATAAATCTATACCTTGATGCATTCTGATATCTCCGAAAAACGGATCGGCACGATACCCAAAACCGCTTACCAATCTGATTTTATCTATTGCTATATTGAGAGGGGGGATTGTCGGTATACAGAAACTCATCTCATCGGCGTTTTTTGCAAGCATAGAGATATCATCGAACGATTTAGTCTGCACAAATGTCTTTTTGTAGAGTATATCGAGACGGTGCGCCGTTCTGCTCAATATTCCGGAGTGGTCGAAATTATTCAGATACCCATACCTGTCAACCCCTCCGAACCCTGCATCCCTGACATCCTGAGGAATTTCATCCATACCGAAAATAGGCCGATATATGTAATTATCTCTCATCTGAAGGTTGGCCAATGTCTTGCCAGCATCTTCAAATCGCCTGTTCATAAGCTCTAATTTTCCGATTATCGATTCATTCTCTTTGTTCAGAAATAGTGCCTTAGGAGTTTTAAAATTCAGATATTCCGTATACACGTAATAATATGTCAGCGATAATACTATGCTGAACACAAATATCACAATACCTTTTGACAGTCTGCTTTTTACCGATATATTATATAATTCGTAGGCGAGGGTCTCAGGATTGAACTTGTATTTTCTACTTTTTGCCATCATGCAAATTTAAATAATTTCTATAAAAAACCTACTTTTGTATTTCAATTTGTATAACTATTTATGAATTACACGACATCACAAGAGGTAAGAGAAAGTTTCCTCAATTTTTTCAGAGCCAAAGAACATACCATCGTTCCATCGGCCCCTATGGTAGTCAAAGACGATCCTACCCTTATGTTTACCAATGCCGGGATGAATCAATTCAAAGATTGGTTTCTGGGCAATACGCAACCAAAATACAAAAGGGTAGCCGATACTCAAAAATGTTTGCGTGTCAGCGGAAAGCATAATGATCTCGAAGAGGTAGGGCACGATACTTACCACCACACAATGTTCGAGATGCTTGGCAACTGGAGTTTTGGTGATTATTTTAAAAAAGAGGCAATAGAGTGGGCTTGGGAACTTCTGACGGAAATCTATAAACTTGACAAGAAGAGGCTCTACGCAACGGTATTCGAGGGAAGTCCCGAGGATGGCGTTGCACCGGACAATGAGGCAAGGCAAGAGTGGCTCAAATATCTTCCAGCAGAACGGATTCTGATGGGTAACAAACAAGATAATTTTTGGGAGATGGGCGAGATGGGGCCGTGTGGGCCATGCAGCGAAATTCATATCGACATAAGGAGCGACGCCGAAAGAGCTGCGGTAGACGGTGCCGAATTAGTAAATAAGGGACACCATTTAGTGATCGAAATATGGAATCTTGTATTTATCCAATATAATCGCAAAGCAGACGGACAGTTATCGCCCTTACCTCAGAGACATGTCGATACCGGAATGGGATTGGAGCGTCTTTGTGTAGCTATAAACGGCAAAAAGAGCAATTATCAGATAGATCTCTTCTCTGGCATGATTAATACTATATCGTGGCTGACAGATAAGGAGTATAAAGAAGACTCTCCCGAAGGAGTGGCTATGAGAGTAATCGCAGATCATATCCGAGCCATAAGCTTCTCTATTGCAGATGGACAACTCCCCTC
>JGI994J12354_10005435_pt1 | contig 10967 bp, 9 predicted proteins | sample IntmicLarv3ML3BL_FD_12354 | JGI IMG/M metagenome (IMG submission 12354)
CGGAGAAAATCACGCCCGCCGTGATTGAGTTTGTGGACATCGCGGGTCTTGTGCGCGGCGCTTCGAAGGGGGAGGGTCTGGGCAATAAGTTTCTCTCGCACATCCGCGAGGTGGATGCCGTGGTGCATGTGGTGCGTTGCTTTGAAAATGACGATATTGTGCATGTGGATGCGGAAATTGACCCCGCGCGGGATATTGAAACCATCAATCTGGAGCTGATTTTTGCGGATATGGAGGCGCTGGAGCGCCGCATGGATCGCGTATCCAAGCAGATGAAGGGCGACAAGAACGCCGCCGCCGAGCTGGTGTTCCTCAAACGCCTGTATGCCGAGCTGGAGGCGGGGCACAACGCCCGCATCGTGGAGGCGGACGAGCGCGAGCAGGAGTACCTTGCCGAGGTGTCGCTCCTGAGCGCAAAGCCCGTCATTTATGCCTGCAATTGCAGTGAGGACGATTTTGCGGACGGCATCGAGAACAACGCCCGCTATCAGGCGGTGGCCGCCATCGCCGCGGCGGAGGGCGCGCAGGTGCTGCCCATCTGCGCGGAGCTGGAGGCGCAGATTTCCGCGCTGGATGAGGAAGAAAAGCAGATGTTCCTCGCCGATTTGGGCATCGCGGAGGGCGGACTGGATTTGCTGGTGCGCCGCAGCTATGATTTGCTGGGGCTGATGTCCTTCTTAACCGCCGGAGCGCCGGAGGTGCGCGCATGGACAATCCGCAAGGGCACCAAGGCACCGCAGGCCGCCGGAAAAATCCACAGCGACATCGAACGCGGCTTCATCCGCGCCGAGGTCATCACCTTTGACGACCTCATCGCCTGCCGCTCCACCGCTGCGGCCAAGGAAAAAGGCCTCATGCGCAGCGAGGGCAAGGAATACATCATGCAGGACGGCGACGTGGTACTGTTCCGCTTTAACGTTTGATTTATGCACACAAAAAAGGGGTTGCTGCAAAATGAATTGTTTTGCAGCAGCCCCTTTTGTTTTGGAAAGAATCTAACCGAAAAACGAGAACGCCAACAGCAGCGCAAAACTGTTCAACACCCAGATGGCGTTGAAGTAACGGCCGATGGTTTTTTCGGCAAACTTTCGGTCGCGTTCGTTGATGATATCCCGCGCGTGGCGCAGCTTCATACGGGCGTTGCTGCGCTGGATGAGAATCAGCATGGCGCTCGCGGCAATGCAGGGCAGGGGAATGATGCCGGCAAAATCAAAAAAGCGGTCGCCGTAACGGAAGCCGATGCCCATGAGGATGCCTGCAATCACCATTACAATGGCGATGCTGGAGGCGTTTTTGTAGGGGACAACGATGCGGTCAAGCATCTGGCGGGAGTCAATCTCCTTGCGGATGCGCACATCCTGCGGCAGCTTGTCCTCCGGTGTGGTTCGCTTGCCGGCAAGCAGTTCCTCCGGTGTGACCCAGAAGAGCGCGGCAATTTCCAAAATCTGTGCGTCGCTGGGCGGCAGCTCATTGCGTTCCAGCGATGCGATGTCGCCTGTAGTGGAATATTGCAGCCGCCGCGCCAATTCCCGGCGGCTCCAGCCGCTTTCTTTGCGCAGCACGGTCAGAAAGCATCCTGCTTCCGGGGTGAAGATGGAGGGCATGGTTGCGTTCTCCTTTCCTGTGAGGTACACGCCGTGGCAGTGCGTTGTAACAACTAAAAATTGATATTGCAAACAGGAACGTGCGTATTGTGAAAGTATGTAGGGAACGGTCTTGACCGTTCCGAACCCGCAGTTTACAACACGGCAGTGGAACGGTCAAGACCGTTCCCTACACTGCCTGAAAAAATGGCGGCGGGCGGAGAATTCACGCCCTGCGCAAAGGCTCGCCAGATGTAGGGGCGAACTGCGTTCGCCCGCGTTTCCGGTATACCCATGCCGGAGAGCTGCACCCACACTGCGGACGAACACAGTTCGCCCCTGCAATCCGCATGCGCCATGAATGAATATTTTTATGCCTTTACAATCCAAAATTCCGTTATCATAACCCCGGCAACTTTTTCGCCGATGTCCAACTCCACGCAGCCGTTTTCAAAGAAATCCGCCGGGATGGTGTACGTGGCGGTCTCAAAGCCGGGGGCAACAAGCTCCGCGTCAAACTGCGGATTCTTTTCGCCGCCGAAGGGCTTGCCCTCATAGACGGTTTTGCCGTTGGCGAGTACTTTGAAGGCATTGAGGTATTGGCCGTATTCCGTGGGCTTGAAGGTCACGCGCAGCTTATAATCCTGCCCCGGCGTGAAGCCGCCGGCCTTGCATTGCAGCTTGTAGTTGTCATAGAGCTTGAACATACAGGTGGGCATGGTGCCGTTGTTGACGTTCGGACGGTCGCCCTGGAAGTTCATATAAGGCTCGCCCATCTGCTTCATACCGAGCACCTCTAAGCCGTGCTCCGCCACGGAGAAGTAATATTCGTCCTTCGCCACCTTGTTGCGGTTCAATACACGGTTCAGGAAGGTGATACGCGCCTCCGGCGGCATGGTGTCCGCCATGGCGATGCGGCTGAGCAGCCACTGACGGTCGGTGATGGGCAAGTCGATGGTCATCAACACCGCGCCGCGCTCCCAATTGTCCGCGCAATAGCGGTCCACATCGGTTTGCAGGCCGATTTGCTCAAACAAGATGGCGGCCATGCGCTCAATGTCGGTGCGCAGCGCCACGCAGGATTCCTCCATCGGGCTCATCAAAATGCCGCGCGCGCGCTCAATGTCACCCAGCTCCAGCGCTTTTTTCGCCTGCTCCGTCAGCCACATTTCATACATGCGGCGGCGGCGGCAATAAGTGTCCATCTTCGCGCGGAACAGGCACTGCACAAAACGCCAGTGATTGTTCAGCATTGGGAATTCCACAGAAAGGCTCTCCCACATCATGAGGGTGCTTTCGATGTGCGGATTCTCCGCCGGGTCGGCGCTCCAGTTCAGCTCCAGCGCCAGAATCGCGTCGGCGCAGCGGCCTGCGGGCGCGCCCACAAAATACAGGCGGGCATAGTCCTGCAGCGCGTCATAGAGCGTGGCGGAGGGGTCAACGTCCATGGCCGTCCAGATGCATTTGTTGATGTCGTCCGTGATGCCCTCGGAGTAGCTGACGCTGCCCACCACATAGTCCCGCGTCTGGCGGTGAATCATGCGGTATTCCGCAGGACGCGGATTGGTGCATTCACGGGAAAGGCAGGTGTTCAGCGCATAGTGCCAATCGTCCCGCCCGTAGTGCACGGGGTATTCGCAGCGCACATTGTGCGTGATGTCGGGGTAAAGGCGGATGGGGTATTGCATCGGCAGGCGGCGGCGAAGCTCGTCAATGTCAAACGCGCGGTTCGGGCCTGTGATGACACCGTCGATTTCGCGCGGCAGCTTTTCCATTTCCTCAATGAAATCGGGACCCCAGTTGATGAAGGTATGCGGCTTCTGCGCGCTCGGCCACATTTCGGCGTTCGGGCAGACCTCTTTCAGCGCCTTGCCGATGGCGATGGTACGCTCCACAAATTCGTCCGCGTCATAGTTGCCGGGGTCGCCGCCGGGCGGGAATACCACGTTCAGGCGCGGCAGACGTTCAAAGAGCTTTTTGCGCATCTCCACAGCATCTTCAATGCTCTGATTGTCGTAGTTTGGATACCAGATGGAGATGTCCAAATCATATTCGTCCGCAATGCGGCTGGCCTCCACGAGGAAGTCCTCCGCGTCATATTTCATCAGGCGGTTGCGGCGCTTTTCCAGGCTCTCATAGGGGATATGCTCCACAATATTGCAGCCGAAGAACATCAAATCGAGGTAATAACGGCGGTACTGGTCATAGTCCCAGGCCTCATAGCTGTTGGGGGTGGTGCGGTAGCCCATTTGATGGCCGCGGATGCTCTTATCCGGCGTGTATTCGCCACAGATATTCTCAATGAGCGTAAAGCGTCCATTCACGATTTCGGATTTGCGCAGCAGCAGCCCGATGCCGAAAATCAGGCCGCGAACGGTTTTGGCGCTGATTTCCAGCCGCCCTGCCCCGCCCACGCTGCGGATGCGGTAAAAGTCCTTGCATGCAATGCGCTCATCCGTCACAAAGCAGAGGTCGGCCTCGGAGGGGCTGCCAACGATTTCCGCCTTCTTGTTCGCGCGCAGCAGCAACTCCTGCGCAAAGATATCCATTGCGTTTTTTCCCGCCGCGTCCGCGGCAAAGAGGCAAAAGTTTTCAAAGGTAGTCATGTGTGTTTGTTCCTTCCCCTATTTTTTAGAATAATTCCTTCATGATGGCCAGTGCGGCGGGGGCGGCCTCGTCCCAATTGTCGCAGCCGGCTTCCACGCTGATGCGCTGGTCGTAATTTGCCGCCTTGAGCTGCGCGGCGAAATCGCTGTAATCATAGCCGTCGCCCGCATAGGGGTAGCGGCGCGTGCCGGGATGTGAGAAATGCACATGCTGCAGCGGCGTTTTCATGCTCGGGATGTTGGAATAAGGCTCGCCGTCGCTGTACATATGATAGATGTCCGCCAAAACGCGGAAGTTCGGGTGGTTCACCGCCACGGCGATGTCGTCGCCCTCGGCCACCAGATTCAGGATGTTGCATTCCTTGCTGCGCAGCGGCTCCAGGGCGATGGTGACGTTGTAATCCTTGGCGATTTCCGCCGCATTCCAAAAGACCTCCTTGAGCTGCGCGATGGCGCAGTCAAAGTCAAAGCCCTCCGGTACGCCGCGCGCGCCGCCGCTGCCGAGCACCGCAGCCTGCAGGCCGAGCGGCACGGCGTTCTCAAAGGCGCGCTTCACATAGTCGCGCACCACGTTCAAATCCATATCCTCGCCCGTCAGACGCACATCGCCCGGGAAGAAGCAGTTGCAGGCCTCATAGCGCAGGGAGGTTGCCTCCAGCATCTTTTTCTGCTCGCTCAGTTCCGCCGCGCTCATTCTTTGGATGGAGGTCAAATGCCCCTCCAGGTAGTCAAAGCCCATTTTTTCCATTTTTTCGGCGTAGTCCGCGCCCTTGCAAAGTCCGAATTTCATGATGTCTCCTCCGTAATATAATATGATTTTTCACATTCCCGTCCGTATGAAGCCCTCGCATCGCGGCAATACTGAAATCAGTGCTTGCTAAGAACGATGCGAAAGATGAGGACGGCGGGAATGCAGTATAACAAGGTGGAAATCTGCGGCGTGAACACCGCAAAGCTGAAGGTGCTCAAGGAGAGCGAAAAGATGGAGCTGCTGCGCCGGATGCACGAAGGGGATCGACAGGCGCGCGAGCTGCTGGTGAACGGCAATCTGCGGTTGGTGCTCAGCGTGGTGCAGCGCTTCATCAACCGGGGCGAAAACCCGGACGATCTCTTTCAAATCGGCTGCATCGGCTTAATCAAGTCGATTGACAATTTTGATGTGACGCAGAACGTGCGTTTTTCCACCTACGCCGTGCCGATGATTATCGGGGAAATCCGCCGTTATCTGCGCGACAACAACGCCGTGCGCGTGAGCCGCTCCATTCGGGACACCGCCTACCACGCCATGCAGGCGAAGGAGCGCTTGGTGAACCGCCTGCAGCGCGACCCCTCGGCGCAGGAGATTGCGGACGAGATGAACCTGCCGCGTGAGGAGGTTGTCCTCGCGCTGGAGGCCATTGTGGAGCCGGTCTCGCTGCACGAGCCGGTCTACTCCGACGGCGGGGACACCATCTATGTCATGGATCAGGTCAGCGACCGCAGCGACGACCACGCTTGGCTGGATGAAATCATGCTTCGGCAATCCATTCAGGACTTGAATCCGCGCGAGAAGAAGATTCTCTATCTGCGCTTTTTGCAGGGGAAAACGCAGATGGAAGTGGCAGCCGAAATCGGCATCTCCCAGGCGCAGGTCTCCCGTCTGGAAAAGGGCGCGATGGAGCGCATTCGGGGGGAGGCATAATTAAAGCCCATCCCAGCGGAATTCCGCCAAATCCACGCAGCCCTGCGCGTCACAGGGGACACCCTCCTCGGCGAGCAGGGCGATTTGCATGTTCTCTCCGCCGAAGGCAAACGCCGGGGAAACCGCGCCGAAGCGGTTGACCACGCGGTGGCAGGGAATGCCGCCCGGCTCCGGGTTGACGTGCAGTGCGTAGCCCACCACGCGCGACCAGCACGGATTGCCTGCCAGCGCCGCGATTTGCCCATAAGCAGCAACGCGTCCGCAGGGAATGCGGCGCACCACGGCGTATATTTTGTCAAAAGAATTTTCCATAAATCCTCGCAGATTTGCCCAAAGAGCCTATTTACATCTATTGTACAGGGTATGGCGAATTTTTACCAGTCTTTTCTTGAAAATTTTCCAAAAAAATGCAATAATGGAAGAAAATAAGAAAGAGGGAGCTGATTTTTATGTCCTACCGCATCTTCGCAAACCATGCCCATGTGGTGCCAAAGGAGGTCCGCGCGAGCGGCACCGTGGAGGCGCTGCACGAAACGATGGACTACTGCGGCATCGAAAAAACCGTGTGCTTCGCGCCGTTCCGTCAGCGCTTGCTGGAGGAGGGGCTGACCTGCAGCCAAAACGAGTGGCTGGCGCAGACCATTGCGGGGGACGCGGCACTTGTGGGCTTTGGCACAGTAGATTTTGAGGCGGACAAGCTCCAAGAACAGGTGGAGGAAATGGCGCGGCTGGGGCTGTTGGGCATCAAGCTGCACCCGGCGGCACAGGAATTTTCCGTTGTGGGCGAAAAGGCACTGGAGGTCTACACGGCGGCAGAGCGCTGCGGGCTGTTTCTCTCCTTCCACACGGGCATCCATTGGCACCGCATCGCGGATTATCAGCTGCTGCTGTTTGATGAAATCGCCTGCCGCTTTCCGCTGCTGCGCATGAGTCTGGAGCACATCGGCGGTTATCACTTCTTCCGCGAGGCATTGGCGGTTATCTGCAACCACCGCGAAATGCCCTATCAGGTCTACGCGGGCTGGACCTCCATCGCCATGGATGACAACGGTCTGCCCAATTGCTGGAGCCTGACGGACGAGGAGCTGCGCACCGTCATCCACCAAAGCGGCCCCCACCGCAGCATCTTCGGGCTGGATTTCCCCTTCAAATCCAAGGAATACATCGCAAAATCCATAGAGCGCATCATGAACTTGGATATTTCGCAGGAGGCAAAGGAAAATGTTCTCGGCGGAACGCTGAGCAGGGTGCTGGGGGTGGATTGGGAGCAACGGATATAAATAGCGGAAGGCAGACGAGATTGCATGCCGTCTGCCTTTTTTGGTGTTATACGAATCCCTGATGAAAATCATTGCATCTTCGTGAGGATTTTTATCAGGACTCAGCATTTCAACTTGTGTCTACACGCGCTAGGGGCTGAACCGCAAAAGGTAGATTAGATGTGAGCAAAACCTTTGGCGGAAAAGGAATCCGTGCACTCGACAGGGACTATGATGCGTTGGTTTATTACGAATATTTCTTGAAAGTGCAGGAAAAGTTCATCATCTCGCGCAAAACGTGCGAAAAAGTAAATGCTTTTGCCCTGCCATCCCTAAGAGTTCCTTGACTTTTTCGGTGTAAAGCAGTACAATGAAAACATGTCAACTGAAAGGAGAGATTTCGTATGAAGTACACAAAAATGAACCCAACAAGCAGGAGGGTCACTATACTTTAACCCTCTTGCAGGGGCAAATGTCCATTGCATGGCCATGGCCCCAAGGAGGATTTTATGGGACTCGGTTGGATTGACCCGAAGGATTATTCCTTCAACAGCTTTCTGCTCTTGGAGCGTTTTCAGATTTCTTATGTATTCAAGCCCGACCGCGACGACAAATGGCGGCGGCGCATGGGGATTGCACTGAATGCAAACTCGGCGGTGCTGTGGTACCTGAAACGGCGCTGCCCGGAGTGTGCTGCCGCGGCGGATGAAATTGCGGCGCAGGCACCAAGGACAACGAATGCGCGAAGAATCCGCAGAGCGGAGATTTACGTCCTGGCGAGTGTGGAGGATTTTACCATCTACACCACGCCGCAGGTCATGGCGCAGCAATGCGACTTTATCCGCGGCTGGCACAAGGAGCGACTGTTTTCTCTTGCGGATTTGGCGGGAAAAACCGTCTTGGATGTTGGTGCGGGCTCCGGTCGGCTGACGTTTGCAGCCGCCGAAAAAGCCGCGTGGGTCTACGCAAGTGAGCCGATGGGCACACTGCGCGAGTTCATGCGTGACAAGCTTGCGCGGGAGGGCATCACGAATGTCCGTGTGCTGGACGGCTTTGCCGCCGCGCTGCCTTTCCCGGACAGTACCTTTGATGTGGTGATGTCCGGTCATGTGGTCGGCGATGACTGGGACACGGAAATTGCGGAGCTGGAACGGGTGTGCAAGCCCGGCGGTTGGCTGCTGGACTGCCCCGGCGATTCGGAGCGGAACATGAAGCCCTCGCCCGAGGCCGTCCGCCATGGCTTTGAGGAAATTCACTATGTCGGCAGCTATGGCAAGGACGTGTACGTTTCCCGCAAGCAAGTGAACAAATAATATCCCGGCGGCGGGGCTTGTTTTGCAGGCTCCGCCGCTTGTTTCGGTACCGTTCCGAAAAAACTTGCAAAGCGTGCGATTTTGTGTTAGAATAAACAACAACCTCTAATTCGGGGGTTGTTGTTCTTTTTGCAGAAGAACAGGAAATATGACGCAAGGAGAGGAAATCTCACATGAACAGTGAATTGCAGCAAATTTCAAAAAGAATCCGGGAGCTGCGCGAAATTTTGGAGATTTCCGCGCAAAAGCTGGCGGACACCATCGGTGTTTGCGCTGCGGACTACGCGCAAATGGAGAGCGGCGAGAAGGACATTCCCATCAGCCTGCTGTATGAAATTGCAGCGCAGCTGGGTACGGATGTCACCGTGCTGCTCACAGGGGACGCGCCGCGCATGAACAGCTACACCGTGGTGCGCCGCGGCGAGGGGCTGAAGGTAGAGCGCTACGAGGGTTATCACTATGAAAACCTGGCGTTCAACTTCCAGAACCGCAGCATGGATCCCATGCTCGTGACACTGGAGAAGAAGGAGATCGAGCCCGCGCTGGTCACGCACGGCGGGCAGGAATTCAATATGGTGCTGGAGGGCAAAATGCGAGTTACCATCGGCAGACAGGTTTTTGAACTGAACGCCGGTGACTGTGTTTATTTCGATGCCTCTCTGCCTCACGGCCAGGCTGCAATCGAGGGCAAGACCCGCTTTGTGACCGTAATTCAAGAATAAAATACTGAATGAATTAGGAGAGCACCATAACTATGAGTACCATATTAAAACGATTTTGTCCGAGAACGGAATTTGCCTCTTATGAGGATATGAAGCAGAATTTCACCATCAACGTGCCGGAGGATTTTAATTTCGGCTTTGACGTGGTGGATGCCTGGGCGGCGCTGGACGCAAACAAGCCCGCCCTGGTTTGGACGGATGACAGCGGCGAAATGCGCCGTTTCAGCTTCGGCGAGGTTCGCGCCGAGAGCAACCGCGCCTGCAGCTTTTTGAAGGCGCACGGCATTCAAAAAGGGGATGTCGTCATGCTCATTCTCAAGCAGCGCCCGGAGGTCTGGTTTTTGATGACCGCACTGCACAAGCTGGGTGCCATCGTCATCCCCGGCTCCTATCAGCTGACCACCAAGGATTTGGATTACCGCCTGAACATCGCCAACGTCAAGATGCTCATCACGGTGGCGGATGAGGACGTGGTGCCTCATGTGCAGGAGGCGCTGCCCTCTTGCCCCACGGTGCGGCATTTTGCTACCGTCGGCGAAAAGGCCATCGACGGCGCAATCGACTACCGCCGCGTCATCGGCGATTATTCCCCTGAATTCGCGCGTCCGCGCGGCGAAGAGGGCACGGTTGTTACCGACCCGATGCTGATCTATTTCTCCTCCGGCACCACGGGGCTGCCCAAAATGGTGCGCCACGATTATTCCTCGCCGCTGGGGCAAATCACCACCGCGCTGTTCTGGCAGTGCGTGCAGGACAACAAAATCCATTGGACGCAAACGGATTCCGGCTGGGCCAAATTTGCCTGGGGCAAAATCTACGGTCAGTGGATTTGCGGCGCGACCATCGGGGTGTATGACACGGAAAAATTCATCCCCCACGAAATGCTGGAGGCCATTGAGCGCATCCGCCCCACCACCTTCTGTGCCCCGGCAACCATTTTCCGCTTCTTAATCAAGGAGGATTTGTCCGGCTATGACTTCAGCTTCATCGAGCATGCGTCCCTTGCGGGCGAGCCGCTGAATCCCGAGGTGTTCAAGCAGATTGAAGAGAAAACCGGTCTGCGCATCTATGAGGGCTTCGGGCAGACGGAATCCTCCGTGCTGCTCGCCAACTTCCCTTGGGATGAAATCCGCCCCGGCTCCATGGGCAAGCCCTCCCCGATTTATGACATTGCCCTGCTGGACGAAAACGGCAACCCCTGCGAGGACGGCATTGTCGGCTCCATCTGCATTCGCAATGCCGTGGCGAAGCACCCCACCGGGCTGTTCCGCGAGTATTGGCAGGATGCTGCCGCCATGGAAAAAAGCTTTGCCTTCGGCCACTACAACACCGGCGACACCGCCTGGCGCGATGCACAGGGCTGCTACTGGTTCGTGGGCCGCAATGACGACATCATCAAATGCTCCGGCTACCGCATCGGTCCCTTTGAGGTGGAGAGTGCGCTCATGGAGCATCCGAGTGTGCTGGAATGCGCCGTCACCGCCTGCCCCGACCCCCTGCGCGGCGATGTCGTGAAGGCAACCATCGTCCTCGCGCGCGGCTTTGAAGAAAGCGACACCACCATTCTCACAAAAGAGCTGCAAGACCACGTGAAGCGCGTCACCGCGCCCTACAAATACCCCCGCGTGGTGGAATTTGTGGCAACGCTCCCCAAAACCAGCAGCGGCAAAATCAAGCGCACGGATATCAGGGCGGCGGATTTGATGAAATTGCGCGGACAGTGAGGGTTGCAGAGCGGACCCCATAACCTGCAATCATAACGAGTACAAGGGGCTGCCGCAAAACGAAAAGTTTTGCGGCAGC
>JGI994J12354_10005436_pt1 | contig 10966 bp, 10 predicted proteins | sample IntmicLarv3ML3BL_FD_12354 | JGI IMG/M metagenome (IMG submission 12354)
GAGAAGTACATCCATACTTAACAGAAGCAGATTTTATGGAAGAGAGTGGAATAGTTAGTAGAGATTTATTAGAATTTGAAATGGAATTGTAAAGAAAACTAAGCTAAATTCCAGTTTAGATCTTTGGTTATCATCTCCCGAAAAAGGAAATGCCAACTTCGTTGGTACTTCCTTTTTCTTTGAGAACGTCAAATTACAGTTTAATAGTCAGAAATTTTTTTATATCTTGCATAGGTTCAGATGGTTACCCACTAACAAAAACAATGATTTCTGCTAAATATAGAGATTCATTGAAAGAGATATTCTTTAGCACAAATTCAAAGAAAAAGCCCCTATTCCCTAATCAATAAAGGATATAGCGGCTCTAACAATTTCACATATTTACAGGCGAAATAACATCATACAGTCTCTATACTTTTGAAAATTCATCTTTCCCTACACTACAGATAGGGCACAGGAAATCCTCAGGAATATCTTCCCATTTTGTTCCAGGTTGTATCCCTTGCTCAGGATCTCCTAGCGTTTCGTCATACTCGTATCCACACACATCACAAATATACTTCATATTCATCGTCTCCTTTCTACACACTTTCTACACAATATATTTATTAGTTCATATCCCTTACAATTTGCAAGGAATCTTCCCTCTAATTGCTCAATTTTGTTGTTTATTCAATGACAGAGAGTCTGCTCGCAGAGTTGGAAATTGCACTTACTATAGCATCAATATCCGCAAGTTGTTCTGCTTTTAAGCTCGATTTAAGGCTTATCTTATTTTCGAGAATCGTCATATTTTTACACTTTTCTAGCTTCTCGCGAATCAAGTTACCGCTGGTTGCCGCCCAAGAGCCATTTTCTATGATAGCAACGGTTCGGTTCTGGAGGTTGTGCGAAATAAGGTCATGAATCAAGGCTTCCATCGTAATGAAAATCCCTGCGTTGTAGGTGGTAGATGCAAACACCAGATGGCTCCACCGAAATGCCGCCGCCACAATTTCTGACGCAGGCGTTACAGAAACATCGAACATAACCGTCTTGATACCGTCATCGCGTAGTCGGCACGCAAGAATCTCCGCGGCATTTTCTGTATTTCCATAAACAGAAGCATAAGCAATCATAACCCCACGCTCTTCTGGCTCGTACTTGCTCCAAAGCATGTATTTTGAAATGATTTCATCTAGGTTTTTACGCCACACAAAACCATGAAGAGGACATATCATATCAATTTCCAAGGCAGATGCTTTACCAAGTAGAGCTTGAACCTGCACTCCATATTTTCCTACGATATTTGCGTAATAGCGCCTCGTCTCGTCCATGTAATCTTTTGCAAAATCCACCTCGTCGGCGAATATCGCGCCATTGAGCGCACCAAAACAGCCAAACGCATCCGCAGAAAAAAGCACCTTATCCGTGGAATCGTACGTCACCATAACTTCGGGCCAGTGAACCATCGGTGCCATCATAAAATGAAGCGTATGTTTTCCAGTATTGAGTGTATCATTTTCTTTCACAATATGAACACGTGATTCTATATCAAAATCATAAAATTGTTTGATAAAAGTCAGTATTTTAGAGTTGCATACAATCTGCATGTCCGGATACAGAGAAACCAATTCCATAAGTGCAGCGGTGTGATCGGGTTCCATATGCTGTATCACAAGATAATCCAGCTTTCTATCTCCCAAAACCTTCGTAATATTTTCCATAAATCTTTGTTGTACAGCTTTATCAACGGTGTCAAATAATACTGTTTTCTCGTCATTCAAAAAGTATGAATTGTAAGACACCCCAGCAGGAACGGAATAAACACCCTCAAACATTGCCAGTCGCCGATCATTTGAGCCAACCCAAAGCAAATCATCTGTGATTTTTTTAATGCAATACATTTATCATGGCCTCCTAGTTTTTGTTTTTACCTTTTTATTAAGCATATCAAATCAAAAAAGGTTTGTCTAATAAAAAAAGAGTTATTTCCCATTTTATTACCTATTGATAATCAGAACCAATTGCAGTATCTCTCTTCTTCCACCTCGCCCTTTCCTATTACACAAAAAAGGAGCCACTCCCCCATAACTGATTGATTCAGCCATTTCGTAGCAACTCCTTATTTACTTACTTATATATCTTTACCTCTTCAACAACTTCGGATCCATATAATCTCGCAAACCATCTCCCACAAAATTCGCCGCAATCGAAATCATAAAAATCGCCAACCCTGGGAAGGTCGAAATCCACCAGTAGTTGATTGTGTTTACGCCATCTGCAACCATTGCACCCCACTCAGGTGTTGGCGGTTGCGTTCCAAGTCCTAAGAAACTAAGCCCTGCGAAAGTTAAGATTGCATTTCCAATATCAAGCGTTGCCATGACGAGCAAAGGCCCGATACTGTTTGGCAAAATCTCCTTATACAAAATGCGAATATGACTTGCGCCAATGGTCTTAGCTGCCACAATGTATTCATTTTCTTTCAGCGTGATAACCATGCTTCGCATCAATCTTGCGTAGTTCGGCCACCATATGATAACCATTGCAAATACTGAGTTGAAGATACTAGGGCCTAACGCGGCCGCAATGACCATCGCCAAAATCAGTGGCGGAAATGACGAAATCAATTCTGCAACACGCATCATAATATCATCTACAATTCCACCGATATATCCTGCAATTCCACCATATAACAAGCCCATTACAATCGTGATACAGACCGTAATCACGCCCGCCGTAATCGAGATGCGACTACCAACGAGAACACGGGAAAATACATCTCTTCCCAATTCATCCGTCCCAAACCAATGCCCTGCGCTTGGCGGCAAAAATCTTGCTGACATATCCTGCGCGATTGGATTTTGTGGCACGATATATGGTGCGAACATCGCAATAAACACCCAAGATAAACATATAAACAAACCTACTTTGAATAAGAAATTCTTCTGTTTTAAAATAGCAGGCATACGAAATTTATTTTTCATTAGTTATACCTCACTCTCGGGTCAATAATACCATATAAAATATCAATGATTAAGTTCATCACTACATAAATGACAGCAATTAATAAAGAAACACCGCAAATAGCCGGAAAGTCTAGCGTGGTTGCTGATAGATACGCATACTGACCAATACCCGGCCAGGAAAATATCTTCTCCACAAACACCATACCGCCTAATAAATTGCAAAATCCCATACCCATAACAGTGATTACCGGAATCAATGCATTTCCTAAGGCATGTTTCGTAATAACCTTCCCACCTGAAAGCCCTTTGGCCTTGGCGGTTCTTATATAATCTGTCGAAGTAACCTCTAAGAGATTGGAGCGCGTCTGTCTTGCAATGAGCCCCATCGTGAAGAACCCAAGAATCAGCGCCGGAAGAAGCAAGTGCATAAACGCTTCTCCTGCCAAGGCCCAATTCCCGCTCACAATCCCGTCAAATACAAAGAGTCCAGTTCCACCCGTAGGGGTAATCGTCCTAGAACCCACACGACCACCACCGGGGAAGATTCCTAATTTCGTATAGAATAAAAATAACATTAACAATGCAAACCAAAAGTTTGGCACCGAGACTCCACTAATCGAAATCGTCCGAAACACATAATCCAGTGGTTTATCCCGGTGTACTGCCGAAATCACGCCAAACAAAACGCCAAACACAATCGCAATAAGCATTGCCATAAGAGACAGCTCTAGCGTGGCTGGGAAAAATTGCATCAAATCTTGCAGTACCGGATTCCCCGTGCGAATAGACGTCCCAAAGTCTCCTTGCAACAGGTTCTGCAAATAAATAAAATATTGTTGATATAACGGCTTGTCTAGTCCCCATCTTGCTCGGAATACTGCAACTGCCTCTGGGTCACTCATTGCATGCGTACTCATATTTGCTGCAACTGGATCACTTGGTACTAAATTAGAAATCAAAAAGACCAAAAGGCTGACTCCTACCAACAAGAACAAAACAAACAATATTCTTCGTAATAAATATTTTGCCACGACCGAGTGTGCCCCTTTCTATTTTATTGCAATTTCTTGGAAATTAATTTTTTGTACTTCATAATAATGAATACCTTCAATGTTCGTACCATATCCAATTACTTTTGGATGTTGTACCAAGAATGCATATGGCATATTTTCTGCCAATAACTTCTGTACTGTCTCGGAAGCCTCCGCTCGTATCGTCTCGTCTGCTTCTGTCATAACAATTTGCTTAGCCGCCTCTAGCTCTTCATTTGAAGTATCTGTCCAGTTCGCTCTAAGTCCAACTGTATTTCCTGGAAGAAATGCTAACTGATTGTTGATGTCTGGATAATCTGGATGCCAGTGCATAAGCAAGAACTGCTCTTTTCCTTCTCGGTAAGAATCAATAACCACACCAACTTCGCCCGTTGCAATCTCTGCATTAATGCCCACTTTACTCAAATCATCTTTAATCTTCTGCCCAAGTGTCGTCCAAGGCATTCCTTCTGTACTAAATGTTGCCACCGTAAATGGTACATCGAAACCATCTGGGTATCCTGCTTCTGCAAGCAACTCTTTTGCTCTTTCTATATCCATACTAGTTGCTGCATCCTTTTGCAATGCACCTGTGAAACCTTCTGGCGCAATGTTAAGTGGAAGAACTGCGTTCTCACCAGAAAGTTGCAATAATTCTTCATAATTGATAGCCGCTCTTACCGCTTCTTGCACCAATGGATTCGACATTGGTCCACCAATTTCTGGGTCTTGGTTCATCATCAAGAACGTAATGGTATTGCCTTGTGCATAGAAAAGATCCACGCCTTCTTGACCTTCTAACTGTACTGCATTATCTACACCTACTCCAAGAGCAATATCAATATCGCCCCCTAGAAGCATCTGAATCTGTGTATTTACATCTGGGATTTCTTTACAAATAACTCTATCATTCTTCACTTCACCCCAATATTCTGGATTCTTGTTCAAAACGACTTCTACATTTTGCGTCCAACTCTCTAAGACATAAGCGCCGGAACCTGCTGAGTTCTGGTCTAACCACGCTTGCGCTGTATCGGTGGTCGCCGCATCTTCTGCGTCTGTTCCGCCATTTTCTCTTACCACTTCTGCGTCTAAGATAGAAAATGAATTATTCGCTAATTTTGCTAAGAAAGATGCATCTGGTTTATCTAACGTAATCACCACTGTGTAATCATCTGGTGTTTCAATGCTCACGATTCCAGTTGTGTGGTGACTTGTGTTACTTTTTAAGTTCTTCGTACGATTGATACTAAACTCCACATCCGCAGAGGTTAATGGATTACCGCTTGAGAAAGTAACGTCTTCTCTCAACTTAAACGTATAGGTAGTCTGTGCTTCGTCCAATTCATAATCTTCTACCAAGCTAGGCACTGGCGTAGAATCTTTATATACACGAAACAGATTGTCATACAATGCATAATACATCATATTTCCATAAACTTCATATCCATTTCCCGGATCTAAGGTTTGCAAATCCGAGTCCATTCCTATAATAAGTGTGCCACCTTCGCTAGCGCTTGTACTACTAGCTCCATCATCGCTTCCGCCCGCTTCTTGGTTTGTCGTTCCACAAGCTGTAAGAAACAACATCGCTAAGCCCGTTCCTAAAGCCACAATTCTTTTCCAATTCTTCATGCTACTAATCCTCCTTCTTGCTTACTGCTAGTTACTTTATGTATATAAATGACAAGCTACGAAATGATTTTCTTTGTGCTTCTTAAGTTTCGGCTCCTCATTTTTACATCGCTCACTTGCGTGGGGACAACGCGTATGGAACTTACATCCCGTTGGCGGTTTGGATGGATTCGGAACATCCCCTGTTAGTAAAATGCGTTCCTTCTTAGTTCCATCTATTGTCGGCGCTGCAGAAATAAGTGCCTTGGTATAAGGATGACAAGTGTCATTGTATAAATCTTCCTTATCTGCTATTTCTACTATTTTCCCTAAATACATAACTGCAATACGCTTACAAATATGATAAACCACTCCCAAATCATGTGAAATAAACAAATATGTCAAGTTCAACTTCGCCTGCAACTCCACAAGCAAGTTAATCACCTGTGCTTGAATCGAAACGTCCAAAGCCGACACCGGTTCGTCACACACAATCAGCTGTGGGTCTAAGGCTAATGCTCTTGCAATACCTATTCTTTGCTTCTGCCCGCCCGACATCTCATGCGGATAACGGTCCTTATAATCTGAGGCCAAGCCTACCAAGTCCAATAATTCATCGATACGACGTATCATATCTTGCTTCGACATCTTACTTCCATAATGAATCTTGAAAGGTTCTGCTAGAATCTGCCCAATGCGATTTCTTGGATTCAAGCAAGCAGAAGGGTCTTGAAATACAAGCTGGCTCTGAAAACAAAATTCCTTCTTCTCCTTCTTATTCAACTTCGCTACACTTTTCCCGTCAAAGAAAATATTGCCGCCACTAATCGGATACAGATTCAATAGCGAACGCCCAAGAGTACTCTTCCCGCATCCACTCTCGCCGACCAAACCAAAGGTCTCTCCCCTTTGAATCTCAAAAGAAACATCATCCACTGCCTTTAGCGTTCCTTTACGACCTTTATTATCCTTTATGTCAAAATACTTCTTCAGATTTTCTATCTTTACCAATACATCATTTGTCGCATCCATGAGTTACATCTCCTTCCCCTTGCGCCACGCATTTGAAACATCTTACTTGGCGACTTCCTTCTACAGAAACCAGTTCCGGATATTTCTTCTTACAGACTTCCATTGCGTGTGGACAACGCGGGTGAAAACTACATCCTTCTGGCATATCATGCAAACTTGGTACCATTCCTTCTATATTCTGTAGCTTCTCCTTGGTCTCTCCAATCTGGGGAATAGCCGCAATCAACCCTTGCGTATACGGGTGAAGCGGATTCTCCATAATATCGCGAATAGGACCTTGCTCTACCACTTGTCCTGTATACATAACGATTACTCTATCGCACATCTCAGAGACAATCCCCAAGTCATGCGTAATCATGATAATTCCCATGTTCTTCGTCTTCTTAAGTTCCTTTAACAACTCCAAAATCTGTGCTTGTATCGTCACATCCAACGCTGTAGTGGGCTCGTCTGCAATTAACAGCTTCGGATTACACGCCAATGCCATTGCAATCATAATTCTTTGTCTCATTCCACCCGACATCTGATGTGGATATTCATGAAATCTCTGTTCTGGTGCTGGGATTCCCGTTAATTTGAGCAGCTTAAGCGCTCTTTCCTTCGCCTCTGCCTTACTTACCTTTTGATGTATAAGTATCGGCTCCATAATCTGCTTTCCGCAAGTATGTAAAGGATTCAGCGAAGTCATTGGTTCCTGAAATATCATCGACATATGATTGCCGCGATATGTTCTCTTCTCTCGCTCAGACATTGCCAATAAATCTACACCTTCAAAAAGCGCCTTACCTGTAATCTCCGTAATCTTCTCAGGCAACAAGCCCATAATACTCAAAGAGGTTACGCTCTTACCACTTCCACTCTCTCCTACAATTCCTAGCGTTTCTTTCTCGTTAATGCGAAAACTCAAATCTTGAACCGCATGTAGCGTCCCTCTCGAAGTATGAAATTTGATATTTAAGTCTTCTATTGATAACAACTGCTCCTTCATAGCATCTCTCCTTGCATTTCTATGCGCTGTAGTACATGTTCTCTTTAAAGCATTAAAGTGTTTATCGGAAATTATAGAACGTCCATTGGCACGTTCGACTTTACTAAATAATGAGATAACATTTCTTCATAATATAATATGATTTCCTTCGTCACAGACTCTATGTTCTGCGCCTTAAGCCTTCCATCGATAAAATCCTTCAAATACCCCTTGAAAATCTGCAAAAATAAACGATCCAGATATTCTCTATTTTCTTCTCTTATAAATCCATCTGCTACGCACTTCAATAAGGTTTGAGAAATCATGGAGTCACCCGTATGAAAACTTCCTCTTATGAGGATACGCTGTGCCTTCTCGTCAAACTGTATGAGTTCTTGCGGAAATAAAAGAGTATAATATTCTTCAGTCACAGTACCTAGCTTGCTACTATATGCACCAAAGAATATGGAGTTATACATCTTAGGGTTTGCAAATGCGTGAGACATGAAACATTCCCAAACCTTCAAGTACCGCTGCATATTATTCGTCGGTTCTTGTAACAAATCATATAAATCTCGAAGATAGCTCTTCACATATTTCAAACCTGTATAAAGGAATAATTCATCCAAGTCTTGAAAACATCGGTATAAGCTTGCCGCGTTGCAGTCGAGCATCTTCCCCAACCTGCGAATGGTAACGCCTATACGTCCGTCAACACAAATAATCTCATATGCTGCTTGGATATATTTTTTCTTCAATTCATTATGCTTCATCATCTAAAACTCCTCAATAATCAATGATACCTACGACACCTCCGTACTTCGCGCTCTCGCAAGCCTGAAAACATTCAAAATCCGCCCTATCGGCTACTTTCTCATGTTTTGCGGGTCCCAAAGTCATGTTCTTTCATGCGAGCATGAAACACATGACTTTTTGACCCTAGTATCATCGTATAATGAATTATTATACTACTTTGTGATTATAATGTCAATCATGATGTAATCATGATTAAGCCTTTACTTCCAACAAATGGGCAGTTCTGCTGTATCTAATTTCACTGGTTCTAAGTATTTATAATTATTCCATATAATGTTTACCTTACTTATTTTCTGCGGAATAACTGGTCTACGAACCTCTACTTCCGGGTACGGATGATCCGTCACTTCAAAGAGTTCTACATCCGCAAGTCGCTTTATTTCCTCTTCTCCTGCTCTCACTTTCCCAAAGACCGGATAGATTCCCTTATGCTCCGGAAATGCTTTAAGCGGAAAGAAAAACTCGCATCCCGCCTGGCCTGCTTCACCATATCCGCCCATGCATACGCATCCAAACGAAGAATCCAAAACTTCCAATTCAGGATTCAACTCATTTTCATACGGTATCAGGTACTGCCCTTCCTTGCAGCGAAATCCCGTACAACTCACATCCACAAACTTGCCTGGGATAATTCTGTCAATACAGTGATTGTCAAAAACACCTTTTTGTGCAGCATGTAAGAAGCTGTTTACTGTATTCGGTGCATATTCTGGTAGCAATTCTATCTCTATTTTATTTCCATTTTCCATTGTAATTATTGCATAAGGATTCATATGTGCCCTCTCTTCTCTCGCATATTTTGCTTGTAACATATACATGTTATCATAAATAGTTCTTGCTGTGATGTCAATGTTGTGGATTTTTGTTATCTATGAGGATAGGGCGGATTGTGTAATGGGGTGATTTATGGGGGCGTTTGTAGTAGGTAAGAAGTTAATAAGGATAAAAAATATCCTACTCGCAGTTTCATACGAATAGGACACCAGTATATCTGTCTTCTCTTACTGCTTTTCCCTTTGTTTATATCGCCTTACAAGATAGGTATTCGCTGCAATTGCCATGATGATAAATCCTGTCAAAAGCATGCCTGTTGTTCCTTCGAGTCCTGAGAGTCCGATTAAAAATGGTTCTGCGTTGATAATCTTATAAGTTGGTACACCTGGTATGCTTTCATCTCGAATAGCTGCGGGTGGAGCGATGGAGCTTGACTTTCCGACAAAGTCTATCTTCCAGTCGCTTGCTCCGGTGTCACCTTTACTTGGGTCTATCGTTAATATCCATTGCCCCATTGGTAGTACATAACCAGAGGGTGCTTTCGTTTCAATTAGGGTGTAAATGCCTGCGGGTAAGTCTCCTAAGTCGACTTCGCCAAGCGGTGTAGAAGCTGGCGTAAAGAGGTCGGTTAATGCAGTTGCATCTTCTCCATCATATTTCACGCGAACCCAGTCACCACCTGCGAGGGTGTTGTCGATTAACAGGCTCTGGTCTACCATGTGATTTAGCTCTGCCGTGGTTGGAACAAGTGCGCCGTCCCAACGATATAGGGCGAACTCAGCGCCTGTGAGGCCTAAGTCTAGGTCATTTGCACCTACTTTTGTAAAGAGAGTTTCTACACTTGGGATGTCTGTTAATTCATGTACTGCGTAATTTGAATCGGTGCTACCGGTTCGTTCTGTCATGCCAGCTCCGATTGTCCAGTTGGTAAATGCTTGGTTATTGATAATATTGTTCATTGCGGTTACCTTATCAAATGCAGGTGCTCGGGTTAGTATGTCTATTTCAATTTGTCCACTAGGTGCTAGGTTATTGTATGTTCCGCTTACTTTGTAGCGGCCCATGTAAGGTCCGGTAGTTTCTAAATCAAAGGTGACTGTGGCACTTCCTGCGGGGGTTACAGTTGGAAGCGTCGAGACGATAGTGCCTTCGGGCAAATAATCTTCGAAGGTGCCCGAGGCAGTATCGCTTAGGTCGGTGTTGGTAAGAGTTAGTTTATAGGTCAGGGATGACTTTTCTTCGATTTCTACATTTGCTCCTAGGCTACATTCTGGTGTACAACCAGTTATTGATGTGCTATCAGCATCAGGGCATCCAGCAATATGTAAGGTGGCGCCTTGGTCGGTGTCTTTGGTGAGCTCGACAGTGCCATTTAGAAGGAGTATATCGGTTAAGACTCTTTCGGTAGCGGTATTGCCAGCTTTATCGGTCGTCGTTACCCATACATCATAGGTGCCGTCTGGCATGGTCGGAATGGCATCAAAGGTATGAAAGTCGCCAGGTGCTGGTTGTGGTCCAGATGGAGTGGAAAAGGCAATCTCGCTCGGTCTTGTTAGAGAGATGCCGCTGAGTGCGTCGGTAGAGTCATCTGTAAAGTTGTATCCGCCTACGTGAGTGGCTGCGGGTATTGGGTTTGTTTTATCAATTTTAACAAAGCCATTTACGGTGCCAGATAACAGGTTGCTTGCGTCGCCGACGGCGGTGAGGACGCCGGAGATGGGGGTGCCTAAGGTGCTTGTTGATTCGATGTGGTAGTTTGTTCGGGTTGCGATGGCGTTGGT
>JGI994J12354_10005438_pt1 | contig 10964 bp, 10 predicted proteins | sample IntmicLarv3ML3BL_FD_12354 | JGI IMG/M metagenome (IMG submission 12354)
AAGCCATGCCTTTTCGTGTTCTTCGCTCTCAAAAGCCGCCCCGGTCTTTATCAACTGAAAGAACGTATCTTGAACAGCGTCCTCAGTATCAGCCGTGTTTTTCATATAAGCAAAGCACACGCGGTAGACTGTATTTTTATTGCGCTCGTAGATTTCCGCAATTTCCCTATCCGTACGCAATAGAGATTTTGCCATCGCTTTGCCCCCTTTCACTACTAATACAATTGAGAACACCGAAGTGTCGGATTTTTTTTGTTTTTTATAACATTATTGAAAATTCCGCCGCCCGGTTATTGGGCGGCGGGTATGTATTCCTATAATCCAAAATGGATAATGTACTTTTGGTTGAGGATTGCTTTGTTGATAAGGGATATCAACGGCTCAAACGCTTCGTTATTCTGGCATCCCAGCGTGGTTAAAAACATACTCATAGAACTTGGCGGGTATATTGTCACGCCACAATAAGCGATTCCTCTCGCCGGACGGTCAAGAGTATGCCAATATGTATCAATACAGTTAAATTTATCTATTATCCGTTCAAAATGCTCATCATCTACTTTGATGCAGTTATATTTTTCAGGTTCGTATTCGTCATACCATTTGTTTGGCTGAGGCGTATCGTCCATTATTCCAAATTCATGCTTTGCCACAACCACCCCCATTTCTTAAAACAAGATTATTATACATCGGAGACACCTACCAAGCAAGACTTTCGGAAGACGGTAATGAATCGACAGCGATTAATAACTCCTTCGACATTCGCGTATTTAAGGGTGCAAAGAATGCCGACCATTGCACCGTTTACCTAAACATACCCTATGACCTGTTCCCACGAGCTATCGAAATTCCAAAATACGCAGATTTTCCTGTTGATATGTTCCCCATCACTACCGAACCCCAAAATCGGCCTATTTTCCACCAGTGGATATGTTTCCGTGAACGCAAAAAAGCGGCAAGGTCAGTTTTTGTACCGACCTTGCCGCTTTGCTATACTCTTAGAACTCCCAGTTAATCAGGCTTTTCAACCGTCCTTCCGTGACATCAATACCACCGTCTCCACATGCCCCGTAAACGGAAACACGACATACGGTGACCCTATTTCAAGATTGCAAAAATCAAGATTGCAGATAAGCGTGTGCAACCTTGATTTTCGCTATAAGGCTTGATTTCACGGGAGTTTTAGTTAAGGTTGTAAGGTTGCAGGGGTATCCCTGCGGTTCTATCATCTTGTTGCCTAATTACCGCCAAGGGCGCAAGGGTGTAAAGCGTGTAATCATTGCACCCTTCAAATGGCCTGCGTATCTTATATCAAAATTGCCATTACTCTCTGTTTGAGCAATAAAATCAAATCGCTAAAGCCCGCGACTTGGCAAAAATGCCGTAGTTACGGGCTTTCATTTTTCGTCCTTAAATCACGTTCGCTTGTGCGGACTGCGGCGCGAAGCTCTATGTCCAACGCATAAACAACGGCAAGCCGAAGCCGTATTACACTTGTTACAATTATCGGAAGGTGCCCGTCGGCATTGACTGCCCGACACCGCACCGCGTTGACGCGGACACAGTGATGGAACTCGTTGCCGAGGTGCTGCGCCGTGTCGCCGCTGTCGCCATAACGGACAAGGCGGCGTTTCGTAAATCCGTGATTGAAAAGCTGTCGGCACAGCAAACCTCCGACACAAAAAAGCAGAAGAAAAGGCTTGCGGTCGTGGCAAAGCGGCTGGCGGATTTGGAGGTGCTCCAGCGTAAAGTTTTTGAGGATTATGCCCTCGGAAAGTTGCCGGACAAACGCTATGCAGATATGTCTGCCGGGTACGATGCGGAGCAGTTGACTTTGGAAAATGAGCAAGCAGAATTACAAAACGCTGTTGAGGAGTTCGCCAACGGAACCGAACGCGCCGATGACTTCATCGGACTGGTGGAACGCTATGAGAGTTTTGAGGAAATCAGCCCGGCGATGTTGAACACGATGGTTGAAAAAATCATCGTCCATGAGCGTGACCGCAAGGGCTCCGCGCAAACCACGCAACGGATTGACATTCACCTAACCTTCATCGGTGAATACGAGTTTCCGGCGGAGGAAATATCGCCGGAGGAACAGGCGCGGCTTGACGAGGAAAACCGCAAAATCCAAGAACGCAAAGACCGCCTGCACCAAAATTATTTGCGCCGAAAAGAGAACGGCAAGCAGAAGGAATACGAGCAGAGATACGAAGCAAAACGCAAGGCTCGGATGGCGGTTAAGAAAGCGTCGGCGTATGAAACCGTGACTGCGATTGCCGCTGATGAAGGTATCCGTCTGCCGCCTAAAGGTCAACCACTCTTGATTGAAACCGAACGTGAAAAAGCCACCGCGTAATTCTCTTTCCCCGCTGGTTCCCCGCGCTCGCAAGCGCAACAAAAATGTCGTGTACCGCCGCAAGGTGGTGCGCGGCGTTTTGCGTTGTCGGGCAAATGTAAACGCGGGACGGTTGCAATTGGCACGGCAACGGCGACGCGATAGCGGCGCATAGCTCCCGGCAGGGCCCCGCGGGATCGCCCACTGCACTTTGCCGGCTTGCCGGAAAGTGCGTGAGTGGGTCACGTCCTTTGAAAAAGGGCGTGATACGTCACCCTGCGTTTCCCTTGTCCTGCCCGGTAGATATGTTTATTTTATCACGGTTAACGGGTCACAGCAATACAAAAAACAATATAGCCCTGCCCGGTAAAAATGGTACACACAGCAGTTATTACGAAGCCCTGTCACGGTTTGAACATCGTGCCGGGGCTATCTTTTTAAGGAGGCACAGCGTCTATGGCACACAAAACAGTCGTAAGAAACAAGGCATATCAGCCTGTCAGTTTTAACACGGTTGAGCGTCACAACGAACGCAAAAACGAGGAATATTTTAACGGCGACGTACAGCATGAACGAGAACATCTCAACGTACATTTCTGCCGCCATTTCAAAGAAAACGGCGAAGCCGAAACCTATCAGGAAACCTTTGACAGATTACTGACGGAGAAGAAAATTGTCAAGCACGGCACGAAGCCCGACGCAAAACTTTTTTGCGAGTTCGTTTATGACATTAACACAACATATTTTGACGAGCGCGGCGGCTACGAATACGCAAAATCTTTCTTCGAGGAAGCCTACCGTGAAGCCGTCAAGGAAGCCGGGAAGCTGAAAGAGATCATTCCACAAATCACGCAGTCGATGAAGTGGCCGCTACGTATGACGGTGGAGCGCGACGGCAAGATGGTCACGCGCAATTCGTATTCGTTTCTGCAAGACCGTTATCACGAACACATGATAGCCGCTGGGTACGAGGGTTTCGAGCGCGGAGAGCGTGGTAGCACCACAGAGCATTTGGAGGTGCTGGATTACAAAATCCAACAGGATACAATCAGAGCCGAAGAAGCGGCGGCGCTGGCCGACACACTGGACGCGCAGAATCAAAAGAAAGCGGCGCGGCTTGACAAACTTGATTCGCAAATCGCCGTCAAGGAAAAAGCGAAAGCCACCATCAAAGAGGTGGACGCGATGGGCAAGCCTGCCCTGCTTGGTAATAGTTTCACCGTCACAGCGGACGAGTTGAAAAAGTTGAAAACGCTGGCGAAGAAAAGTGTTGCTGTTGATAAAAAAGTTGCGGAGGCTAACAACAAACTGGATGCCGCCCAGCGTGAACTTGGGTCGGTGAAATCGGAATTGTCAGCTATGACGTGCGAGCGCGATATTTGGAAAAACCGCTACAATGATTTGATGGCGGAGGTCAAAGATTTTCTGTCGGCCATCCGTAACTTTCCGCAGAAGCTCCGTGAGTTTATTGACCGCCATTGGCAGGAGCGGCGGCAACAGAAATCACATAACCGGGAGGAATCATTATAATGGATTACATCGTCAAAATCAAAGAGGCGGGGTTCGGTGAAAGCCCTTCCTATCCGCAGAATGACATCGGCATCGCGCGACTGTTTTACGATCTGCACAGTGACGTTCTCCGTTATGTCATCGAGCCGAAAACGTGGTTCGCCTATGACGGCGGACGCTGGACACAGACCAAGGGACTGTTCAATGCCGCAGAGCGTTGCAAAGATTTTACGCAGGGGTTCATCGAATACGCTTTGAAATATCACGGCGATGATAAGGAATATCTGAAATATGCCGCGAAATCCACAGGCCGCCGCAACCGCGAAGGCATCTTGAATGACGCGCGGAGTATCGCTCCGATGAGCATATCCGAGTTTGACCGTGACCGGCTGCTGTTCAACTGTCCGAACGGAACGCTTGACCTCCGCACGTTCGGCTTGCGTCCGCATAATCCAAACGACTTTATCACAAAATTGTCGGGTGCGAAGTTCAATCACAAGGCGGAAATGTCACGATGGGAGAGCTTCATCGGCGAAGTGATGTGCGGCGATGTCGATACTGCCGCCTATCTGCAAAAGGCTCTCGGCTACACGCTGACCGGCTTGACCGAATATGACTCCTTTTACATTCTGTACGGCGCGACCACGCGCAACGGCAAGTCAACCTTGATTGACGCGGTGACGAACGTTCTCGGTGACTACGCCTGCACCATCCAGCCGCAGACCTTCGCGCGGCGTTCAACGGACGGTGCGGCGGCTTCGCCGGACATTGCGCGGCTCAAGGGTGCGCGGCTTGTGAATATGCCGGAGCCGGAGAAGGGCTTGGAGCTGAACGCCGCTTTAATAAAACAGATGACCGGCGGGGATAGAATAACCATCCGCGCTCTGTACGAAGCACCGACCGAGATGTACTCGGAGTTCAAGCCGTTCATCAACACGAACCATCTTCCCCGCACGTCCGATGATACGATTTTTACCAGCGGGCGGGTGAAGGTCATTCCGTTTGAGCGTCATTTCACCGAAACCGAACAGGACACCGGCTTGAAAAAAGCATTCCGCACAAGGAACGCCAAGAGCGCCATTTTGAATTGGCTTTGCATGGGGTATCGCCTCATTTTGGAGACAGGTTTCGCCGCGCCGGAGTGTGTGATGCAAGCTGTTTCCGAGTACCGGCAGGAAGCCGATGTTATCGGGCTGTTCCTCTCTGAATGTACCGTGGAACAGGACAGATGCCGCACAGCGACGCCTGAATTGTATGCCCGCTACTCTCGCTGGGCGGGTGAATACGGCTACAAACCGCTGAACAACCGCAACTTCGTTGGTGAACTGCGCCGCCGCTGTGATGTCCGCAAGGACAGCCACAGCAATGTAGTGGTCGGGCTGGCGATTGCGTAATTTGTGTGAGGTCTTTGAAGTATGTACCACTGATGCCACTCGTGCCACAAACGGCGCGGGTGGTAGATGTGGTATGTGTGGTACGTTGGCGGGAAAGTTTTCATAAAATCTGCGGAGTGAATTCTTTCCCTGCGGGTATTATTATTTTGCCGTTATTTCATCACACAATCGAATCAAGCGTTCGTCGCGCACAGCCTTTTTCAGCTCGCATTCCCATACAATAATTACATCCCATCCTCGATTTTTAAGTTCAGCTATATTGTCAGCGTCGCGAAGTTTATTGCGTTTCAGCTTTTGAAGCCAATAATCCTGATTGGATTTTGGCTGAACAAAATCCGCGCAATCTATATGGCTATGCCAAAAGCATCCGTGAATGAAAACGATAGTTTTATATTTGGGCAATACAATATCAGGCTTTCCGGGATAGCGCTTGTCATTCTTTCGGTATCGAAACCCTTGAGAGAACAAGTGCTTTCGGACTATTTCCTCTGGTNTTGTATTTGANCTCCGTATGCGTGACATATTATAGCTCCGCATTTGCGGAGAATGATTATCAGCCATTTGTCACACCCCTATCAGGAAAGNNAATTGCACATCTGCTCNGCGATTCTTCGGATAACCGGAACACAAACAGANTTNCCGATTTGTTTATANGCATCGTTGATNGTTATGCTTTTCGGGAACTTATAATCATGTGGAAACCCTTGGAAGTCAAGACACTCCCTCAACGTAAGTCTGCGGATACCATAATCATCACAAACAATAGGAACTCTGTCGGGATATGTTCCCATGTTAGCCGTGAGTGTTGGGCAATAATGACTACGAACCCGTATCAAGCCTTTGTCGGAAATTCGATAAATATAGTTGCGGTCATTGATTTGGTTTCCGTATTTGCTCACAATTTCTGAATCAGCAGTATAGTAATACACGTCGTGTTTTTTATCGTGACGGTTTATAACATCATTGATACTGATGTTCAACTCAATAGGAGCGGGAAACCTAAAATTGTCGCATGTTTCATAATCCAAAAAGGCCGCAATGTATATCCTGCTGCGCGGTTGCGGAATATTTCCATACTTATGAGCATCTAAGACTCCATATCGGAGAGCATATCCAAATTGTGCAAGTGTGTTGTATATTACAAGAAATGTTCTGCCGTCGTCATGCTCAACTAAGTTGCTGACATTCTCCAAAAATATTGCTTTCGGCCGCTTTACATCCACCACACGGGCAATTTCAAAAAACAAATTTCCTCGCGCATCGTGAAATCCTCTTTGCGTTCCCGCAATAGAAAACGGCTGGCACGGAAAGCCTGCCGTTAAAATATCAAAATCGGGGATAGTATGAGGTTCAACTTTGCGGATATCTGCTTCATGCAACCATGCTCCGCCAAAGTTATAGCGATAGGTATTGCAAGCGGCTTTATCTTTTTCGTTTGCCCAAACAATATCGCACCCTGACTGAGTGAAACCGAGGCATATCCCGCCTATTCCGGCAAACATACTCGCTGCTTTAAGGCTCATAATCAATTTATCTCACGTCAGACAGCAATACTTGCCGTCCGAGTGAGAAGATTTCACGAAGTTTCGAATGACCGCACCCTTCTGCGGAATAATTCTCTACAAGACTGATGATATTTGATACACTGACTGCACTTCCGGCAACGGCTGTCTCTCGNGTAATATCGGCTATCTGCGCGTTAATATTTTTNCCAAAACCNCCNGCAATGTATGAGAAAAAGGACAGCGGAAGCGCACCATCGTAATAATTGCGCAGACCACCAATATAATTATGAACCATTCTGTTTCGGTGGTCATTATTTATACTGTATGCGCTGTATGCCTTATTATCAATAATGCCGCAATACCCATCGTTATCGGATAGAACAAGAACGTCGGGGGTCAGCCCTATTGGCCCGACATGCCTCGAATCAAAGCCAAACACATTTTTGAAAAGCTCTACAGTGGCTTTTTCAAATGGAGTTGCTTCATCTCTGCCTTTGAAAGCCATCTCGAAATACTCGGTCATAAAGGAACCGATAGCACCATGTGGATACAATCTCAATAATGTTTCTTCCACAAACCTCGATTCAACACCTGTGCTGTCGGCGATTTTGTCAATCAGCCCTGTAGTAATTTTCGCAACAGGTGATTTCAACGACTCGGCGATAAATGCTTGCTTGATTTTATGCTCTACGAGCATCCTCTCTGTAACGGAAGATGTGGCAGCAAGATTCCGGGTATCTTTCTTGTGCTTGGGATCAAGCCCGAACTTACGCTGAAAAAATTCATGTGAAGCAGGACGGTCAATGAATGGTGCGTCATCAGCCAGAATAGACTCGACTTCTACCGCCTTATCGAAGATAATTCTTATATGCTTGTCCTCGTCACTTCGTTTGGCAAGCTGAGTATATTCGAGCCAATTTTCTATGGTGTTTGCGACATCCATAAGATTACCATAAGGGTTCTGTTCGTTCACGCCTCCTTTGCTCGGTTGGTATTTATCAAGGAAATCTTCGTCCAAAGCAGAGTCTCCGTTATGACGAAACGCTAATACTTTTTCCACAATGCGTTTATAGCACGCATCTGTTTCGCTGTCAGCTTCCACCATGACAACCTTGGCGATTTCTTCCTGTGACAGATACGCAACAGCCGGGTCGGATAATAATTTAAGTAAAAAGCGAAATGGACGAATTTTGAACCGTGGGCTAACATTAACCCCACGGCTTAATGAAAATGAGGAAGGAAACTGATATTTTAGGATTTGTCCCTTTAGTATAGAGACAGGAGAATCTCCTGCCATAATTGCTTCTCCAGCAAGCGTAAGCAACAGCTTCCTTGTACTTTCCTGTTCAAACACAAGACCGAGACTCTTGACCCAAGCGACATAAGTGCGAGCGCCGCCGCCCGTTTGGTCGCGGCGTTCTCCTTCGCGTTTGATTCCCGCGCTTTCAAGGCTGCTTTCAAGCGATAAATGCACACCTCTCTGCGCTTGCCACTCAGAACTGAGTGCAGTATCTGCGATAGCCGCTAAGACTTCAGGTATTGAATTAAGGCGGCGCTTAGGACGTGTTACCCACCAATAGTTAATCATGTTGTTCCGCTCCTGTCTTTATACAGAAAAATCCATAAAAAATTGTTCGTCATCAAGTTTGTAGAACGTAACGTCAGTTCTTCCATAACGCTCCAAATCTTGACGGGTCACATACGCGCCATTAGCCGCACCAATTCGACTGCGAAAATATTCGCCAATCAACGAGTTGTTCAGCGGCGTTGTTATTGCCTTGCTCCCCGCTTGCTCTACACGAAGAATTAAGTTAACATTGTCGTCCGTCACAACCGAAAAATGAGGATTATGTTTACCCGTTACAATATCCTCGATAGGAAAGAACTCTGACCGTGCCGCCTCTGCGGGCAATGAAATGTATGCTTGGTTCGGTTCGCGTCCATCGCGCTGTCCCCAGTTCAGCCCGGATTTTGTGCCGGTTTCGCCGCCTCTCGCCAAGAGAGAAAGGGTTAGGGATTGAACGCCTGCTCCGCGAACCGAAACGACAGGGGCTTCTTCCGCTTCTAAGATGGAATGACTTGGCAGTATTCTAATTTTATCTTCAACCTCTGCATGACTGCAATAGATCGTGTTAGGTTCTATAGCATTGAAATAATCCAACGCAGCGACAGGATCACATTCATCTAATAGTTCTCTCCGCATAGGAGAAAAAGCCGCTTGTGTGTAATTTGCAGAGCCCATAAACGCACGAAATGGTCTTTCGTCTTTTTCCCACAAGTAAAGCTTTGAGTGTACTGGCACACCTTCAACAACATACTGACAGGTTAGATTTGACTGTGCGGGAGTATTGTTACGCCGCACAAGATTTATAAACCCATCGTGTACGGACTGACTTATCCCGTCAAACGAACACATCCCAACAATCAGCGTGATGTCTATAGGATTGCAATTCTGTGTCACCAACTCTCTTATGTGCCAAGAAGCCATCGTATGTGTCGCATAGCCTGATACAATTTTCAAGCCGTTTGCGCCTTGACGTATAGGATCGATCAGCACCAAATCACGGAAATTGCTGTTATACATAAAGGCAGCTCCTATTCGTTAATGTTGGCTTCTATCCATTCATAAGGTATCCCGGCAAATGTATTAAGAATTGCCTCGAATATTATCTGTGCGCCTTCACTGGGTACAGCCATACCTATCTGCTTTCTTACACTTTCCTTTGAACCGCTGAACACATATGTATCGGGGAATGTCTGAAGTCTTGCACGTTCGCGATTGGTTAGAGCGCGCGGTTCTGTCCAATGATATATATGTGTGCCGCCGCCGCCGCTTCCTGTGACTGTATAAGCTGGTCTTGCCGGATCAAGACGTTTATATATTTGACTTATTTTTGCACCAGTAACATTTAACTTCAAATCATCGGGTAAATCAGCATTGAACGCATTTTCACCCGCTCTAATATGCTGCAACCTGCGAATGACGGTTGCAGATTGTTTAGTCAATTCATTATTAGCCGCATCTCTTGGTATCGGTGGCTCCTCGATCGCGGCGCGGCATGTGTTGTCCTGCCGTTTACGCAATTCGGTTGAAGGCACACGAAATGCGACATTTTCACCTTCTTTAATTCCGACGATAATAATCCTATGCCTTGCCTGCGGAATACCATATTCTTCAAATTTATACAAGTGTGGTGTAAGGATATATCCCGCAGAACGCATATCGTCCAATATTTTTGCAAATGCTTTTCCATCGTTTGCATTTCGAAGACCGCCAACGTTTTCGGCAAGAAACCACCGAGGAGTAAACTGCTTCAATGCCGCAACCCCATATGAATACAATGGCCCAAACACACCATCCATACCTTTCTGCTCTCCGACAACGCTATAATCATTACAAGGAAAGCCAAATGCCAGCGCATCAATTTCTGCAAATGCTGACAATTCCAGTTTTCTGATGTCCTTGCAAATAACAGTATTATCTTGTCCAGGACAAATATTATTAAGATAGGTGTCGCATGTATCTCGATCATAATCTGTCGCCCATTGATGGACTATGCGATAATCTGGATTTTCTATCCTGGCTGCTGTTGCGCCGCAGGCTATACCTCCGGGCCCGCAAAAAAGCTCACCAAGTCTAAATTGCGCCATATCATAGTCCTCCTGTCAAACTTCTTCCCCGTTCGGAAGAACAAACTTGTGTACAAAAGTAATTCCTAATGCTTCAGCCGTATTTTCGAGTTCCTCAATCGTGAAGCTTTCACGTTTCATCTTGGCGTTTAAGCTTTGCGGCGACTGTCCAATGCGCCTTGCAAGCTCTGCTTTGCTTATATTAAGCCGTGCACATAACACACGAAGCTGTTCGGAGATAGACATATACACACTCTCCCCATGATAATGTATCGCCAATATTATAAATGTATTCGTTTAGCTTGTCAAGCATTATTTTTAGCTTGTAGTAGGTTTGCAATGTGTTTCATGTACTCTGTTTTGAACACATCACGGCGTGATTTCCACTGTGAATTGATATATTGATTAAAAAGTCCTTGACATTTTGTTTGCGGCAAAACTGCTAAGTCGATTCTTATTTCCTGTGCCGCCAGATTAGCGCCCTTTGACATTCAGCAGGTACGTGACCTGCTCTCCTATGACGAATTGGAGATTGATACCATAGGCGACGAGAAAACGGCTATGTTCGTTATCATTTCAGATACGAACCCG
>JGI994J12354_10005439_pt1 | contig 10960 bp, 11 predicted proteins | sample IntmicLarv3ML3BL_FD_12354 | JGI IMG/M metagenome (IMG submission 12354)
CCTGATTAAAAAAGGAAAGGGAATCAACGGGCTGTTTAATTATTTCGCAATGGACGATAAATAACAGCAATAAATTAAATTTGAGATCGGTTTTCCCGATTTTACTTTTTTTCAATTTTATTATTTTGATTTTTTTCGGCTTTGGATTCTGTTTTGCTTTGTGTCTAAAAACGAACCGGATTTTCAATTATTTGGAAAAATGATGCTGCTCGCACGCGGCGGTCACGCATAAATTTTTGATATTTATTTATTGAATGCGAAAGCTATTTTAAATTTATACACTTTAATTCATTCACGAATCAGACAGACTTTTATTTTTATTGAAAAACCGCAGGAGAAAGCAAAAATGTTTCCGCAAACCCGAATGAGACGTTTAAGATACGGCAAATTGAAAGATATGGTCAGAGAAAATACGCTGACTGTAAACGATTTAATTTATCCGTTTTTCGTGGATGAAAGCGCATCCGAGAAAAAAGAAGTCGTATCTATGCCGGGCGTATTCCGCTGGCCGCTTTCAATGGCAGTTGATGCCGCTCGTGAAGCTTATGATTTAGGAATTCCTGCGGTTTTGATTTTCGGAATTCCGAAAACAAAAGATGCGGAAGGAACTTCCGCTTACGGCGACAACGATGTCGTTCAGGAAGCGGTGCGCCGAATTAAAGCCGAATTCGGAAAAAAATTGATTGTGATTACGGATTTATGTCTTTGCGAATACACCGATCACGGTCACTGCGGCATCGTGGATTTTGAAACGCATGATGTTGTCAATGATTTGACGCTTCCGCTGCTCGGAAAAACCGCAGTCAGTCATGCGAAAGCCGGCGCCGATATTATTGCGCCGTCGGGAATGATGGACGGCATGATTGAAGCGATTCGCTCGGCATTGGATGTTGCCGGATTTGAAAACACGCCGATTATGTCTTATTCTTCAAAATACGCGTCTGTTTTTTACGGTCCGTTCAGAGATGCGGCTGATTCCGGATTTTGTTTCGGCGACAGAACCGAATATCAAATGGATCCCGGAAACGGTGATGAAGCAGTTCGTGAAGCGGAACTTGATGTTTTGGAAGGCGCCGACATTTTAATGGTTAAGCCGGGAATGCCGTATTTGGATATCGTTTACAGAATAAAACAGGAATTCGGAATGCCGCTTGCAATTTATCAAGTCAGCGGCGAATATTCCATGATAAAAGCGGGCGCCGCGAATGGTTGGATTGATGAAAAGAAATGTTTCTATGAATCTTTCATTTCAATGAAAAGAGCCGGCGCTGACATGATTATTACTTATTACGCCAAGGAAATGGCTGAAATTTTAAACGCAGAATGCAAAAAAAGGTAACGGAAGAAATCGAGCTGTGATTCTATGAATTTTGAAAAATCCGAAAAACTCTATAATGACGCAAAAACACTCATTCCGGGCGGCGTCAGCAGTCCGGTTCGCGCAATAAAACCGTTTCCGTTTTACACGAAATCCGCGAACGGTTCTAAAATTTACGATGAAGACGGCAACGCATTTATCGACTATTGTATGGCTTACGGGCCGATGATTTTGGGACATAATCCGCCTGTTGTCAGAGAAGCCATTCAAAATCAATTGGAAAAAGGCTGGCTTTACGGAACGCCGAGCAATCTTGAAATTGAAATGGCGAATCGAATTACAAACTTATACCCGTCGATTGATATGATGCGTTTCGTGTCTTCCGGTTCGGAAGCGACGATGAGCGCGATTCGATTGGCGCGCGGATTTACGAAAAAGAATAAAATCATTAAAATTGAAGGCGGATTTCACGGTGCGCACGATGCGGTTTTGGTGAAAGCCGGCTCGGGCGCAACAACTCACGGCGAGCCGAATTCTCCCGGAATTCCGGCGGATGTGACGAAAAATACGCTTCAAGCTGCTTATAACGATATTGAGCAAATGACGGCAATCATTGAAAAGAACAAAGAAGACATGGCGGCAGTTATTATCGAGCCTGTTCTCGGAAATGTCGGACCTGTTTTGCCGGAAGGCGATTACTTAAAAGAATTGAGAGCATTGACGGCGGAAAATGATGTTTTGCTGATTTTTGATGAAGTGATTACCGGTTTCAGACTCGCGCCCGGCGGCGCGCAGGAATATTTCGGCATAAAGCCTGATTTAACGACGCTCGGAAAAATTGCAGGCGGCGGCATGCCGGTCGGAATTTTCGGTGGTCGAAAAGACATTATGGAAATGATTTCACCCAACGGCCCGGTTTATCAGGCAGGAACATTCAGCGGAAGTCCCTGTTCTATGGCTGCCGGAATTGCGGTTTTGGATTACATGAAAGAAAACAAAGTTCAGGAAACATTGAACAAACGCGGCGATGTTTTCAGAAAAGGATTGAGCGACATTGTCAGCGATAAAAAACCCGATTATTATGTCGGCGGTTTATCTTCGCTGTTCGTGATTTTCTTCGGCGGAAAACCGCTGAATTATCAAGATGTTTTGAAATGCGACTCTGTCGGCTATATGGAATTTTTCCGCAAAATGCTGAAATCCGGCGTTTTCTTACCGCCGTCGCAATTTGAAACAAATTTCATTTCGTTGGCGCATACCGACGACGATTTCAACAAAACTTATGAAGCGGTTGAAAAGAATTTGATTTGATTAATACGATAAATTAAGCACGAATACTGTTTGAGAGGGCGGTAAAATGGAATATTTAATCAAGTGTCCGAAATGCGAAATGGCGGACTTGGAATTAAATAATGCGAAAAATAAAAAGTCCGGAAAAACATTTCATTGCATGGGTTGCGGTCTTGATTTTTTGGTTGAATCCAGAGATATTAAAAAGATTGTTGAGCAGCAGTGGAAAAAAAGATTTTTGGCAGCAGTAATATTGATTTAGGCAATCGCTTTGATTTGGTATTTCATTTTAAGATGAATCAAAAACGAATTAATAAAAATTAAAAAACATAGGGAACATCAAGGAATAGAATCATGATTATCGGAACAAGAGGAAGTCAGCTTGCGTTGGTTCAAACACGAAAAGTCGCCGCGCTTCTCAAAGAAAAAGGCATTGAAACAGAAGAGCAAATCATAAAAACCGATGGCGATCGCTTTACAGACCGCCCGCTTTATCAGGTTTCAACCGGTGTCGGCGCTTTTGTTCGTGAATTGGATGACGCAATGATTGCAGACGGCATTGAAATTGCTGTTCATTCCATGAAAGATTTACCGACAATCCGCCCGCCCGAGCTGATTACAGCCGCAGTTTTGCCGCGCGATTCTCCTTATGATGTTTTGCTGACAAAAAAAGGCTTAACCATTGACGAATTGCCGAAAAATGCAATAATCGGAACAAGTTCAATGCGTCGCCGCGCTCAGCTTTTGAGATACCGATCAGATTTAGTGATTGAAGAACTTCGCGGAAACATTGACACGCGCCTTAAAAAATTAGAAGACGGGCAATATGACGGCATCATTTTAGCCGAAGCCGGTCTTGAAAGAATGGGCTGGACTGACAGAGTTCGAACGCGATTGGATTTGGATTCATTTATTCCGTCACCGAATCAAGGAACAGTCGCCGTTGCCGCGCTTGCAGGAACGCCGGCGGTTGAAGCGGTTTCTCTTTTAAACGATGAAAAATCTCAAATTGAAACAAGAATTGAGAGAATCGTTGTTACAGATTTGGAAGGCGGCTGCACGACGCCGATTGGCGCCTACGCGAAATTTGAACAAAACGGAAAGAAAATTCATGTTCGCGCGGAAGTTCTCTCCTGTGACGGAACAAAAAGCATTAAAATCGATGAAAAAATTTCCGCTGAAAATTGGGAAGCCGAAGCTGAAAAACTCGGAAAATATTTAGCGGATTCCGGCGGAAAATTGCTTGCAGAAGAAGCGATTTGCGAGATTCAAGAATTGAAAAATAAAAACGAAACATCAAACTAAAAAAGTGAAAATATGATTTATTTAGCAGCAGGCGTTCCTTTAAAAAATCCGACACTTCTTGCCGCCGGTATTCTCGGAACAACAGGCGCATCTATGATGCGAATTATTCAAAACGGAGTGGGCGGCGTTGTAACAAAATCAATCGGTCCGATTCCGGTTTACGGACATCCGAATCCGTCAATGATTACATTAAACGCAAACGGCGGAACAGGTTTAACATACGGATATTTGAATGCGATGGGGCTTCCGAATCCGTCTTATGATGAATTCAAACAGGAAATTGAATTCGTTAAAAAATCGCCGAAAAACAGCGAAAAAGCACCTGTTATTGCAAGTATTTTCGGAAGCGACGCAAAGGATTTCATCGCTGTTGCAGAAGGTTTAATGCCGTCAAATCCTGACGCTTTTGAATTGAATTTAAGCTGTCCGCACGCAAAAGGCTACGGCGCCGATATCGGCAGCCGAGCTTGCCATGTCGAAGAAATAACGGCAGCCGTCAAAAATGTTGTTGATGTTCCGGTTTGGGTGAAATTGACTCCGAATGTGGCAAATATTAAAGAAATCGGACTTGCGGCACAATCCGGAGGAGCCGATGCGGTTGTTGCAATTAATACGGTTAGAGGAATGGCAATTGATATTCATTCCGGCTGGCCGGTTCTCGGAAACAGATCCGGCGGATTATCAGGACCTGCCGTAAAACCCGTAGCAATCAAATGTGTTTATGATTTGTATGAAACGCTTGAAATTCCGGTGATTGGTGTCGGCGGCGTTTCGTGTTGGGAAGATTTGATTGAAATGATGATGGCAGGCGCATCGGCAGTTCAAATCGGATCGGCGGTTTACGAAAATGAAAATATTTTCGGAGACGTTTGGAACGGCGCGCAGAATTTCATGAAAGAAAACGGTTACGCTTTTGATGAGCTCATCGGAATGGCGCACAGGAAAAAATGAGGCGGCAAAATGACAAAAAATGATAAATGTCAATGTTTTTCGGGCGGATTTCCCCAAAATGCAAAAATTATTGAAATTAAAGATGAAACAAATACCGGAAAGCGAACTTTGTTTTTTGATACGGAATTTGAAAATATGCGCCCCGGAAATTTCAGCATGGTTTGGATTCGCGGCGTTGATGAAATTCCGCTCGGCTGCGCTTACAAAAACGGCGTGACTTTTCAAAAAATCGGACCGGCAACAAATGCGCTTTTTGATTTGAAAGTCGGTGACAGCGTCGGTCTTCGCGGTCCTTTGGGAAATCCGTTTACGCTTTCTGAAAAAGGCGAAAAATGTTTGATTATTTCCGGCGGCATCGGTGCCGCGCCGCTCGCGCCGCTTGCTGAAAAAGCAAACGAAATCGGATCAGAAGTAACAATTATTCTCGGCGCAAGAAGTGAAGCCGATTTGATTTTTGAAGAGCGTTTCGGAAAAGTCGGAACAGTTCTGCTGACAACCGATGACGGAACGAAAGGAAGAAAAGGATTTGTCACCGACATTTTAGCCGAACTTGATTTAACTGGTTTTTCAAAAATTTATGTTTGCGGTCCTGAAATGATGATGAAATTCGTCATGAAAATTCTGATTGAGAAAAATGCGCTTGACAAAGCCGAATTTTCAATGGAACGCTATTTCAAATGCGGAATCGGTGTTTGCGGCGCTTGCTGCATTGATGAACTCGGCGTTCGCGTCTGCAAAGACGGACCTGTTTTCAAAGCGGAAACGCTTGCAGATTCAGAATTCGGAAAATATCACCGCGACGCATCTGGGAAAAAGAATTCAATATTGATTCTTTTTTCAATTTTTTATTTTAATTCGTTTTTTTAGTCTTTTTTTCTCAGCTCTGCTGCCAATTTTCGAATGTTTTCGGCAATTTGCCATTCGCCTGCGCCCCAGTGAACAAGAATGCCGGTTTGCCCGTTGATTTTAATAATGCTGCCGGAATTTTCGGATTTGCAGCAACGCATAACAAACGGCTTTTCCGGAATTGTTAATTCGGAACGCGTCGGACACATATCAATGAATTCGTAATTCAAATTCGGATACAAATTTTCAATGATTTGTTTGGAAGTATCGCAGCCGACTAAAATCCAGCCGCTTTCGTTTTCATCAAGAACGTCTGAATCTAAAAATTTGCCGGATAATCCGGAAGAATGACACGGATAAATGGTTTTATCGCTTTGATAAACGGAAATGTCGGCGCGTTTTTCCGAAAATTTGATTTGAAGATCGCCGAAAATATTGCTTTCTTCGAGCCGTTTGATGCAATCTGTCAGCCACGGCGGACTTGGCGGATAAATATCAATGATTTGAATTTCTAAAATTTCGGAAAGGTCGGCATCTTTAACAAAAGTGAGATGGCGGTCAATTCCTGTAAAAAGAACGGTTGTCGCAGTTGTTTGAATTCCTTTTTGCGCGCGCATTTCGTTTTCCGCGCGGCATATTTCCACGGCTTTTTCAATCAACAATTTTCGATTTTTAATATTTAAAATTTCATCGCAGGAAATGATTTCATCTGCCGACGCAATTAATTGCGCTTCTTTCGGCGTTCTGATAAAACCGGAGCCGATATGCTCGACAGAATAGAGATTATAGCCGTCATTTATTTTTTCGAGGACGTATTTTGACAGAAAATAAATCTTTTTTTTGTCCTCAGGCAATGTTTTGCCGAACTCAGTCCACCCGATATGTTTGTATTCTTCCGGAAATATCATTTTATTCCTTTCTGTTTTCTTTGACTTAAAAAATGAACCGAGATATAAAAAGATTACAGACGAAAACGAGAAATTATTCTGTCAATGCGATTAATGTAAACATTGAAAAAAGGAACTGATTTTAAAAAAAGGAAAAATCAAAACCTGAAATTTCAGGTTTTGAACAAATATAATTAAAGATTTTACGGAATTAAAGTCCGGAATCATCTTTAATGTCGGGTTTTAATTCTTTCAAAATATATGTAATGAAGATGAATGAAATCGGCACTGTAATAAAGAGTCCGAGACCGAAAGGAATAGATCCAATAAAATTGAGAACTAACACAACAAGAAGTGCAATAATTGTCATGACAAGATTGTCTTTTGCAATATTGAAACTTTCTTTAAGTGCATATACAATTCCTTCGGAAGGGGTCATAATGTAAATGAAGACAGTGTAAATAAACAAAATCATAAAGATAAGAGTGCCGATAAATGGAATGATTGAGAATATTCCTAAAAGAACAAAGAACACAACAATAAAAATCAAAGTTCTAATGTAAACACTCATTGATTTGAACGCATAAAAGACATCAGTGATTTCAACTTTTTCGCCTCTTGTTCCTTTAATAGCCATATAAACTAAACCGACATCAAGCGGTGCAGTAATACAAATTACAAGAACTAATGAAATAATCATTCCAACAAATGCCATTCCCATTCCTGCAAATGATCCACTGATTATCGCAGAAATGAAACCAAAGAGACCAAATACGCTTGCAATACTACCAATAATAGATCCAACAACTATGCTGATAATCATAGCAACAAGATATGCAACAAGATTATCTTTCCAATGATCAAACCCTTTTTTAAGATTTTCTGTAATAATATCAAAATCCATAAAAACTACTCCTAAAATTTTATAATAATTACATAATTTAGATTTAAATTGTGCAATTTAAATTGAGCGGCAATAAAATAACAAAATCGCAATCACTGCTTAACAAATTATTGCCGAAGAAACATGAAAGCTATTATAAAACAAAAAATATTCATTGAAAATGAATAGAATCGTCTACAAAAGCTCCTGTAATAGTATATTTACGATATAAGAGTATTAAAAGATTTCTATCTTTGGAGAAATATATTCAATTGCTAATTGATTCAGAAAGAATAAAAAAATTTAATCCGAATTTTGAGACATATTTTCCCAAGTTCCTTTTAATTTACCGCCGAGTGCCAATTTCCCGAGTTTTCTTGAAATGTCCGGATGAACTTCGGCGGGCGCGATGTTTTCATATTCCGTTGACGGAAGCGGCGTTAAATAATGCGCACGAACTTCGCCGCCTTTTTTACAAAGCCAATCAATCATATCCAACGATTGCTGTTGGTCTTTTTCAGTTTCACTCGGGAAACCGATGATGAAATCAACAATCGGCGTGATTTTGTGCGCGAAACAAACTTCAGCCGCGCTGTAAACATCTTCCGCGGAATGACCGCGGCGGATTTCTTTTAAAACCGAATCGCTGCCGGATTGCGCGCCGATACTGAGCGACGTGTTTGTGCAATACGTGTCAATCAAGCCGATCATTTCTTCCGTTACGAATTCGGGGCGCGCTTCGGAGGGAAATGTCCCGAAAAAGATTCGTTTGTCGCTGAGATTTGCCAGCGCCGACAACAATTCTTTGACTTTTTCATAATTCGGCGAAACACCGCTGCTGCCGTATGCGAATGCGTTTGAAGAAATAAATCTCAAATCATCATAGTAAGACGCGTATTTTAAAATCTCGGAAACGCTGCGATGCCGCATTTTGTGACCGAACAATTTCGGCGTTTGACAGAATTTGCAGCGATGCGGACAGCCGCGGGAAATTTCAAGCGGACGCCAAATGTTGTCGGGCGAAAAACAAGGATAACAATCCAAAGAAATCGGGTCGGCGCGTTTTGTCAAAATAATTTCGCCGAAATTGTTTTTAAAAGCAATTCCCAGAATTTCTTCCAAGCCGTATTTCAAATCAATTCCTTTTTGAAAATTGTCGCCGATTTTGGAAAGCAATAAAGGAAGCGTTTGTTCGCCTTCGCCGATGACAACCGCATCAAAACAATTGAGCGCGTCGGCGGGCGCGCCCGACGGATGAGGACCGCCGGCAATGAAAAACGATGAAGTTTGAGATGAGCGCGCCTGCCGAATTTCTTCAAAAACTTCATCTCTTTGATTTGTAAAAAAACTGTAAAGCATAATTCCGGCAGCCGGCGTTTTTACAAAATCGACCCCGGGAAGAACCGGAATTAAAGCAGAATAACTGTAAGTGTTTTTCTTAAAATAACGAAAATGAATCGGAATTTCCGGTTTGCCGACAACCGTTTTTGCGGCAGTCGATTTTGCGACGACTTTTCCAAAATCGCATTCTAAATCCCGATTCATTTTTAAAATCCGTCCGAAATTAAAGTATTTCGATGTATCCGTCCGCGCTGTTGACAACGATTTCATCGCCGTCTTTTAAAAGAGAATACGGATCGGTTTCCAGCTTGTCAATCATCGGAATTGCGGAAATGATAGCGCCGACAGCGACAATCGGTTCGCATTCCAAATTAATGATTGCGGCAGGAGCGACATTATTCTTTTTCAGTTGATAAATGACATAAGAGCCGACAGTCGATCCTTTTCCTTGAGGAAAAACGAGAATCGTATCCTTGATTGATTTCCCGAAAAGTTCGTGATTTTGGTCAACGACAATGCCTGTGTCGGGATTGACATTTCCCAAAAAGGAAATCGGATCTTTCGTCATCAAAACTTTTCCGACAGCCTGACCGCGCGCGATTGTTCTGCCTTTGATAATCTGACCGCTCATTTCAATTCCCCCGTCGCTTCTTTGACGCATCGCTCTACCGTTCCGTATGTCGCTTTAACGCCGCACATACTCGGAACATAAGCATACGCTTTGCCGGAATTAACCATCATGCTGACATATTTATCAGTAGCAGGAGAAACAACCATGCAAGTGTCGCAAACAACTTTTGCGCCGCTTTTCTCAATCGTGTCAATCAAAGATTTATTAAGTTCGGCAAGCTCTCGGGATGTGAAAACCCAAAATTCTTTGACGACTGTTTTGCCGTCTAAAAGCGCTGCGATTTGCTCCAATTCCGCTTTTGAGCAGTGCGGACAGCCGACAGTAACAATATCATTTTCAACATCGGAACAGTCAGCCGATTCATAAACGGAGTCAATTTCCTTTTTCTCAACAGAAAAACTTTCCGCCGGTTTTTCATAAACGAATTCGGGATCCTGAATTTCAGGCGTTACGCCGTCGATGTGATAAAGCGCAACCGCGCCCGATGCTGCCATAGCGGCGCCGAGCATTTTCATTTCATCTTTTGTCGGCGCGGATTTCATTTTAAAAAGCGGAATGCGGTTGCCGATGATTTTTCCTGCAACATAGCCCAACGCACCGTAATCTGAACCCGAAGTTTCAAAATCAATCAAAACTTCAACGCTTGGCATTCTGTTTTCAACTTTATGATAACCGTAATCTGCCGTTTTTCCGACGAGTGCTGCCGCCAATGCAGACGGTCCGCCTTCGCGGTTTGTGCGCGCGCCGAGAACGGAATTAGAAAAAGAAATGGCAGAAGACTCGCCCCATGCCAAATGATCTTTGTATTGAACATCAAATCCGCTCAAATAATAAGGCGTGCAAGTGCATTTCGGCTCGATTCCGAGGCTGCCGAATGCTTTAATAATTTCAATCTGCTTAGCGGCAAATTTCGGGTCAATGCCTAGCCGCTCCCAGTTATTCATGTCCATTCCGGCAGGATTCAAAACGGTCGGCACTTTAACACTGCCTTTCAAATCCGAAATCCATTCAATACCGGCATCGCCGATTGTTTTGTAGGACACGCCTGAAACTTGAGCGCTTTTAATCGGAATAAGCGCATCGGCGCCGTAAATATCGCCGAGCGCAACCAAAATTTCAATTGCTTTTTGAAGCGTTTCGCCGTCGTCTCCGCGAAGCGTTTTCTCTTCCTCTTTTGTCAAATACATTTTGTCCCTCTCAATGAATCAAATTATTTTTTCAAAGCGGGAAACTTCGCGCGCTCGAAATCTTCTTTGTTGATTAAGACTTTTGTTGCGTCCACGCCGACTTTTGTTGTGGTTCCGTCCGGCGCGCCGCGCGGATCAAGTGAGCTTCCGCGAACGTTTGTCACCATCATAATATCCGAATCGCCTTTGACGCGGGTCGCGATTGCAAATTCGACGTCATCCGGATTGAAAATATCAATATCTTCATCCACGACAACAACATGTTTCAAACTGGTGTGCGCCGCGAATGCTGCCATCATTGCGTTTTTGGCGTCGCCTTCC
>JGI994J12354_10005440_pt1 | contig 10958 bp, 12 predicted proteins | sample IntmicLarv3ML3BL_FD_12354 | JGI IMG/M metagenome (IMG submission 12354)
TTCGCCATCCCTGTCCATCAATTCCTGTTCAACGCTGGGAATATTAACCCACGCGACTATATGGACACCTTGCAGCTGGAGGAAGCCGAATTTGACCTGATCAAATACCCCGAGCGCGGCACTTGCGTCTACCGCTGCGGCAACGAGCGGTATCTGTTGCAGGTTATCGCACCCGAGCATAAGCAAGCGATGTTCGGTACGGCGGGTGGGCGATAACTAAAACCAAACGCCCATGAAAAGCGCTCACCAACCAGTGGGCGTTTTTCATGGGCCGCAATACCCACAGCGGAAAACATAGCACATGACATAAAGCATAACAAATAACACAGCCAACAAAAGAAGGTGATAAATATGGCATGGCAAGCAGCTGCGGCGAAAGCCGCTGTGGCGGTCGTTAAAGACCCCAAACTGCGTAATTTTGTCTTTGGCATTATCTTGGTGGTGCTCCTGATTGTCGTTGCACCAATAGCGGTTTTGCTCGGCATTTCCGATGTGACCACGTCGTTGAACTTGGACGACCCGGATGCGCAACAACAGATTATTGATCGCCTTTCCCCGGAACAACGGGCAGCGCTGCAGACATTCGAGATTGATTTGCTGTCCATCGAAACCAAAATGGCCGACGCTGGACACGGCGCTCGTGTGCGTGAGGCGCAGATGCTGTACCTCGCTGTGCTATACAAAACCGCTCCGACACGCTCCGAATGGCTGACCCAATTGGTCGATTGCTTTGCCGACGATCCTGATGCAAGTACGCTGGTGCAACGCTTCAATACCACCTTTGGCACCGAAATCGGAACTGAGGAATTCGAGCAAGCCATGAGCCTGGTGAAGAAAACCTATATCGATACTTCGCAATACACCGACCTGACAACCAAGAACAGCACCGACCTTGTTATCTGGGCGCAGAACGCTTTGGATGCCGGGTGGGGCTATGTGTGGGGAACCCACGGCGAAATACTCACCGAGTCGCGCCTGTCAGGACTGCTGGGCATGTATCCAGACGAACTCGGTGAAAAAGAAGAATTTATCCGACAAACATGGCTGGGCAGCAGGGTGTCGGACTGTAGTGGTTTTGTTAAAGGCTACGGCTGGTATAACGCCGAAACCCAGCAATTCGACTGCGGCGCAAACGGTGCGGTAGACCAAAACGCAAACACCATGTACAGCACAGCTGCGGTAAAAGGTTCCATGGACACCATGCCGGACACGCCTGGCTTGGCTGTTTGGTACGACGGGCACATGGGCATCTACATCGGTAACGGCGAGGTCATCCACGCCGCAAACACGGAACTCGGCGTGTGCAAAACCACCATCGCCTCGGGCGGTTGGCAGGGGTGGTTTGAGGTGCCGTGGGTAAATTATGTTGAAACAGCTGAAGAAACAGGAGGTGAAATCCCTTGAAAGAAAATACAAGATATGAGTGCATCTGCGCTCTTGAAACTCGCTTGGCAAAAGCCGTAAAGGCGCTGACTGCTGCCGCTTCTGTGTATGACGGCGATGGGCCATGCTACATCGGAATCAACGAGATCGCCGAAGAACATGGCATTGATGCCGCTTACGCGCTGCTGCTGGTGAGCATGATCCGGGAGCAAGGGGAATTTGAAGCGGATCTGTTTGGGGATGAACTTGTCCTTTTTCGCCCGAGAATCGCTGCGTCAAAAGAGTCGCGTCCCACACAAGCGGTGGTTGATCTGGTCGCCAGCTATGAGGTGATAAACGGTACGCCGGATGAGGATTGTCTGACACGGTATTTTGCGAATTACGGCGCATATGTCGTGAAAGATGGAGTGTCCGATTTGCAATTGTACGGTGCTTATTTTGAGGCACTACCATATATCAACATGACCGACCAGGAATACCGCGCCCATAGATTTGTTTATCGCGGCGAGGTGGAAACCCGCATGCGTTGTTGGCAGTTGGAAAACACGCTATTCTCAGGAGATAAAGTTGTGTTCGTACCACCCGTACCAACAAGCCCGGAGGGCCAGTTTCGATATGAGTTGGGAAAGGTAACTGATGTCAGCCAGGACGCGCAAAACTGCGTGGTCGCCTTTGCCGAAAGCGAAATGACCATCCCCCTCCGCCACGTACTGGCAATTATTGAAGCGGGTGTCAGCCGAAATGCCTTTGGGTTTGAGAACGCGGTGGCGGTGCTTTATTTGCCTGATAGTTGGGCGGCTGATTTTTTGCATGAAGCACGCCGGGAATACGAGAGACAGCAAACCAGCGACCCGGACGAGGATGAATCACCTGGAATGACGATGTAGCACCTTGTGAAAAATTGCTTTGACAGGAGAAGATATGAAAAAAACGAATATTGCCATTGTATACGATGGAGAAAAACTTGCGACCATCAAGCTGTACATGGTGCAACGTGGGGCGTCGCTGGAGGATGAAATAATCAAAACCATCGACGCCTTGTACGGCAAGATGGTACCAGCAAACGTCCGGGAATTTCTCGACTTGCGGAGCGGGACGCAAACGTCCGCCGTAAAAAGGAAAGCACCAAGAGCCCCTCTGCCGGGTGCGCCAGCCGCTGAAACACGTCGGGGTGATCTGCCTTGAGAGATCAAAACTTTGGTGTGGAAATCGAGATGACGGGGATTACCCGAAACGCGGCGGCGCGAATTATCGCCGGGCATTTTCATACGGAGGGTGTCCATATGGGTGGCGGGTATGACGCTTATGTCGTGCCAGACCCGGAGGGCCGGAAATGGAAAGTCATGAGCGACTCTTCCATCCGATGCGTGGCTCGGGGAGAACAACGCGCAAGCGGAAGTTATGCCGTCGAGCTGGTCACACCCATTTGTCGGTATGGCGACATCGAAACCTTGCAAGAAATCGTTCGAAAGCTACGCGCGGGCGGAGCTAGGGTCAACGACTCCTGCGGCATTCACGTCCATGTGGACGCGGCGCGGCACACACCACAAACCCTGCGGAATATCGTCAACATTATGGCCGCCAAAGAGGATTTGCTATATAAAGCATTGCAAATCATTGTCCAACGCCAGCATTATTGCCAAAAGACGGACACGCGGTTTTTAGATGAGCTCAACCGCCTGCGCCCCAAGCGCATGGCCGATGTAGAACGCATCTGGTATAACGGACGCGTTGGCCACCATTCCCATTATGATAGCAGCCGGTATCATGGGCTTAACTTACACGCGGTGTTCACCCACGGCACGGTGGAGTTTCGGCTGTTCAATTCAACATTACATGCCGGTGAGGTGAAAAGCTATATCCAGTTGTGCCTGGCTATCAGCCATCAGGCGCTTGTGCAAAAACGGGCGTCATATGCCAAAACCCAGTCTGCCAATGAAAAGTATACCTTCCGTACTTGGTTGCTTAGGCTCGGGCTGATTGGCAAGGAATTTGAGTCGGCAAGACAGCATCTGCTCAAAAACTTGGAGGGCAACATCGCGTGGAAAGACCCGGCACAAGCAGAAGCACAGAAGATACGGCTTGCCGCAAAGCGTGAACAAGAGGCGAGTCAACAAGACGAATCGGACACTGTGATGGCCGATGAACCGCAAGATGAACCTGAACAGGACCTGGACGATAGTCAAGGGCTTGCTCTGAGCATGTGAGGTGAAACATGAAAAAGCGTTTATATGTTGCCTATGGCAGCAACCTAAACATTCGTCAAATGGCACACCGGTGTCCCACAGCCAAGATGTACGGCACGGGGACGATTGACGATTACGAGCTCCAATTCAAGGGCGCACTTATCGGGGCATACGCGACCATCGCGCCCAAGGCTGGGGCGTCTGTGCCTGTTGCAATATGGGAAATCAAGCCAAGGGACGAACGGGCGCTGGATATTTATGAGGGATTTCCCACGCACTATTACAAACAAAACATCAGCGTCAATATGGATAACGGCGATGGAACCCATGGTTTGCCATCCGAAGTGACAGCGATGGTCTACATCATGGACCAGCGAATGACGTTCGGAACCCCGTCGCGGCATTACCTGCAAACCGTGCACGAGGGATACCTCGACTGCGGGTTGGATACCACAGCGTTGAGCCAGGCGTTGCACAATAACATACTGCGATGCCACGGGGTGACGCAAATTCCCGAGTTGTTTGTGCCGCCCGATGATGATATTTGGGAAGACACCGCGCCGCTGGCCAAAGAACTTGGCGACGATTGCGGCGAGGGATTGGGATGGGACGACGAATCTCCGGACGAGCAAGACGGCGATGAACTGGCGAATGATTTTGAGCAAACCTTCGGATAATGAGAGAAGAAAATGGGAGGATAATCAGCGAATGAGCATGATAAATACGATCAAGCAAACCCTCGGGGAGCGGTATTGTTTCGAGCAATTTCTGTCGGAACAGAAGATTCTCAGGCGAATGCAGTCGGGCAGAACGGACTTTGTTGACACGGTCGCCGCCTCGTTGGTGGCGGGTTGTGTGAAGATCGACCTGGTGCTTTTTATGACAGCGGGGGCCATTACCGCTGGGTATGATGTTTTTGTCAAAGACACCCCGGACAGCACCGAATGGCTCTGCTATGATAATCTCCCTGACCCCGTCTGCACCGATGACCAGCGGTCGGAAGCCGAGATGTTCGCCGCGCTGGAACGGGCGGTGGAGAAATATGGGTTGTCCTATACGACGTGCAACTTCGAGGTCATAAGTGGCAAGAAGGGGCGCAAGAGGGAGGGCGTTTGAGCGCGAGAATGCCGAGGCAAACTCTCAAGCTGACTGGATCGGTGACGATGTAAGGAAAGATATTTATATGCAAATAAGACAAAATGAACTACGGCAAAAAGAACTTATGACAACTGAAAACATAGTTATTGATGATCTTATCATCAATAGCGACCATGTGAATGCTTATATTGGGGCGTGGTTTGATGTAGATAGACGGTTTGACACAAACACTTATGGAACAAGCGAATACATAAACCTCTATGCAAACTACTATCCCGCAGATGGCTCACTTAAAATTTTCTTTGTACATCATGATGCAGATGGCGGTGAAATTGCGACTCGGGATATCGATGACTTAACTGATTCCGAAAAAGCGGCCATCTTGGAACTGATGCAAAAAGCCGGATTGGATCAATGCGTATCGGATATGGCATCTGACATTGAAGCGGATGAATCACCCGATATGACCATGTAATAGGAATGCCGGTCCGACAGCATCGCCCCGCTATCGGGCGTTTATGCACCGCGTGTCATCCGCCGCACAACAGATCAAGGATGGCGTACTGAGATAGCCAATCCCCCCGCTTTCGGCAGAAATCCAGCTGTCGAAAATCTTGCAGGTTAAAGAGGGGTGGCTGTGAACAGCCCCTCCCTCGGTTCACAGCGGACGGCAACGCCGACCGCTCCGATGGTTTTGAGGGTTGCGCGAAATTCGTGCGGGGTACACCCGATTGAGCGAAATATGCTTGTATGGTGTACCTTGTGCGAAAAAACAACGGATTATCAAGGAGAAAAGGCGTATGTGAGGGGAGGTGGTGGGATTGGCCCGAGAAACGAAAATCCGGATACCATTGTGGATTTATCCGACAACAGAGGTAATGATGGATGAAATATATCGCCAAGACAATTGCAAAACAAAATCAGAATTTATTGAAAAAGCAATTCGGTTTTATGTCGGTTACTTAAAAACCGAGGGTGGTAATGAATACTTGCCTAAGGTGCTGACATCTACCATGCGAGGAATATTGAATGCCGCTGAAGATCGGCAGGCAGCACTCCTTTTTAAGTTGGCTGTTGAGCTTTCCATGATGCTCCACGTCACCGCCGCGACAAACGACATCGACGAAGATATGCTTACCCGGCTTCGCGGACGGTGTGTGCAAGAGGTCAAGACGCTGCGGGGTTCGGTATCGTTAGATAAGGCTGTGCGCTTTCAGAATGCGGATTAGCCATGCCAAAGATTATCTTCAAGAGCGGTTATCTGCAAGCGGGTAGTACACACGCCAAAAGTTATCTCCGCTATATTGCAACCCGCGATGGCGTGGTAAAGATTGATGATGCATGGAAACACATGCCAGCGACACAGGCGCAACAGGAATTGGTGCAACAGCTGATCCGCGACTTCCCTGCGGCGGCAAACAGCTTCGAGTACCAAGACTATGAGCAAGACCCAACCCGCGCCACCGCGTCTGAGTTTATCTCCGCTGCTATTGATACCCACGCGGATCAGGTGGGTAAGCGGGAAAACTATGTCGGCTACATCGCCAAGCGCCCGCGCGTGGAAAAGCAGGGTGAACATGGATTGTTTTCAAGCGAGAACACGCCCATCTCCTTGCTGGCTGTGGTGAATGAGGTTGCTGCGCATGAAGGAAATGTCTGGACGAACATTATCTCCCTGCGGCGGGAGGACGCCGCCCGGCTTGGATATGACAACGCCGATGCCTGGCGCACTCTGCTAAGAGCGCATGCGCAAACCTTTGCCGAGCAGATGAAAATCCCGTTAGAGGACTTACGTTGGTACGCCGCGTTTCATAATGAGGGCCATCACCCGCATTGCCATATGGTGGCTTATTCCGTTGGCCGGGAACCGTATCTGTCGGCGCAAGGCATTGATGGTATCCGCTCGGCGTTGGCACGAGATGTTTTTCGGCAAGAATTACTGCATATCTATCAGGAACAAACAGAAGTGCGAAACAATGTAACGGCGCATAGCCGGGAAACAATATCAGACATTATCCGGCAGATCAACAGCGGTGGGTACGGTAACCCTGTCGTAGAGGCGCTACTCAAGCAACTGGCCGAGCGGCTGGCTCAACATAAAGGAAAGAAGGTGTATGGGTACCTGGATCAGCCTGGCCGCAGACTGGTGGATGCCATTGTGGACGAGCTGGCGAAGGATGAACGCATCGCCGGGCTGTACGGCTTGTGGTACGCACAGCGGGAAAATGTGCTGGCCACCTACAAGGACACCCTGCCCGAGCGGGTGCCGCTTTCGCAGAATAAGGAGTTCAAGTCCATAAAAAACGCGGTCGTTGGTGAAGTGGTGAACATTCTGCTGGACAAGCTGACCTTCGAGGAAGCCGTGGGCGAAGCATCGATAGAAGATGTAGCGGCGTTCGAACAAGAAACAACTGAGGTAGGGACAGACGAACAGGAAGCGGCGGCGGAAGTTATCGAAGACAAGAGAGGCTGCATCAAGCAGTACCAACGCGCAAAAGAATTGCTGGACAATTCATCGCCGGAGTATGATCCACAGGAAGCGGTGCGGCTTTTGGTGTCGGCTGCCCAGCAGAATTATGTGTGGGCGCAGTATCGCCTTGGCAAGATGTTTTTGCATGGTGAGCACATCGTCCGTGATGTTGATTACGGGTTGGGGTGGTTATCTGCCGCCGAAGGACAAGACAATCAGTTCGCCCAGCTATTGCTTGGTCGAACCTACCTCAAGGGCGAGCTGGTCGGCAAAGACATTGAGGTGGCGGTATCTTTTTTTGAGTCCGCTGTGCGCCAGGGCAATGCAGATGCGCAGTATGCCCTTGCGAAGCTGCATCTGAAGGGGACTATAGAAAACAGCAATCGCACAAGAGCAGTTGCCTTGCTGGAAGATGCGGCCCGCGCCAACAATGAATGGGCACAATATGCCCTTGGGAAACTGTTCATGCGTGGTGAGTTGATCGAAAAAGACACCCATCGCGCGGAACAATTATTGTCAGCCGCCACAATACCGCGTCCTAAAAGAGATGGAACCGGTGCGCTGGCCCCCGGCAACCAATATGCGCAGTGCCTCCTTGGCAAACTCTACCTGTCGGAGGACGGCGTACCAAAAGACCCAATAAGGGCTGTTCGGTTTTTAGAAGAATCCGCAGCCCAAGGCAACCAATGGGCGCAGTACCAGTTAGGCAAGATGCGTTTGTATGGCAAGGACATCGAACAAGACATTGAGCGCGGACTGGAGCTGTTAGGTGCTGCAGCGCAACAAGGGAACGTGTATGCCGACAAGGTGATAAATACTTATGCCAATTCGCACAGCACGAAGGTGGCTGGCGTGGGTGTGGGTGTTTTGCGATTGCTCGGCCACCTTGGGCAGCTGATGAAAAATCGCCTCGACGAAGAAGCGCGACGGGATGGCAGCGGCGGTTTGGTTGACCGTAAACTGCGTCGGCAGATCGAGGAAAAGAAACAAGCGCACGGTCAGCGGATGGAGTAAAACTTACTATTCATCAGCATTGTCGCTTGGTACTTGAAACCCAATTCTTCTCGGCAGCTTGTCGGGTTCTTTCTTTTTCACAGCCATGAGCAAAAAGTTTAACATAGACATATGTTGGATTAATGTTGCAGGTTGCCCTTCAACATAGCCATAGAAAACAAGGGTAAATGGGTTGGAATATCCAATGTCAACAACCGCCAATAGAATTGATTGCCCGAAAGATGCTAATTTAATTGCAACTTCATGATCATCATCAAGCTGATCCTCGAAATCTTTAATATGCTCCATGATTATCTTATATTGAGTATCAGCCATTTTATAATCTTTGATTATTGGCAACTGCGGGATATCAATGTCGAACATAGGAGCAGTTGATGCAGCAACCCTACTAATCATTTCATCAGATGAAAGAGCTTCTGCCATTTGCCCTTGCTTATTAGGGGTAAACATATCGTGCCTCCAAATCAAGATACTTTCATTATACCACAATATACCCTGATATTCTTTGCTTTATAAGGAGAACATTCCCGTCATGTCCAAATACATCCCCTTCACCGACGCCCAAAAGCAAGCCGCCAAACAAACCGACCTCGCCGCATTTTTGGAAAGTCGCGGTGAGTCTGTCAAACGCTCCGGCAGCGAATACGAGTGGGTCGGCCATCATATCACCCTGCGCGGGAATCAGTATTACGACCAGTACAATCAAAAGGGCGGTACGGCGGTTGACTTCGTGCGGGAACACTTTGGCATGAGCTACCCCGATGCGGTGCAGTTGTTGTTGGGCAGCCAAGGGGAGGCGATTTCGCTTGCATTTCCCCCTGCCCCCCGGCAACGACAGGTCGAACGCCTGCCGTTTGCATTGCCGCCCGCGAATGACAATATGAGGAGAGTGTATGCCTACCTCCTCAAGCAGCGTTGCATTGATCGGGACATCCTCTATCATTTCGCACACAAGGGCTTGATCTACGAGGATGCGAAATTCCACAACGCCGTGTTTGTTGGCACAGACCCCACCGGCGTCCCGCGCCACGCGCAAAAGAAAAGCACATCGCTGCAGGACAGCAGCTACAGAGGGAACCAAGCGGGCTCGGATGCCGCTTGCTCTTTTCATCATATCGGGACAAACGATACGGTCTTTGTGTTCGAAGCGCCCATCGACATGTTATCCTTCATCTCCCTCTACCCAGACCATTGGCAGGAATCCTCCTATGTCACCCTCTGCTCGGTTGCCGACCACGCGCTGTTCGCGCAGTTGGAGGCGCACTCGAATCTGCGCAGCGTCGTCCTTTGCCTCGACAACGATACCGCCGGGCGACAGGCGGTGGATAAGATTTTGGCGAAGCTGGAGGCAAAGGGTTACACAGAAGCCTTTGCGATGATCTCCCCAGACCCATACAAGGACTGGAACGAAGTTCTGCAAGCTGACAGGGGTAAGCTGGTAATTATACCGACCGAACTAAACTGTGCAACGCTCGGGGGCATGGAAATACAGTAGACGGCAAGACCGTCACAATTTTTTTTGCCCCAAACCAATGAAAGGGTTGATTCATATGCAAAATCTATACATCCTAATCCTCGTGGGCGGCGGCATATTCGCCGTCCTCGGTGGGATATCGCTGCTTGCCCATATCTATAACTTGAATGGCATCAAAAGCAAAACGGTCGGCGACGGCCAACACGGTACCGCGCGGTTTGCTTCCAGCTCGGAACTACGGCGCACTTACAAAGCAATCCCCTTTGAGCCGGAGCAATGGCGCAAGGGGATGAACCTGCCCACCACCCAGGGAATTGTGGTGGGGTGTAAAAATAAGAGAGGCGGTACCGTTGCCATGGTGGATGAAGGCGACGTCCATGCCATGATGATCGGCGCGGCTGGGTGCGGCAAAACCGCCTTCTTCCTATACCCCAACTTGGAGTTTGCTTGCGCCAGCGGGATGAGTTTTTTGGCGACTGACACCAAGGGTGACTTGGTACGACATTATGGAAAAATCGCAAAGGACTTTTATGGGTACAATGTCGCGCTAATCGACTTGCGTAACCCCACCCGGTCAGATGGGAACAATCTTCTGCACCTGGTCAACAAGTACACCGATGCCTACCTCGCCAACCCAGACGACCTCGCGGCCAAAGCCAAAGCCGAAAAGTACGCCAAGATCACCGCCAAGACCATTATCAGCTCGGGCGGCGATAATTCAAGCTACGGACAAAACGCCTTTTTCTACGATGCCGCCGAGGGGCTCCTGACTGCTACCATCCTGTTGATCGCGGAATTTGCGCCCAAGGAACAACGTCACATTGTGTCGGTGTTCAAGTTGATCCAAGACTTGCTGGCTCCCAGCGGGGTCAAAGGCAAGAACCAATTTCAGCTGTTGATGGAAAAGCTCCCGAGCGAGCACAAAAGCAAGTGGTTTGCCGGGGCCGCGCTCAACACCGGCGACCAGGCGATGCAGTCGGTCATGTCCACGGCACTCTCTCGGCTCAACGCCTTTCTCGACTCGGAGCTGGAGCAGATTCTGTGCTTTGACACCGCCATTGACGCGGAGAAGTTCTGTACGGAGAAGTCCGCTGTGTTTGTGGTCATGCCGGAAGAGGATCCGAATAAGTTTTTCATGATCAGCCTGATAATCCAACAGTTATATCGGGAAATTCTCTCCGTCGCCGATGCCAATGGTGGCAAACTCAGTAACCGAATTATGTTCTTTTGTGACGAGTTCGGAACCTTACCGCCCATCTCTTCCGCTGAGATGATGTACTCCGCCAGCCGGTCACGGCGGCTGAGTATCGTCAGCATCATCCAAAGCCACCAA
>JGI994J12354_10005441_pt1 | contig 10958 bp, 11 predicted proteins | sample IntmicLarv3ML3BL_FD_12354 | JGI IMG/M metagenome (IMG submission 12354)
AATTGCTTTGCAATTGAAACCTTTTCCTCCCAAAAGGGACGTACATGCCGTCCCTTTTGGATTTTCATTGGGGGAATTGTGATTCCCCCAAACCCCTTTGGGGTGACGGAGGGAGAGCATCAATGAAGATTTTGGTTGTGGGGTCGGGTGGTCGCGAACATGCGGTGTGTGCGGCGATTGCTAAGAGCTCGTTGTGCACGGAGCTGTTTTGTGCGCCGGGGAATGCGGGGATTGGGGAGATTGCCACGCTGATTGATGTCAAGGCGATGGACATTCCCGGCATGATTGCGGCGGTGCGGGAGTTTGGCATTGATTTTGTGGCGGTGATTCCCGACGATCCGCTGGCGGCGGGCATGGTGGATGCCATGACGGCGGCGGGCATTCGCGCCTTTGGGCCGACGGCGGCGGCGGCGCAGATTGAGGCCAGCAAGGCGTTTGGCAAAGATGTCATGGCGGTAGCGGGCATCCCGACGGCGGATTATCGGGAGTTTGGCGATGTCGGTGCGGCCATGGCGTATGCTAAAATTTGCCCTGTGCCCATTGTCGTTAAGGCAGACGGATTGGCGTTGGGCAAGGGCGTGTTGATGTGCTATACCCGACAAGATGTGATTGAGGCCGTGCGCAGTTGTTTTGACGGGGCCTTTGGCGCCTCGGGGCAGCGGGTGGTCATCGAGGAGATGATGTCGGGGCCCGAGATGACGGTGCTGGCTTTTTGCGACGGCAAGATCGCCGTGCCGATGGTGACCTCGCAGGATTACAAGCGGTCGCACGACGGCGACAAGGGCCTGAACACCGGCGGCATGGGTAGCGTCAGCCCCGCCCTGCACGAGCAGCCCGAGGATTTGGAGTGGGTAAGCGCCAACGTCCTGCAACCCTGCATCGACGAGCTGGCGCGGCGGGGGACGCCGTTTGCCGGTGTGCTCTACGCCGGGCTGATGCGCACACCCCAAGGGCTGAAGGTTATTGAGTTTAATGCCCGGTTTGGCGACCCGGAAACACAGGTTGTTTTGGAAAAACTTAAGAGTGATTTAGTGGAAGTTTTTGTTGCATGTTGTGATGGAAAGCTTAACGAAACACAAATTGAATGGAAACAAAACACAGCGATATTGGTTGTGGCTGCAAGTGGTGGGTACCCGAGCAAATACCAGACAGGGTATCGCATTGATGGCATTATGGAGGCTGAAAAATTAGGGACTGTGGTCTATCACGCCGGGACAAAGATGGTCGACGGACAAGTGGTGACGGCGGGAGGCCGCGTGCTGGGCGTGACGGCGGCGGCGGCGGATTTGGCCACGGCGCGGGAGCTGGCTTATCGCGGGCTGGCGGCGATTGACTTCCGCGATATGCATTGGCGGGGGGATATTGGCCGGTAGGTCTTGTGTATGGCTGTGATGCGCTAATCGTTCAAAGCAGAGTTGGGAGGTTGGGATGGAAAATCGGCCGCGGGTTGATGTATCCGGCCTTTTACTGCCGGATGAACTGGTTGTCTGGATTGGGAATTCGGCAGTTTTCGAGAGTAGCGGGCATTCGGGGGCGCAGACTTTTTATATTGATAAAGGTGTGGGTGCTTATCTAAAAATCGCCGGGGCCGGAGGCTTGGAGCGTGCTGCGCAAATGCAGGGGTATTTTGCGGATAAAGGGTTGGCGCCGCTTGTTCTGCGGTATTTATCCGGGAAACAGGATTATTTGGTGACCAAGGCGCTAAAAGGGGAAAACGGGGCGCGGGAAGGTTATTTGGCGCAGCCTGAGCGGTTGTGTGAGGTGTTTGCCGAAGTGCTACGCAAACTGCACGCGGTGGACGCGGCGGCATGTCCCGGGGAGGACAAGATGGCGGAATTGCTGGCGTCTGCACGGGATGCGGTGTTTCGTCAGTCGCATTTGGATGATCTTGCCGATTATATCGGCGGGGCGAGTGCAAGCCAAGCGGCGGCAGAGATTGTCCGCGCGAGCGATGTGCTGGTCAGTGATGTCTTGATTCATGGCGATTATTGTCTGCCAAACATCGTGCTGGACGATTGGGTGTTTCAAGGGTTGATTGATGTGGCGGACGGTGGGATCGGCGACCGACATTATGACTTGGCCTGGGGGCTGTGGACGCTCAATCGTAATCTTGGAACACCCAAACATGGGCAGCGATTTTTGGATGCCTATGGGCGCGAACTTGTGAATCGGGAGCGGCTTCGGGTTTGCGGGCTGCTTGTGGCGATGGAGTGAGTGATGAACATCAAAATGCTGGCGTTGGACTTGGATCGGACTTTGTTGCGGGCGGATAAGAGTATCTCGGATGAGACGGCGGCGGTATTGCGGGAGTGTCGGGCGCGGGGGATTTTGGTGGTGTTTGCTACGGCGCGGGCGGAGAGCTTTTGTGATCGGTTTGTGGAACAGATTGCGCCGGATGGTGTGATCTGCAATAGTGGGGCTTTGGTGCGGCTGGGAGGCAAGACGGTGGCGCGGGCGGTGCTTGATGCGCCGACGGTTGACGCGTTTTTGCTGGCTTGTGCGGCGCAGCCGAGTATCAGTTGCATCACGGTGGACACGGATCGGGGATTTTTTGTCAACAGACAGGTCGACGAAGACGATCCCGAGTGGGTGGATTATCTGCCGGCGTATTATGCGGATTTTTCGCAGGGGCTTGGGATGGAGGCCGACAAGATCGCCATCGAAACGCCTTGTGCTGATGCTGTGCGCGCTTTGTCAACAGCTTTCCCCGCGCTGGCGGTGACGCCGTTTTCTGGGGAGGGGTGGTTTTGTTTTGCGGATGCTGCCGCCAACAAGTGGGATGGCGTTCAGGCTTTTGCGGATGCGGCGGGCATTGATGTGGCGCAGGTCGCGGCGTTTGGCGATGATTACAGCGACATTGCCATGTTGCGCGGGTGCGGCGTGGGAGTTGCGGTGGGCAACGCCATTGCCCAGGTCAAGGCGGCGGCGGATGTGGTGTGCGGCTATCATGACAGCGATGGCGTGGCGGTTTGGATTCGGGAGAATGTGTTGTGAGCGGGGTTAAGATGATCGTCACGGATCTGGATCGCACGCTGTTGCGAACGGATAAGACGATTTCGGCATACACGGCGAGGATGCTCGCCGATTGTCGGACGCGGGGGATGTTAGCGGCCTTTGCCACGGCGCGACCGCTGCGGTCGGCGCGAGCCTTCGTTGAACAGGTTACTGTTGATTGCCAGATTTGTCACAATGGCGCACTGGCGGTGATGGAGGGGCAGAAGTTGTTTTGCCATGGGATAACGCCGAGTGATGTCAATTCTGTCATGGGGCAGTTGCTGGCGATGTTTGAGAAGCCGAAGTTGAGCGTTGAGATCGATGATCGGCTGTATGCGAATTTTGCGGTTGATACCGCGTGGAATCTGACGGGGGCCGTGCGTACGGATTTTTCGGATTTGCCGCGCTTGCCTGCGGAGAAGATTGTGATTGGGCTTTCGGGTGTGGGGGACGCGGTGCGGATTGCGCAGATGCTGCCAGCACATTTGTATGTCCAGGTCAGCGACGGCAAACTGGGGCTGATCATGAACCGCGCGGCGACCAAGTGGAACGCCATTGCCGACGTGGCAGAGCGGCTGGGCATCGGGGTGGGGGAGATCGTGGCGTTTGGCGACGATCTGAACGACATTTCGATGTTGCGAGGCTGTGGGGTTGGTGTGGCGGTTGGCAATGCGCTGGACGAGGTGAAGGCCGTGGCCGATGTGGTGTGCGGCGGTAATGACGACGACGGCGTGGCCAAGTGGATTGAGGAGAATTTGTTGTGACGACGGTTTATTTTGTGCGTCATGCCCAGGCGGACAACTCGGTGCGCGAGGGGAGGGGGCGGCCGCTGACGGACAAGGGGTGGCACGATCGGGCGCTGGTGACGGCGTTTTTGGCGGATAAGAGGATTGAGGTTGTAGTGTCGAGCCCGTTTAAGCGGGCGGTGGATACGGTGGCGGATTTTGCGGAGCGGTATGGGCACCAGATAGAGACCATTGAGGATTTTCGAGAGCGCAGGAGCGACAGCGACATGAGGCGCGACCATCCGGATTTTCTGGCGGTGGTCAAGCGGCAGATTGCGGATTTTGGCTATACGTACTCGGACGGGGAGAGCTTGGAGCAAGTGCAGGCGCGCAACATTGGTGCGCTGAATGATGTGCTGGATCGGTATGCGGGCAAGACCATTGCCATCGGCACTCATGGCGTCGCGCTGTCGACGATGATTGGGTATTATGATGATGCGTATGGCATTGATGATTTTTGGGCGATGATGGAGTTGACGCCCTGGGTGGTGCGCATGGATTTTGATGGGCGCAACTGCGTGGGTATGGTCAAGGCGGATTTGTTTGCGCACGAGGGTGGCGCGGTTGCCGAGGCGTGCAAGGTGCGCACGGCGGGGTTGGGCGCGCTCAAGGGTTATCGGTTTGTCGTGGTGTTTGCGCGCTATCAAGGACGGTGGCTGTATTGCCGGGCCAAAAAGCGCGATAGCTTCGAGACGGCGGGCGGGCATATTGAGTGTGGGGAGACGCCGCTGGATGCAGCTAGGCGCGAGTTGTATGAAGAGACCGGGGCGGTGGAATTTGACATTCGCCCGATCTTTGATTATTCGGTGCACAGGCCCACGGAGTATTCCAATGGCCAGGTGTTTCTGGCGGATGTCCGCGAACTGGGCGACATGCCGGGCTACGAGATGGCCGAGACGCGGTTGTTTGATGGCGTGCCGGATGTCATGAGATTCCCGCAGATTTTGCCGGTGTTGTTCGAAAAGGTCAAAGAGTTGACATGAAGACACTGGTTTTGGATATATACGGCGTGATCATCGAAGAGTCAAAGGGGAATTTTACGCCCTATGTTTACTCGCGGTTTCCCGAAACGGACAGGGCGCGCTATCGGGCATTGTTTGATCAGGCGTCGCGGGGCGTGATTGATAGTGAGGGTTTTTTGCGAGCGTTAGGATTTTGTGATGTTGAGGCGGTGAAGCGGGATTATATCGAAAAACATTCGACGCTTGATCCGGGGTTTGTGCCCTTTGCGCGGGAGTTTTGCGGGGCGTTTGATTTTGTGTTGTTGTCGAACGATGTGTTGGCCTGGAGCGAGTATCTTCGCGAGTTTTATGACATTGGCCAGTATTTTTCACGGGCTGTAATCAGTGCGGCGGTTGGGTATCGCAAGCCCGAGCGTGAGATTTTTGCCTGCGCCTTGGAGCAGGTGGGCGTGGCGGCAGGAGAGTGCTTGTTTGTCGATAACAGCGCGGCAAATGTACGGGCGGCATTGACAATGGGGATGGAGGCGGTGTTGTTTGACCGCGATGGCGAGGCATATGAGGGCAAGAAGGTTGCAGATTTTGCGGAGCTGGCGCAAGTGTTACGCGGATAAAAAGGATCGCAGGTGCGAGAGGCGAGAGATCGTGGGTCAAGTCCGCGATGACGATGGGGGAGACGATATGGGTGAGAGGAATCCTTGGCTGGATTTGGCGCATGAAGATTATGAAGGGCATATGGGGCACGTGGATGTGCGGCAATTAGAAACATTGTCGCGGGTGTTTGGGGAACAATTGTCGCTTGTCGCTGACCGTGAGAAATCCGTAGTTGCCGTGCTTGGCATCGCGGGCGGCAATGGGCTGGAACATGTGGTGGCCGGGCGGTATAGGGCGGTGGTTGGACTGGACATCAATGGCGAGTATTTGGAAATTTGCCATGCGCGGTACGGTAGACTGTCGGAATTGACACTTCATCAGATTGATTTGATGATAGAAAAAGACCGCGCAGTGGGGCTTTTGGCGCAGGCGTCGTTGGTGACGGCGAATTTGCTTGTCAGCCATATCCACTTGGGGAATTTTATTGATATTGTCGGGCGGTTGCAGGGCGCGGTGATTTCGATTACAATCCAAGTGGATTTTGATGGATGGTCGCTGTCATGCTCGGGGTGCGAAGGCGCGTTTGAGGACATTCAAGCCCATGGGCTGGGACATGACGAGGGACAGCTGACGGCTGCGATGGCGGCGGTGGGCTATGGAATGGTGGGGCGGTACGAGTATGGTTTGCCAAACAAAAAGATGCTGGTTCGGATTGACTACGCGAGATAGGGGAGGGCAATATGATGACATCGCGGGAACGAGTGTTGGCGGCTTTGGAAGGGCGGGTGGTGGATAAACCGGCTTTTTCATGGGGGCTGGGAGTGAATCCGCCTGTGCGTAAGGCGCTGGGCGAGCGGCTGGGCTTGGATGCGGCGGGTGTGGAGGATTGGTTGTTGGCGCGCAGTGATGTGCGGCAGATCAACTTGCCCTATATTGGGCCTGGCGACCGGGAAATTCAGAGTGGGGAGACTTATCGCGACATTTGGGGCGTCGAACGGTCGCCTTTTGTCAATGTGCAGGATACGTTTATGGAGATCAGCCATTATCCGTTGGCGAGGGCGACTTGTGCGGGCGATGTTTGGGCGTATGATATGCCGCGGGCCGATTGGTTTGATTTTTCGGACTTGCATCGGCAGTTGGATGCCTTTGAGGGCTACGCCGTTTTGGCGCGTGCGGGCAATCCCTTTGAGTGCGCTTGGTACATGCGTGGGTTTGAGCAGATCTTTTATGATATGGTCGATGAGCCCGAGATTGTCGAGGCCCTGATGGAACGGGTGACGCGGTATTTCGAGGCCTATTTGACGGAATTGTTTGCCGAGGCGAAGGGGCGGCCGATTGACTTGGCATTCACGGCAGACGACCTGGGATCGCAGGAGGGCCTGATCACCTCACTGGGCATGTGGGAGCGGTTTATCAAGCCCTATCACGTGCGGCTCAATCGCATCATTCATGCAAATAACTGCCGTGTGCTCTACCACAGCGATGGTGCGGTGACACGGGCATTGCCAGGCTTGATCGAGGCGGGGATTGACATCCTCGAGGCTGTGCAGACCGACGCTCGGGGTATGGCGCCCGAGGGGCTCGGGGCGGAGTTTTGTGGGCGGTTGAATTTCCACGGTGGGGTGTCGGTGCAAAAGACGTTGCCCTATGGAACGCCCGATCAGGTGCGCGACGAAGTGAGACGCCTGCTGGCGCATTTAGGACCCTGTGGCTATATCGTCGCCCCCGCTCACGCCATCCAGGCGGGGACGCCGGTAGACAATGTGCTGGCGATGTTGGAGGAGATTGGGCGGCTGTGACGGGGCATGAATGTGATAATCGTGTAAAATGACAGAAAAAGATTGAAAACATGAAGAAAATATGGTAACATGATAATTCGTGGTGCTTACCACGAGGGAGGTATGTTTATTATGTCGTACACCGTTTCGCCCCAAGAGGAAAACCGCGTCCGCTTGACGATCACCGTCGATCCCCAGGATTTTGCTGTGGGCATGGATGCTGCTTATCGCAAGATGGCCAAGCGCGTGGAGATCCACGGTTTTCGCAAGGGCAAAGCGCCCCGTTCGCGGATCGAAGCCCTTTATGGTGGGCCCTCGGTGTTTTACGAGGATGCCTTTGATCACGTGTACCCCATCGCCTATCGCCAGGCCGTCGAGGCAGAAGGCCTGCGCGTGGTCAGCCAACCCGAGATCCATGAGGTCACGACGATTAACCAAGAGGAAGGCTGTGTCTTTTCTGTCGATGTGTGGGTGTACCCCACCGTCACCCTGGGCCAGTACAAGAACTTGCCTGTGGAAAAGCAAGTGCCTGTGGTTGACGATGCCGAGGTCAATGCCGACATCGACCGCCTGCGCCAGAGCCGCTCGCGGCTGGTGGAGGTCGATCGCGCTATCGAGACCGACGACACCGTGACCTTTGATTTTGAGGGCCGTGTTGATGGTGAACTGTTCGAGGGCGGCGCTTCAAAGAATTACGAATTGGTCATCGGCTCGGGCCGCTTTATCCCCGGGTTTGAGGATCAGATGATCGGCATGACCAAGGGACAGACGGCCGACCTGAAGGTGACCTTCCCTGACGAGTACGCCCCTGAATTGGCGGGCCGCGATGCCGTGTTCACCGTTACCGTGCACAACATCCGCACCCGCGAGCTGCCTGAGTGGAACGACGAGTTCTGCGCCGACGCGACGGGCACGGAGAACTGTGCGCAGTATGAATCCGAACTGCGCGAGCGCCTGGCCAAGCAAGCCACTGACCGCGCCGAGGGCGAATTCGAGCAGGCCCTGCTGACAGAGATTGCCAACAACGCCACCCTGAGCATCCCCGGCCCCATGGCCGAGACTGCGGCACGCAACATGGTGCAGGACATGGCATGGCGGGTGCAGGGATCGGGCCTGAACTTCGAGCAATATTTGCAGTACACCGGCCAGACCATCGAGGGGATGCTCGAGCAATACAAGGAGCCGGGTGAGAAGCAAGTCAAAATCCAGGTGTGCTTGTCGGCCATTCGCGAGGCAGAGGGCATTGAAGCCACTGCTGAACAAGTCGATGCGCGCATCGCCGAGTACGCCACCCAGACGGGCAAGAGCGTCGAGGACTTTGCCGCTACGCTGAGCGAGGATGATCGCGAGGCCATTGCCAAAGAAGCCTCGATGCAGGCGACGGTGGACGCTATCAAGGAATGGTCCAAAGACTACACTGCTGCGCCCAAGCTCAAAAAGGCCGCCGCAAAACCCAAGGCAGAGCCTAAAGCGGCCAAGCCCAAGGCTGACGATGCCGGCGAAACAGCTGATGCCCCCGCCAAGCCCAAGAAGGCCCCGGCTAAGAAACCCGCCAAACCCAAAGAGTAGTTTGGCGAGACATCGCGGTGGCGGGCGGGTGCGTTGTGTGCTTGCCGCGACTTGCGAAAAAAGCATCCTTTTGCGATGATGTATATCGTCGACGGATGCGAAGTAGGCTAACCCCACAAGGAGGGACACCACATGTCGTTGATCCCCTATGTCATTGAGCAGACCTCGCGCGGAGAGCGCAGCTATGACATCTACTCCCGGTTGTTGCAGGACCGCATTATCTTTATCGGCGAGGGCATTGACAGCCATTTGGCTAATAGCGTTGTCGCCCAGTTGCTGTTCCTGGAATCTTCCGATGCCGACCGGGACATCATGATCTACATCAACTCGCCAGGCGGCGTGATCTCGGATGGCATGGCCATTCTGGACACCATGCGCTACATCAAGTGCGACATCTCGACGGTGTGCGTGGGCATGGCGGCCTCTATGGCGGCGGTGCTGCTGGCGGCGGGAACCAAGGGCAAGCGCATTTGCCTGCCCAACAGCGAGGTCATGATCCATCAACCCCTGGGCGGCACCCAAGGCCAGGCGACTGACATCGCCATCGCCGCCGAGCACATTCTGCGCCTGAGAACCAAGCTCAACGGCATGTTGGCGGACTTCTCGGGCCAGCCGATTGAGCGCGTCAGCGCCGATGTCGAGCGCGATAACTACATGACGGCCCAGCAGGCGTTGGCTTATGGCTTGGTCGATCACATCTACGAACATCACACGGAGTGAAAATGAACAAAATGGATAACAACACGGGCGATACGCGTCCCAAGTGTTCCTTCTGCGGCAAGTATCAAGAGCAAGTGGCGCGGCTAATCATGGGGCGGGATGCCTATATCTGCGACGAGTGCGTTTCGCTGTGTGCGGAAATCGTTGGCGGAGCGGCCGAAAAAAGTGCGAGCGTTGTGGCGGGGTTGGATCTGGAAAAACTGCCCAAACCCATGGAGCTCAAGACCCAATTGGACGATTACGTCATCGGCCAAGACGAGGCCAAAAAGGTGCTTTCGGTGGCGGTTTACAACCACTTTAAGCGCCTGCGTGCGATCAAAAATGCCGAAAAAGCCCCCGGCGAAGCGGTCGAGATCCAAAAGTCTAACGTCCTGCTCATGGGTCCCACGGGCTCGGGCAAGACCCACTTGGCCCAAACCTTGGCTAAAGTGTTGGGTGTGCCTTTTGCCATCTGTGATGCTACGAGCCTGACTGAGGCCGGTTACGTCGGTGAGGACGTCGAGAACATCTTGCTGCGCTTGATCCAGGCCGCCGACTTTGACATCGAGCGGGCCGAGCACGGTATCATCTATATCGACGAGATCGACAAGATCGCCCGCAAGGGAGACAACGCCTCGATTACACGCGATGTTTCGGGCGAGGGCGTGCAGCAGGCACTGCTCAAGATTCTGGAAGGAACGGTCGCCAATGTGCCCCCCGGCGGCGGGCGCAAACACCCCCACCAGGAGTTCATCCAGATCAACACCACCAACATCCTGTTCATCTGCGGCGGTGCCTTTGACGGCATCGACAAGATCATCGAAAACCGTATGGGCAACAAGGTCATGGGCTTTGGTGCCAAGTCGACAGGCGCGGCCAACAAGGGGCTGGGCGAGGTGCTGGCGCAGGTACGCGCCGACGATCTGCTCAAGTATGGTTTGATCCCCGAGTTTGTCGGGCGTTTGCCCGTCGTCGTGGCCCTGGAGCCGCTGGACGAGTCGGCGCTGATCGACATCCTCGTGCGGCCTAAAAACGCCCTGATCAAACAATATCGCGCGTTGTTCGCCATGGACAATGTCGACTTGCAGTTTGACGACGAGGCCCTGCGCGAGATTGCCCACTTGGCCATTGAACGCAAAACCGGTGCGCGTGCCCTGCGCGCGATCATGGAAGAGTCCATGACCGACACCATGTATCATATCCCCGAGCTGGAGATCGACAGTTGTGTGATCACGGCGGACGTCATTCGCAAGCGCGGTGCGCCTGTGATGTCACCCAAAGAGGGGAAAAAGGCCGTCTAATAAGTCCACGGGCTTATTAGACGAGTACCGGTCGGTAGAAAAGGCTTTCAATTGCTTTGCAATTAAAAACTTTTCCTCCCCAAACGGACGTACATGCCGCCTGTTTGGGATTTATCGTTGGGGGGGATTGCGATTCCCCACCCCCTAGGGGGTATAATATGAAGATAGTTGTACGTTGTTGAAGATTACGTAGCAAATATGGGAGGGGCAGGGAAGATGCCGCAAGAATATCCGCTTTTGATTGTTCATCGTCGACTGCTGTTTCCCAGCGGCACGATG